>OIZL01000728.1_pt1 | contig 22078 bp, 21 predicted proteins | sample 1588541 | NCBI WGS metagenome assembly OIZL01 (sample SAMN03283285) | human gut metagenome | biome: human-associated habitat; material: feces | host: Homo sapiens | place: Peru | collected 2012 | reverse complement strand
GCTTGTCCATACAAGCCATATACCGCCATATCTTTGTCGCCGTGTCATCGCAATCTTCGTCCGCAAAGTAGAAGTTATACGCCGCTACCAATATTTGGCTGTCGTCAAGGTCGCCGCGCATATCGTGCCACATGGCGTTAAAGGCCACGTATTTGTCCCATTGGGTTACGCCTTCGGGAAAATCAAGGCCGCGCGTTGCATCCTCTATTTGCGCCACAGACCAATAAGCACCACGCCGCGTATTTCCGCCTTTGTCGGTACTGCACATTTGCCCCACATCATACGTTGCAAAGGCTTCGTTGTAGTGATGCCCGTAAAGGATTCCGCTTTGTTGGCGCATAAACGCCCAATAGACTTCCTTGTTGACGTCTTTGACGTACTGCAAAAGGTTGTCAACGGATTTCACGGATTTTTCCATCGCGGCGTCATTCCAAACACCGTTGCGGCGTGCCTCGATTATTAAATCATTGTACCTCATTGTTTTATTTGTTTCGTTAGCAACCCGGACATCCTCCGTTAAACTTCGGCAACGGCTTATAGCCGCCGTTTGTTGCGGCAGGATGCTCGGGTTGTGTCGTTTTTATCTGTTTAGTCTTTGCCATAACCAATTATATAGTTTCTGTAAAATCATTAGCGGCAATCCCAGCCAAAAGGAGGCATAGGCCGCGAGCAGGGCAAGGGCAATAGCGGCAAACACATCATAGCCGCAAAGAAGTAACACCGCGAGCGTTCCCCACATTGTCGTACACTTGGGACACTGCGCTATTTTCATCGCGGTCTTGGCTATCTCCTCGGCCAACCCTAAGTGTTGCGCCATAAGCGAACATAGCGCCGCCACTATTGCCACCCACACCATAACTCAAACAATTTTAGGTCGCCGCTGTCAGCGTTAAAGGCGTTTCGCTCACAAACGACCGCGAACATTGATTTCCGCACGTTGACGCCACGACATTGACGGTTGCGCCCTGCGTAAGAGTCAAGTTAGGCGCGGTTGTCGAGTACACGGGTATCGTGAAGTCTTGCGATAGCGGCTGTTGCTTGGTACATCCGCATCCGCCTTTGCACGCTACATAGGATATTATACCTTCTACGTGCAACGTCATTACATACTGGTTCGTCCCCACATTGCTCACTGATTTAATATTGAAACGCGGATTGAACACGGGTGTCTGTTCTACACAGGTGCTGTAACATAGCCGCTGTGTGATGTTTACCTGCACAAAGTACGGCGAGGCTACCGACCCTACGGCCAACACGGGGGTGATGCTCGCAGGCTGGATTTTGTTCTGATTGCAATTACACGTCATAATACATTGCTTTTTAATCCCCGACTACTATTTGTCTTTGCTTGTGTCCGCGCCGCAGTCGTTAGGCTCGGATGTATCGTTGACACCGACATTGTACAACGCCGTATGTATCTCTACCGTCAGCTTGTACAGGTCGGTGATATTGTCGTTTATCGTTTCTAACGCATAGGCCATTTGCTCGAAAATATTCCGCGGTCGGCGCTGTTGTTTGTTGTCGTCTGTTTGTGTACTCATTTGCTTTTCAAGTAGCTGATTAATAAAAAGTTGTCTTTGTATCTCTTTAATGCTTCCGCCAGTTTCTCGGCGGTTATGGCTATGCCTTGCTTACGCTTTTCATCTACAAACAGATAGAAGTCTTTTGCAAGGTTTTCCGCATTTTCGGCGCTGTCGGCATACACGGGTATGGTTATATTATACTGTTGCATCATTCATCGGTGTTAGTGGCGGAATATCTTTCGCAGGCGGCGCTATCGGCGTTACGGGCTGCCCCGACCGTGCTTGCCGTATGAAACTCCAAACGTTCATCAAGTCGTTTTGATTGTCTTTGACCCAACCGAAGATACTGCCTACGGCTTGTTGTGCCTGTTGTATCATTGTCGGCTTCTCTGTCGGAAAATCGGGTAATTCTCCTACGCCGTCCGCAAGAAAGTCATACAGCTCTTTGGCTCGCTTGACATCTCCGTTTACGGCTTGCAAACAGGACATCTTCATCGCCATTTTGGATGTGGGATTTATCATCGTCAAGTCAATCTTTTTGCGGAAAAACATGTTTTATGGTGTGTAAATCAAGAGAGCATGGACAAACCTAAAAAAAACGGCCTGCCCATGCACTCCTTGTCGTGCTTTAACCCTCGCAAGTGCTGTCGCATCCGCATAAGCGGCTACCGCTTACACGCGCAACTCGCAGATAGTTACATCCGCCTATCGCCGAATTTACCCCGCTGTTGCCGTTCATTGCGTAAGCAAGGGCTTCTGCCGTGGCAAGCGCGTTGGCTGCGGCTGTGCCGCCCGTGCCGAGTGCGCTCGAATTGTTGCGCAACGTCTGCTGCACATCAACATCGATGCTGTCTCGGCGGTTGGCCTCTCGGCTCACAATATCCGCCAATAGCGAAAGGGTCTTGGAATTGGCTTCCGACTGATTTTCCGCACCGCGTGCGCGTGCTTTGGAGGCTTGATTGAGACCCCAAAGACCGGCGGCGGCAAGCAATAGCGCACCACCACCCAAACCTGCGGCAAGACCTACGCCCGTAACGGCTGTGCCGTGGCTGTCGCGACGTCCGCCGTAATACGGCTCACAGAAGTTGCCTGCACGGGATGTCCGCGCGGATTCCCACATTGCGAGGTCGCCCGAAGTTATGAAATTGTTTTCCATAGCGATTTTTTTTAAGTGCGGCCAACATCGACCGACTTCGCAAAGGTAGCTATGACTAAGCCTTATGTCAACAGTTCTTTTCTATCCACTTTCGCATTTTATTCCTTACCGCTTCGTAATTACTTCGCATAAGCGTGTTGCCGCGCAAACGCTCCTCAAAAGTCGTAAGAACATAATGCACGTTCCGCTCGCTTATGCCCATATATTCCGATATGCGCGGCACATAAACCCCTAAGTCATACATGGTCTTGATTGCTATATGTCGCGCATCTACCGTCTCGCGAATACGCGATTTGGATGTTATAACCCTTGTGCCGGTCTCTGTCGCCTCTGCCGCCGCTTCCATTACGGCTTCGATTATCTCACTACTCGTCATCGCTGAATTGTTAAAAACGGACGCGGCACAAAACAAATACGCAGCGCCCCGTGTTAAGGATTTACACACACACATAGTCTTACGGTATTTATGTGGGTAAACCCTATGACGCGGAACACTGCGTTGTGGGGTTTATTCGTTAAAGATTAGCCGCTACCCATTGCTTGGTCGTCTCGTCAAATTTATAGATACCCGTGGCATCGACTTTCAGTCCGAAGTTGCCTGCTCGCATAACCAATTTCCCTTCTTTACATAGAAAGGTTGTAGTTCCCCACGTGAAACGCACTCCGTCATTGCCTATGTTGTTGCCGGGAGACTCTCCGTAGCGCCCGTAGCCTTTGACGTTCAGCGTCGATGGCGTAAGCTGCTCCGTAAAACTGCTCGTGGGTATGGTCGCGGCTGTGGTCGCAAGAATTATCGCGTATGTCCCGGCACTGCTTACAACTTCGCTAAACGAACAAGCCGCACGATACGAATCGCCGTTCTTGGTTAATTGCAACATGCGCTCTTTGTACAACTGACCGTCTCGCGTAATTCGCGCAACGACAGCACCGGACATAATGGTGTCTGGCATCGGGATGTCAAGGGTTATGGACGCCGAAATGGCCGAACCCGCCGTGAGCGGCTGGTCGCCGACCGCAATAGTCGTAAGCGTTTTATTATCAAGGTATGCTCCATCGGGCAATGCGATCGACCCCATATCACCTGAGTTTTCCACTCGCTTATATGATATTGATACGGTCTTGGTCTGATTGAGGCTTACACTGCTTTGGCTCTCACTCGTAACATCGTCCCCGATGCTCTGATTGGTGATACGCAACAGGGTGTCGCCCGTATCGATGTCTTGCAGTTTCAGCCCTTCATCGTCCAGAATGACATTCTTGCCTACTTCCATAGTGTTCACTCCGAAACGGACGGTGTTATTGGCGGCGTAGGCCGTGCCGTCGGCTCGCACAAGAAATTTGGCCGCATTGGCCGATGCCGTGGGCTTGGCGGCATCTTCCATGACACCGCCTGCCCATAGCATAACGGCGCCGCCGCCGCCCCAAAGTCCGTTTATGCCTGCCCTGACGGTATAACCGCTTGTCGTCTTTTCGCCGACTTGTATCAAGGATGACAGTACCAAACCGCCGCTTACCGTTGTGCTTTGTCCTAACGCCTTGGTGATATAGTCCATATCGGTTACGCGGTCGGCACTGTCATGATTGTTGGGGCACCACGCTGTCGCTTTCTTGCCTTTTTCTATCTTGGGCTGCGAGATGTACACCGTGCCGTTGCGCTGTAAGTATATTCGCATAAACGCCCATTTGCCGGTCTCGGCGACCGTAAAGGTTCGCTCTATTCTTACCCATTGACCTGCCGTAAGGTTGGGCTTGATTTGCACAGTGGTCGAATTGGCTACATTATAGTCTGATGTCGAACTGCCTATTACCATATTAACGGCATAATCAAGCGCGGACAGGTCATCACAACGCACATACACGCTTGCGGTATATTGTTCGCCGGGCGTTATAAGCAATGTGTCGGGCGTATACCACCCCCATTGCACCATGCCGTAATATTTATCGGACGTGTTTCCGCTCGCGCTGAGTTTTACACTGTTGTATCCGTTGTGCTTGTATGCCTTATCGGTTATTACGGTCGCAATATTGCCGTTACTCGTCCAGCCTTTGCTGCCGCCCTCAAAGGCGCTGTTATACAGCATGTTCTCGCCTACATACGGCGCGTTGTCATAGACATACTCGCCTATGCTTTGATTGCCGACTTTGCTCGTTACTTCAAGTGTGCAGTTGGTCGTTATCTTGCCGTCCAGCATCTCTAAGTATTGGTCGCCTTTATCGCCTATGAAGAAACGCGGCTTGCCGCCGTAAACACCCGTTTGCCGTCCGACATAGTAATACTCGTCCCCTGCCGCATCAACGCTGTCAAGACCCTCTATATAGCGCTCATAGCCGCCGCCGATAACGTCTCGAACTTTGACGTATTGACGCTCGGCATTGGTGTAGTTGCCGTATTGTACAAGTGTGTCGCCCGCACTCGGAATGCCCGTGCCGTTGGTGATTGTCCCCGATAGGGTCAGATTGTCCAACCCTACGGCTGTCACTTTGCGCTTGTAGGTCTTTATGGTCTTATTCTGAGCATCATAGCGCGTGCAATAGGCTACATCGCCAACCTCAAAAAGATTGGCTACACTGCCGCTTCGCTGGTCAAAATAGCATATGTAATCGCTGCCGCTCTTGACCACGGAGTATACTTCCATATTGGCCGCACTTTCTATGATTGTACCACCACGCGCCGTTATTTGGTTGATAACGAGTGTGTTAACCTTTAATTCTCGCCGCGTTACAATATTGTCGGCCTCTAAAACCCATTCGCCGTTGGCGTTTTTATAAAAACCCCAGCCCGTGCCGTCAACGTTGCCCTTGCGAAAGTCGTCGCTCGTAAGCAAGGAGGCAAATTGTGTCGGCGATATACTTATGTCGCGTACACCGTCTTTACGCAGATATAGCTTATCGCCAATGGCGCGTACTATCTGCTCGGTGTTGCCTAACGACCCTAAACGCTTCTGTATTTCTTCTACGCTGTCGCTTAGCAAGGCGACACTGCTTGCCGAAGTCTCGTATTTATCGCTCAACACAATCTCTAAATCGGGCAACGGACTGCCGTCAACGTTAAAGGTCTTGGTGATGCTCTGTATGTACAGCGTCTCATACGACTTGTCGATTATCAGCTTGGGGTCGCGCAATCTAACGGTACAACCCTCGCGTATCTGCTCGAAAAGGGTGTATTCTCCTAAGCCCTCATCGTTCATGCGTACTTTGTCGGTCGTTACAACCCATGTCGGCTTGATATTGGCCGTGTCTTTGAGCTTTTCTTCTTTGTATTGTCGTAAGCGCTTTTCTGCCCATAGGGTATAGTCGTGCGTCATCTCCGTGCCGATAAACACAAAGTGGTCGCCTGCCTTGCCTTGCTGTTTTGTGTTCGGAACGTACATCCCCGTACTCTCTAAGTCTGCATCACTCTTGGCCAGCGTTATGCGCCAATGACTCGATACGCCGTTTAGGGTCTTACTCGTGTCGTAAACGGGGTATTGGGTGATTACAAATTCATAGTCATCACTGATGGCCAGCCGCCCGTCCGTAAACATCATCTTGGCTTCGCCGCCAGTCCTATCGCCTAATATCGGCTTCCAAACTCGCTCGGAGTATTGCTCGGGCGTTTCTTTCGCGTTCTTGGCGCTGCCCCAAATGTTCTTAACCCATACGTCAAAGGTGTTGCCCCAACCGTTATCGGCATCGTCGGCTATGGTGAGCTGTCCGCTCGTAATACCGACATCTACGGTTATGGCCTTGTCTTTAACCAACGAGGTTACGGACACGGTACATTCATAGTACCACTCGCCTGCAGTCAATCCGCCTGCGCTATGCTCTGCACCGCCACCTGCGGGATAACACTTTATTACATAGTTTGTTATCTGTGCGCTCTTGGCAATGTTAAGGTCGGCGGCGGTGTCATCCCAATCTCTTAGTAACGCGAACATTGTCGAGTCTCTTACTCGCACTATCTTGGGCGAAATATCCAAATTGGCGGTCTTGCCCTGCGGTACGCTAAATGTGCCGTTGCTGCGTATAATGACGCTCTTGGTCGCTGTGGCGGGCAGGTCGCTTAGGGTTACGCTTTTGGGGTCGCTTAGGTTTACAAGCTGCGCCTCGCCTTTGGCGGAGGCCTTGTAGTCATCTGTCGTTACTTGCTCGATGTAGACGGCTTCGTCTATGCGCCCGTAAGGATCTACAATTATTCCTTGTATGGTCGGGTATATGCCGGTGGCGTTTTCTAACCCGTGCCACAGCTCTCCGTATTTTTCTATGCTTTCATCGTCTTTGACGTATTCCACGGGGTCGAATTTGGTGTCTGTATGGCCTTTCTTGTATGCCCAATCACTCTCGCCGCGCGTTGCGTCATAAGTCTCTACGGATATGGCTTTTTTTGTACTCTTGTCGATTATGGCTTTGCCGTTTAGGTCGGTCAGCTGTCTGTTCGCATTGGTTTTCCAGCCTTGTACGTAACAACGGAAGTTGTAATCCCTTAGCGCGTCAAAGTATATATTGGCCAATTCGGGTATCCAATCGGGGTCGGGACGGAAGTCGGGGTTGTTTTCGTCGATGTCCTTAAAGTATCTAAACGGCAGATTTTCTTCGCCGCCACGACCTAAAAGAATGTTGTATAATCCGTCATCCTGCACTTGCCGCTCGATTTTCAGCAGGCCGCCGTCAAAACCGTATTGGAAAATATGGTCTAATTCGGTGGCGGCATAGCCTATCTTAATGACATACCGCTCGCCGCTCGGCTTATGATTGTTGTTGTCGCTTGCAGCTTCTATCGTCCAACGCACTCCGTAAAGTTCGTATATCTTGGTGATTACATCCCATATATGCGAGTAACTGATGTTTACGGTTACGGCATCCGTATGACTCGCCGCCGCACTTGCGTCTAATTTTACCTTAATCTTTTCGCCGAAGTTGCGCTGTAAGACTTGCCCGAGCAAGTCGGCGAAGTCTTTAAGGTTTAGCGATACGGGAACAATGTATTTGTCTGCAACGGCTGTCCCCGTATCGGTGGGCTGTATGGTCGTGAAATATTTATTTTTCAATTGGTATATAGCCCAATGCTGAAATGTCATCTCGCCCGAGACGTCAAACGAGGTGTTCCCTTTGCTTACCCCGGGTTCTTTTAACGGCATAATATATTTCTCGCCGCGATATTCCAACACCCAGTCATACGGCGCTATCAACTCGTCTGATTGATACTCGATTTGCGCCGTTGCGGTTATGGTCTTTTCGCCCATATCCACACAGCTCGCCTTGACCTCGCCTCTAAGCACAATGTCCGAAGGCAACAGTAATATCTTGACTTGTTCCATTATTTGGCTCGCTTAAATACCACGTTTGAATTTGTCCCCTCGCGGAGATTGAATATCATAAATTCCATCTTGCCCTCGGCTATATAACTGGTGTATGACATAGTCATGGGGACATCATTCTCCGCAGCCTGATAATCTGTAACTTTACCCGTTTCGTCTTTTTGCACCCAGTACGGTGCATTTCCGTAAGCCCGCGTTGTGCCGCTTACGCTGTCACCCCTGCGCAACGGAATGGTTACGTAGCGCAGATAATCGTGCGCCGCAACATTGCCGTTGGACGCCATAACGCCTATCGTGCCGTTAACCGTCTCAAAACGCACCTCATCGGCATTGTGCTTCACCACAGCGTAACATCCGTCTTTGCCCTCACGGACATTAAACGTGAAGTACACCGTGTCGTCATACTCGGATATGTATACAAACGGCTCAAACGCATCTCCACGCGGCTGTTTGTAAGCCAGCGCCTTGCCGCTCGCGTCCGTAACCACCCAGTGCGGTGCATTTCCGTAAGCCCGCGTTGTGCCGCTTACGCTGTCGCCCTTGCGCAACGGAATGGTTATATGTCGCAAATTGGGATGGCTATAAATTTTGCCTAATGTCGTGCCGTCTGGCAATACAGCGGGCAGGGTTTGGGTCGTCAACGCCACCGCACCACTCTCTGCATCGGTGGTGTTGTATAGTACCTCGGGCATCCCGTCTGTGTTCCGCTCTGTTGCCCATACACATTCTTTTGGATTGGCTACGTGTATCGTCAACTCAAACGCTATCCAGTCGCTTCCGCCGTAACTGCCTGTATGATACACTTCTGTCGGCTCGCTTACGGGCTTGGGATAACCCACAATCTTTACTCTGTTGAGGTCGTTGTATAGCGTTACTTTTTGAGCATATAGCATACCGCCCTGACCGCGATTGAATAGCAATTTATTGAAGTCGTCTATCTTATTGTTGACGCTCTTGAAGTTGCCGTTGGGAGCTTCTACAAGGAATTTTACCTTGTAGTCAAAAGGAACCTCTATCGTGCGCGTGTCGATAAATTCTACGCTGTCCTCAACGTATTTGGTCGTGGTGTAATCTTGTATGTCGGGCGCTGTCCGCTCATCGGCATCCAAATACACAAAACCGTATTTGTCGTAGGCATCGTATATCTCTCCTTTACCTATCTGTATCCTTGCCCTAATCATTGCTCTTGTGCCTTATCCTTATATGGTGTATACTTCAATGCCACTTTCTGCGGCGGTTGACGACGCACACATTCTTCTCGGCTTGTTCCGAACTCGCGCTGACAATGCCACATCTTGTAAAAGTCTCGCTCTTGCTTTAATTCGCCTATCTCGTTGGCGTCTTTCAAGCGCTCGTTCTGTAACGTGTTCATGGCTTCTTGCAGCTTGCGGATGGCCTGTGTCTTGTCCTCGATAATATCTTCTTTGCGTGCGGCAAGTTTTATCTGTGCTTCAAGCTGCGCATTGAGTATGTCTATACTCTTGTGCGTGGCTTCTATGCGCTTTTCGTACAAGTCCCATTGGACGGCATCGGCCTCGGCATTGGCTTTGTCGGCCTCGGCGTCTTTGATGCGTTTGTTCGCTCCGCGATATAACATCCAACTCAATAGTGTTGAACATCCTAAAATCGCACTTAATATACCTAAAATCGTTTCCATTCAGCTATCTTGTATCGCGGTCAATCCGTTTGTAAGTCGCGTACTCGCCGTCATCGGCCTCGACTCGCGCATCATAAATATACAACGGTACACATATCGGATTGCCGATATTGCGCCGCTGGTCGCATTTTACTCTCATTTTACTGCCGTTGCCGAAGTATAGCATCGGTATCACGCATTTATCATAGTCCATGGCTACTCGTACCCAACCTTTGCAGTTGTGAAATACGTAAACATCGCCGCTTAGCGTCTCGCCGCGAAAGGTCTTGCCTACATATATGCCGCTGTCTCCGCAGTCCGAAAAGTATTCTTCTATGACCGAAAGGTCGGGATAGTGGTGTTCTAAACACCAGTCAACCATGACTTTATAATACTCTAACAGCGCATTGCGGTCTAAGCTGCCGAGACGCCCGTAACCGTCGACACACACTCCGCGCTCTCTCGCTTGGCGTATCAATATGTCTCTCAATTCGCTCATTTCTTGAATTTTTTAACAAGCCACCAAACTGCCGCACATAGTAATACAAAGGATACGCCCATAGCTATTCCGCCGACATCCATCTTGGCTTTCTCCCATCGGCTTAGCTTGCGCTCGACAGGCACAATCTTGCTTATGGTGTCGGTCTTTATGCTTATAAGGGTGTCTGTCTGATGTACTACCTTGATGCGCTCTTTCTCGCGATAGTCTATTATGGTATCACCCTTGACGTACACAAAACGAGTGTTGTTTACCGTGTCTGTATGCAATTCTTTGACTATGCGGTCTTTGTACTCGGTGCGAACACTCTCGACAGGCACGTATTCTATCTTTGTCTTGCATCCCGACAGCAACGCCGCAAGCCCGGCAATGGCTAAGGCGTACACTGCCGTAAGTAGCAAACATCCTATTCTCGCAAATCTATCTTTCATAGGTCTTTATATTCGGTTTTTGCATCAAAACTCGGGCAGGCTTTGTTCGCAAAGTCACGGTGCCCGTATATCTTGGCTTGGGGGTATTTCCGCCGCAGTTGCTTCAAAAGCGTCAGCAACGCGGCTTTTTGCTGCGGCGTGCGATTGTCAACGGGCGGCAACCCTTTTTTACTTGTGTCAACGCCGCCTACGTAGCATACGTTTATGGCGCGTTGGTTCTGCCCGTAACAGCCGTTGCTCACTTGTGCCTCGTCTACGGTGTTTACTGTTTTGCCATCGGCTTCAATAATGTAATGATACCCCGCAACGCGCCAGCCGCGTCCGCCAAGGCTTACGGGACGCAGGTGGTAAGCCACTATGTCCCGAGCCTTGGCGGATTGACCGCTTGCGCTGCAATGCACGATAATCTTGTCTATGCTTCGCATTTGCTTATAACCGTTTTAGTGTGTTTTTCCTTTCGCAAAGTTAATGATTATCAACGGCATTTCCTAATTACGCAGGTAGACGTTTACGCCGTGGGTGCTTGTCGTCCCCTTGGGACTGATTACGCGGTTTAAGGCGTTTATGGCTTCCTGCATCTTTTGTACGGTCATCGCGGTGTTGGCCTCGATATTGGGCAAACAGGCTAAGTGTTGCTGTACAAGACTGTCGGCATCTACCGTGCCGCCGCTTAGCGTTTGTGTCGCACTTGTCGTGCCTGCAACCTGCGCCCTTATCGCGGCCACATTCTCGGCTATCAACGGTATCGGGCTGAAATAGTAGAAAGCGGTATTTATCGCCGCAGTCAACGCGTTGATTTCTTCGCTCGTGGCACTCGCTACACTCTTGGCTATGCCGGTACTCTTGCTGTCGGTGTCGCCTATCAATTCTTTTAGGTCGTATCCTCGCGCTTCTAAGGCTCGCCACAACGTCTCCATGGCACTATTGGCTTGATTGGTAAACGCATCAAGGTTGTTGGCTAAGTAGTCCACGGCTTTCATCGTGTCGTTGGGATTGCTTTCAAGCAACGATTGTACTTGCTTCCACATCGGCGCAAGTATGGAGTCTATCAACTTGGCGGCCGCACCCTCGATTACCATGCTCTTTATCATCTCTTTGTATTTGCTCTTGATGGCATCGGTGGTACTCGCAAATGTGGATTTGGCCTCTAACCAGCTTTGAGCAAATTCTTTGGCGGCACTCGACCTGTCTGTACCCAACATGCGCGAAGTCATGTCGTCTTGCAATTCACGTATCTTGTCTGCCGTCTCTCGCGCACTGTTCAAATAGCCCTCGTAGGCCTCTTTGTCTTTCTTCTTGCCTTTGCTCGCTTCGGCTTCGGCTTGTTTGAGATAGGCGGCTTGCTGGGCTTTCAGATTGGCCATTTGGGTGTTATAGTTGCTGATATAGTCGCGCCCGAATAGTTTGTCGGCGGCATCGTTCAGCCTGTCATACGCGTATTGCAACTGCTCTAACAGGTTCTTTTGACGCTTGATTTCTTTGTTGGCTCGCCGTATCCTGCCTGCATTGAAGATGCTGCTAAACCCGACTATCAGCTTGGGTATCGCGCTTACGGCACTCTTAACAATGCCTAAGACATTGCCCGAGGCTACGGATTTTATTATATCGTCTACCGCACCGCCTACTTGGTCTAAGCCGTCGGCTATGTCGTTCCAAAATTGCACATCTTCTTCGCTGCCGCCTAATGCGCCGATAGCGTCGGCTATGCCGTGTGCAACCATACCCATGTCCTTAATGAACTCGCCCGCCGCTTCACTCGCCAAACTTAACCAATCGCTTAAACGCTTCCAGCTTAGTACCGCTTCTTGGGCTTCGTCTCGCGATTTCGTGGCGGCATCATACGTCCTTTTGGCGGTTTCTTGTTGCGCGGTCGTGCCTTTTTCCATAGCAAAGTCTAAGGAGACTTTCGCCGCTCCTAAAAGCGTCTCGGCGTTCTTTAATTTTTCTTCGGCCTCGTCTCGACTCTTGCTCCCAAGTGTATCTCCGTATTTCTTCATGTTGCGATATTGTTTTATCGCATCGCCCAAGGCCTTAAAGGGATTGCTCTTGGCCAACTGCTTGGAAATCTCGTTTAAGCGCTTCTGCAATTCTTTTAATTCTGTCGGATTTAGACTCTTTCCCCACTGGGATTTCAGTTGCATCAAACCGCTGCGCATTCGTTTCAGCATCTCGGTGCTTGCATGGTCTAAGTCCTCAAACATCGCTACGTAATACGGCATATCCTTAAAGGCTTCCCATTCAATCTTGGCTTGCTCGGTCTGTTCGCGTCGCTTATACCCCGACGTCAGCATCTCCGCCTCTTTCTTGGGTATATTGCCTGCTGCCGCCAGCTTTTCTATCTCGGCTATCTTGGCCGCAGTCTCGCGTGCGAGTTTCACACGCTTGTCGGCATAGGTCTCGGCTACTTTGAGGTCTTTGAGGTATCCCTGATAGGTGTTGGCCAAACGCTTCTGCCCGTCATCGGCTATCTTTTTCAACTTGTCATACATCTCGCCGAGTTCTTCTTTGTTTTCTTCGGCAAATTTGCGCAACTCCTTGAAATTCACGATGTTATCGGCATTGATTATCCCTTTGGGCAGCTTGACGGCCTCGACACTGCCCACTATCTGACGTATTTCATCGGCCATAAGCGCTTGCAAATCTGACCCCGTGCCGCCGAATATCGACTTGGCTATATCCTCGGCTCGCGCCCTGCTGCCCGTCAGGTCAAAGATCTTGTCGTAAAATTCCTGCATCTCTTTGCTGCGGCTTACGCTGTCGGCTACCTCTTTGAGCTGTTCTTCTACCTGTTTGGCCAACAGTTCAAGGTTCAGATTGTCCCACTTCAATTGCAGTTCAAGCGCCGCTTTCTTGGCACCCTTCTGTTTGAGGTTGTCTATTATCTTGATAATCTTTTGGCTGACTTTTTCAAGCTCTTTAATGTCGAGAATATCGGACATCTTAAACGACAAACCGAAGCGCTTGCCAAGGTCGTTAAGACGCTTCAACGTCCCCTCGTACATCTGTTCTATATGCTTCGTTGCCGCCGTTTTACCCTCTTTTTTGACCAGCGCCTCGTATTTTTTGTAAATCTCTATGCGCTTGTCGTATATCTCTCGCAACTCCTGCAAGGTGGTATCGCTCTTGCGCCCCTTATTAGTCTTGGTGTCATCAGGCAAGTACGTGCGCTCGAATTTGGCCTGCTCTTTAAGCGCCTTGACAAGTTCTTGTGTGTCGGCTATCTTTTGCGCATACATCTGCTGCGCAAGCCATCCGCCAACTTGTACGGCTCGCGACCATCGCTTGATGTCTGCCTCGTACCCCGCTACGGCTTCATCTAACGCCTTGACATGCTCTTTAAGATTGTTGTTGCCGTCCCATAGATATTGTTTCAGCCTGCCAAAGGCCTTGCCTACAATACCGGTGTTCTCGGCCGTTACTATCAAGTGCTGCTGTATCTGTCGCACGGCAGGGTCGGTTGACGCTATGGTCTCTTGCAACTCTTTCATCGAGTTCCCTGCGGCTATCAGCTTAGGCGAACCCTCGGCAAAGGCTCTCTTTACTTCTCCCCAGTTTATCAGCGAAAATTCGGTCTTATGCTCGTCCGCCCACGAGGCCGCCGCCGTAAAGTATTCTTTGGGCAGATTTATGCCTTCTCGCGCCGCCATAGCCGCAAGGTTGTTATACATCACCTGCAACTGCGCATTTATCTGCTCTACATATTTGGCATACTCGCCTTGGACTTTGGTCGGGTCATAAATTACGTTGCTGACGCTGAATACCGTATTATCCGCGCCTAACAGCCCGGCTTCTGCATTGGCGTTAATCATCTCGGGATACGACCAATCGCCGTTTGCAATAGCCTCCTGTATGCGGTCTATCGCCGCCGCATACTCGTTGAGGCTGTCTACGGCATTTTTGTATTTCGTGTCATTATCTGCCAAAGACTCATTTTGCGCTTTGATTGTGGCGTTGTACTCCCCGGCAGCATCGATAATTTCCATAAATCTTGTCAAAGCACCCTTAGTTCCCGAACCTCCGGCAAGCCAAAAAAATTCTTTTGATTTATAACCATACTGGGTCATCAACGTCAGTATGCCGTTGAGTACTTCCTTATATCGCTCCGCCTCTTTTACATCACCGTCGGATAGCACAATATTGGATATATTTCCTTCTTTATCAAACTTAAAGTCCTTTATCTTAGACCAATCTATATCCCATTTTCCTGCATTGATAAGGTCGGTAATATATTCCCTTATGGCTTCAACTCCGCGCACGGTCAACTCGCCGCGTTCCTCGAAGTCGTTGATTTGGTTAAGCAATTCTTCGCTCTGCGTTTTAAGTCGCTGACCATAAGCCTCTTTAATCGCCGCTTCTTTCTCGCTGTGCTTCTGCTTTTCGTTGTACGCCTCTACCATCTGGGTCAGCGAAGCATACTCGCCGTTCAGCTCGCGCAGTTTTTCTATTTGGAGGTTTTGACTGTCTACGATGTTTCCGTAGGTGCGGTTTAATTCGTCAAGGGCGTCTTTCTGCTTCTTACTGCCGTCCACGGCGTGTACCGCTTCGTCCGCCAGTTTCTTGAAGTTGCTTCTGTCAAACGTGTTCTTGTCGGCATACGTTGTTTCTATTTCCGCAAACTTGGCTTGCAGCTTGTCTACCGCATCCGCCGCTTTACTGAATATCTCTATCAACGCGGTTATCGCCAATACCGCCCATCCTAATGGATTACTCAAAAACGCCGCTTTGAGCTTATATAAACTCTTGGTAAAGAGATTGGTCGCCTGCGTTGCTCGCAACTGCGCCACCGCTATCCCCATCTGCTGCTTGTTGTAAAAACGTGCCATCCGCCCCGCTTTTTCCATCGACTCGGCTTCTCGCTGCAATGCCGTAACTCTCTGCGTGGCTCTTATCAGCTGCTCTTTACCGGCCACTGTAAACAACAATGCCGAAGCTCGCGCACTCATCGCCGCAACCTTGAATATTCCAAAGGCTATCGCAACGTTCCTTATCGAACCGGCCACACTTTCCCAGTTGCGCATCAGATTGGTAACGGTCTTAATCAACCCTTTCATCAGGTCATTGACCCAACCCGTGCGCCCTATCTCGTCATACATCATCGAAGCGGCATCACCTAATTTAGCCCATAAGCCGTATAGGGTATTGCCCTGCTTTATCTGCATGTCGTAGAAGATGCCGCCTTTATTGGTCATGTCCTCAAACACTTCTTTGACCATGTCAAACGAAATCTGACGCTTACTTATCATATCCATTACATCGGACGCCTTGACAAGTTCACCGTTGGCGGCACTTAATTTCTTCGCAAGTTCCTCAACCAACGGTATGCCCGCTTCTGTTGCCTGCCTTACTTCGCTCGCGCGTAGATAGCCCGTGGTTCGCACTTGTCCGTACAACAACACTATTCTGTCCATGCTTACGCCAAGGCCGACAGATACGTCAGTCAAGCGTTTGGTGGTGTCGAAAAGGTCGTCTATGCCTATCTTGTACGCCGCAAGCTGCTTGGTGTACTTGGTCAAGTCAAGCACACTCACGGGCGATTGCAACGCAAAGCTCTTTATCTCGGCAAACAACGCATTCGCCCTCGTTTGGTCTTGAATTATAGCCCCTAACGATATGCGCTGCAACTCAAATTCTGCCGTAACCTCGCGTATCTTAGAGATAAAGTTGAATACCGAACTTACGGAGTAGTATACGGCCAGACGCTTTATCAAACGCGATAAGTAGGTTTCTTGCTTGTGCATCGCACCGTTGACACCGTTCCAGCCTTTGGCGGCTCGTTCAAGCTCTTTCGCCTCGTTCTTTTGCTTGGTATCCGCAGCCTGCTGTACTTGCCGCAAGGTTTGCGCATAGGTGCGCAGTATCGCCTGCAAACGAGCGTATTCTTCTTTGAGCGCCTTGGCTCTGTCTGTCAACTCGCCGGTCGATTTATTCTGTATGCGTTCTGCCTCGCCCAGTCCGTTCCATTCTTTTTCAAGTTGTCTGATACGCTGATTTATCGCATCGATAGAGCCTGCCGCCGCTTTTATCCCTCCCGTCATGGCCGCACTGCCTTTGGCGTCTATGGTGATGGCCAACGGTCGGGCGTCTATCATCAACTTCATGCGGTCGAGGAATTTCTTGGCATCGGCTTCCGCACGTTTCGCCCCCTCGTCAAGGTCGAAGTTTATGCCGAATTTTAGATTATTGTCCATTGCATTTCTTTTTGTCGTTCTGTAATTTTCGCATTGCTGCCGCTTGTACGCTTTCTACACACGAGGTTACGCCATTACCGCTTTCGTCTTTTAAGGTCTTGACTTTGCCCCAACCAAAGCGAGCGAAGATGTCCTGCATTGCCGCCTTTTCTCGCGGCGGACGTATTTCTTCTTGCTCTTTTCCCTCAACCTCGGCATAGTCGTAATCGTAGTATCCCTTGTCCATAAGCATCAACAACGTCTTATCGGAATTGTCTAAATACCAATACCTTAGCCACGACCAAAATCCGTAATTGCCGTACAGCGCTTTAATGCGCTCGTCTGTCTCGCTTACCGAAAAGGCACTGCCTACTTGCTGTCCTCCTCCTTTTTCGGCAAAGCGTCCTCGTCCAACATATTTTCCGCACTCTCCTTTCTTTCGAGCCATTGCTTTGCGACGTCGCCAACCTGCTTCATAGAGAGCGCGAGTAGATAGCTTATAACTTCCAAGTTGGCGGTAAAAAAAGACTCTTCTTCGCGCTGCAAGGTCTTGTTTATGTTGATGGTCATACTCAATTCCTCGCTCGCAAACCACAAACGCCGCCACATATACGCGGTCGCAAACGGTATCCAACAACGCCGAAACCCGAGTATATACCGCGCCGCTATCTTCGCAGGTATCTGCCGAAATCGTTTGTATAAGCGCTTCTGCTTGCGCTCGCTCAACCCCTCGCGCTTCTGCTCGGCCTGTATCTGTCGTGCCTCTTGGGCATACTCGCCTATCTTCGCAGCCTGCGCATTGCTTATGCGCCGCAATTTCCATCTCTTGCCGCCTATCTCTATCTCGGTGGGACGCCCTTTTATAATGTCGTTGGCCGTGCCAACCATTGCAGCTTCGTCTATCTGCGGTGTCTGTTCTTGCTTCATGTCTTTTTGTGTGGTTTATAAAAACGGCGTGGACGGCGGCTTGTCTTGCCGTACCGCCCACGCCCGTATGTCGATGTCTTACGCTGTCTGCTTAGGAGGCGTAAACGGGTGTGCCGTCGCCAAGCATAAATGTTCCCAACTCGGCGGTGTCGATAAATTCGGCGGTAACGGTGAGCTTGATGCGCACGAGCTTATCTTCCATCGAAAGGTTGGAGAGTATACGCGCCTTGGGAAACAGAATGTACCTGTTGGCCTCGTCATTGAATATGGCTATGGGACGCGTAATTACGGGTATTGCCGTACCGGCCTTGATGAGATTGGTGATATTGCTGATGCTCACGGGTGTCCCGGCAGGCGTTACGGCTACGCCGCGCAGAAACAGTACGGCGTTCTCTTTGCTCACGGAGGCCATCTCGCACGAGAAACCGAAGGTTCCCGCAGTGGATTTGGCCACAATAACATTGCCCTGCTCGTCTACGGTGTTGTCGAAGGTCGCATCTTCGCCCTCCCACGAGGTGGAGTCGCCTACAACCTGTCCGAGGCTCACACCTGACGAAACTATGTTGGCAAGAGTGGTAGTACTCGAATAACCGCTGGTCGGCGCATCAAATACCACGATGTCGCTTTGGCCGTTAAAAATCTTGGTTACATCGGCCTTTGTAATCTTTGGCATTGTTTATTCTGTATTAGATGGTTCTACTTTTATTGTTGTGTATCTCGTCTGTGGTATGCCACGATATGTTCAATACCATTGTCGCATAGCCGCTCGTAAGGTTGACCGTGGGCTGAACTATCGGATTCAAGAGGTCTATCTCATAGTAATATCCGCCGATAACTCTGCGGTCGATATGACTCGCCGATTGCTCGGCTAATAACGCAAGACGCTTGCGCCGCGCTATTACGCCGCTGACAGCCTTGCTGTTGATGCTCAACGCAAGATTGCCGCGCATCACGCCTATGGGATAGGTCTTGCTCTGAATGACTCCGTTGTAACTCACCGTCATAAATTCATCGCCTAAACCGGTTTGGGGCTGCTCGCCTTGCGCATATACACGCACACCGCGCTTGGGTGAGGTTGCCGATGTCTGAACAAACAGTCTGTCGTCCATCCATTCGGCAAGTACTTTGTCGGGGTTTAATTCGGTAATCTTCATACTATCGGAGCTATCGGCGCTAAACCTGTCATCACTTCGTTAAACAGCACATTCTCCAAATTGCGGAAATATCCCGCACCGCGCCCTATCTTCGACCCCATGGTCTCGATGTAATAGGCGTAGGGTACGGTGCTGAATAATACTATCCATATGCCACGAGAGTATGTGCCTGCGGCATCACTCAATGCGGTCTGCAACAACGTTGTACCGTCTATGCCGGTCTTGGGCGAACCTAAACCGGTGCGTGCTTTCTTGGTGGCTCGCTTGGTCGGAATGTAGGTCTTCATTACGCCGCTCTCAAATACCCCGACTCCCGTGGCATCGTGCAAGTTGGCGGTGTCTACGGGAAATTGGGTAGTGCCGTCGGGCATCACAAAGCCGTTGTCGATATACTGCACCATACGCTGCGCAACAGCGTTGCACATCGCGATAATTCGCGGACGAACAACCCTGCGAAGAAATTCTTCTATCCCCACGCGGATAACCATCTCGTTGTTATGTGCATATGATACCGCCATTATTCTCCGATACTTTGCTTTAACTCGATTTTCGTGTATAAGGCATGGGTCAACGGCATCTCTATGTCCCTGACGGTCTTGACTATGCCGGTGCGTAAACGTCCGCTCTTGGCACGTATTTTTACCGTGTCGCCCTCCATCACTATTACGGCATTGCCGGGCAAGTAAACCGCATCATTGCGTACACTGACGCTCTGATAGGTCTGCCCGCCCGATTGATAACAGCATTTGCCGCTGTATATCGTCTCGGCTTCAACGGGCTCATCGTAATCGTCTAAGTCGATGCTCCCGCCGCCGTCTGTGATATTGCGGATTATCTCGCAATGGTCATCAAAGTGTATCAGTTCCATTTACAACCGCTTTTACTCGTCCTGTTGCGCTTGCCGGTGGCATCAAAAGCTCCCGCACTTTCGTTTACGTTTTCTTCGATTTCAGCACCTATCTCGCCGCGCAATTTGTCCGCTACTTTGCGATAGTATTCGCGATCGCTCTGGGTTATGGTAAATCCGCTTTGACTCGCGTGTACATCCCCCACTTGCTCGCTGCGACTACCGCCGCTGAAAACCCCCGCCGCACTGTAAAACAGCGTTGACGTAGCATATTTGAGGCTCTTGACCCATCCTCCGTCATCGGCATTGTCCTCTACTACATCGTTTGTGTTCAACGGACATAGCGCTTCGGGACGGGCAAACAACGGCGAGACCGCCGCATGTTCTATCACTGCCGCTTCAAAGGGATAACCGGGTACTTGCGCCCTCAAATATGCTTCTACCGTCATTGCTGTATTATGGCTGTGTGCTAATAAGTATTAAGGTCGTGGCTGCTACGCTATCAATCGCCACCGGAGGCGGCTTTCTCCTGCGTCAAGTTCTTGATGTAATACAGGTCGCGAGGACGGGTCGGTACGGCAAGTGCCGTAAGCTCGCTTCGCCATTCTTGTGTGCGGGTGTCGGCGTTGTAGAGGTATTCTATCAAACCGCGACCGCCGTACATAAAGGCGGAAATGGCGCTGCCGTCGGGGCGCAGCGGAACTACGTTCTTAATCACACCGATAAGACCTGTCGGACGAATGAGTATCACGTCTTGCTCAAAGGCGTCTACAAGGGTACGGTCGAAGTTGTGGTTGGTGGTATTGATTTTCTCAACACCGCAAACGGTCTTGTTGTAGATTACTTCGTCTGCCTCGATAAGACGCTTGAAGGCTTCTTTCTGCGCTTCAAGGGTCGAGCCTTTGGCTACGGCTTTGGCATTGTCGTCATTGGCTTTGGTGTAACGCAAACCGATACCCGTCATCGCGTAGCCGAGCGCGGTCAGTACGGCATCGTGTTTGGTGAGCTTGTAGAACGTCTTTTCGTTCATCTCGACACATACATTCTGATAGCCGTTGGCTTTATTGCGAAGCTCGCGAATAAAGTCGCGCAGGTCGCCGATGGGGTCGCCTACCGCCGTAACTGTCCCGGCGGTGGTGTCGCTTTCCCACCATTTCTTGTCCATGTAGTTGCCGGTCGGAACTTGGGCGGTAAAGGTCGTACGCAACGAGCCGCGAGGGTTGTTGTTGTCGGTAAGGGTCAGCTTGCCCAAAGATTTCATCTGCCCGATTTGATAGTTCAGGGTGTTCTTGTGGGCGGCTGGAATGGCGCTCGTAACATCAAACAACGCCTTGGCTAAATACTCGCTTACGGCTACACTTTCGTTGGTGTTGTTGAAGTTGGCTACGGAACGTATCTCGTTCAACAGTATCAATTGCTTGCGATAGTCGTTCTCACCGCGTACTACGGTGTATTTATGACGCGGTATGCTGCCCGTAAGTTTGGTCAGCTTGGTGCTGTTACCGGCAGGAAGCGCTGGCGAATTAAGGTCAACGTAGCTGGCCATAACTTCTATCTGCGCCTCGGCTTCAAGCATCTCATAAGTGAAGTCTATCTGTTGTGGCGCCCATGCGAAACCTTCAAAGTTCTCGCCCTGACTCTCAACGGCGCTTAGCACCTGCTTGTAGTATGCTTCGAAACTGGTATTACTCGTAATGGCATTGGATGCCATCAGCGTGTCAAGTCCGCTAAATCTTTTCATCGCTTAGCCCTCCTTTACAAACAATATGCGACCTGCCAACGCGCCCTTTTGCTTCGCGGTATACGTGAGCGTCGAAAGGCTTTCGTTGATTTGGCCACGGGTTACTACTGTTAGCGAACACCCGTCTGCGCCTACATAGGCATCTTCGAGTGTCAATCCTTGCGGCGCTTCGCCGCCCAATGTGGTAGTGCCGCCTATCTTGTCGATAGATACGGCTGTCCCGGCAGGTATCAGCTTGCCTACGGTGTTGGTCGTGTCCACAGGAACAAACGCACCGCAGGGCATTATCTCGTCTACTCGCGCCCATAGGGATACCGAGCCTACGCTATAATCCTCACTGCCGTGATTAAAAGAATTTCCGTAATGGGTTTTCATCTTTTCCCGGATTTAAGGTTAGTTTTGTTTTCCGCTCTCTTGGTCGTGCAGCACAACTCCCTGCTTTTCAAGCATCGCGATTTGGTCGGAGAAGTCTATCTTGGCCGTTTCGCCTGCGGCATCGCCTTTAATGGGCTTGGTAACGTCTATGCCGCGGTCGGAAACTTCATCCGTGAATTTCTCGCGGATTTTGGCCTCTAACTCGGCTGCCGTCCATTTCTTGCCGTAGGCTTCGTATAGCTCCATAGCCGTCTTTTGGGCGCGTTGGCGCTCTTTGGGATAGGCCTTGGCGTAATCCCATGCGTCTATATTGGCTACGGCGGTC
>OIZL01000727.1_pt1 | contig 22083 bp, 19 predicted proteins | sample 1588541 | NCBI WGS metagenome assembly OIZL01 (sample SAMN03283285) | human gut metagenome | biome: human-associated habitat; material: feces | host: Homo sapiens | place: Peru | collected 2012 | reverse complement strand
CGTATCTACTTCAGAACTTACAAAACCAAAACTATTTCCTGTTTGTTCCATACTTCTTGATGCATAAAAGAAATTACTTTCATCATTATATCTTAAACTTGTTAAATTTGGTTTTATTATTATTCCATTTGCATTACTACATGTTTCATTTGTACATCCCAAGTTATTTTCTGTTGTACTTGATGATAATGTTGAATGGCTTGTTTCAAACTTACCATACCAAAATCCACTTAATTCTTTATCTCCAAAGGTAAAGACATCTATTGCTGTTTCATTTTGTTTTACAAATGTTACATCTATGGCTCCTGGATTAGGGCAAAGCCATAATATAATACTACCTCTACAATCTGCTTTGGTAGTATAAGATGTATCACTACAACTACATTCTCCACCAATTACATCAAAATCTGTTGTATTAACTTTAAATCTTGGTATCCATACCCACATTGTTGTTATATCATCCATTGGTATTGTTGTTCCTGGTTCTGCATTTAAATACTTTGTTCTATTTGTTTCTGTTACTGTTACAGCATTGGCCCACATTCCTTTTTTATCACCACTTGATTCATAACTATACCATTGATAATTAGAATTTTTATTGTTTGTATCAGCCTTTTTCCATGTTTCTGTTGTTTCATCATAGTATACTGGAATCATATTACTTGCTAGTACTGGAGCATTTGCTCCTGAAGTATCTATATTTTTTTTTAATTCTCCAACTGTACCTTCAATTACATTACTACTTGTTTTACTAAAGCTAAACAAAGCATAACTTGAATATCCTACACAAATTAATATAATTAAAATAACTAGTAATAAAAAGTAACTATTTATTATTTTGACATCTGTTTTTAAAAAACTTATTATTCTTTTCACTATACCACAACCTTATTTTATTAACTATTAACTTTATAAGGTTATTATATAATACACCCCCCCCATGTCAATAATTTTTGTTTAAGTTTTTAACAATAGAAAAAAACAATAGTGTTTAGCTATTGTTTTACCATCTTCCTGGGAAGTTTATTACATCCCTAGCATTAAAGGTATTTTTTACATATTTAGTATATGATGAATAAGAGTGTCCATCATTTGTTATACCATAATAATGATCTTTTGATATTTCAAAGTGTAAATGAGCTCCAAAAGCACAATCATCATATCCTGATCTAAATAATTGACTACTTGTTGTATATCCACCTACCCAACCAATTAGTTGCCCTTTTGTTACTGTATCTCCGGCTTTTACATTAACATTTAATAAATGCCAATACCTTGTTGTATAATATTTGCCATTGACAATGTGGTTAATTGTAATTATATTACCACCACAGTCATTTTTAATATTTTTATTAGCATATTTAACAGCTGCGACATATCCTGAAGCGGCAGCATAAACTTTTGTTCCTTCTGAAGCTGCTAAATCTATTCCTTTATGGAAAGATGAACAATTTGCGCAAAGAATTGGTCTTGGTCCATATTCATCAGTAACAGTTCCACTTGCTGTTGGAATAATAAATCCTGTATCATGTAAAATTTTTCCAACACACGCAATAATATCTTGATCATCTTTACATCCTTGATCTTGATATAATTTTATTGTTTTTTGAACAGATTTTATTTGTTCATCAATATCTTCATATTCTGTATAAGTTTTATTCATCTGTGTTCCTAAGCTTGTTACTTTGTTTTTATAATCTTCACTCATTTTATTTAAACTTTTTTTGGTTTCTTCTAATTCTTCTTGTTTTGTTTTACCATCTTCAATTAATTTATTCATTTGATCCATTAATTCACTATTTTTTTTAGTTAATTGTTGAATTATGGAAATTCTATAAATAAAATCTGTAAAGTTCTCTGCTCCAAAAAGATAGTTTAAATAAAAGTTATCACTACTTGATTTTTGTGAAAAAACAATTAAATCTTTAATTTGTTCTTTTTTTTCTGCAATATCAAGTTCATTTTTTGTTATTTGTTGACTAATTGCTGTTTTTTCTTGTTCTGCTAAAATCATCTTTTCACTTATTTTTAATATTTCAGCATTTGCTTCATCTATTTTCTTTTGGATTTCAGCCTGATTTTTTTGGACATATTCTTTCTCTTTTTGTAAATCTGATAATTCTTTTTTATAATCATTTATTGTAATTGCATTAACTTTAGCTACAGGTATTAAAAGAACTAGTAATAAAAATATTATAATACTTTTTTTATTCATTATATTTTTATATACCTCCTTACTGCTCTTGCAGATCCTATCATACCTACTAACATACCAACAAGTACAATTAATAATGATATTTGAATAGTAAATGGCATTGGATGTACAAGTCTAATAAGTGGAGAGAATAATTGTCCTTTTAACATTTGATATAATGCTTGATAACCATAAGTCATTACAAGCACTGGAATAATTGATCCAATTATACCTAAAATTACACCTTCAATTATGAATGGGAATTTTATTCTTGTATTACTAGCTCCAACTAAGCGCATAATTGAAATTTCTTTTTGTCTTGAAAAGATTGTTAATTTAATTGTATTTATGATTAAGAATATTGTAACTAAAATAAGAGCAATACCTACAACTAATGTTACCTTTTCTACTGTATCAAATGCTTTTACAAGTTGTTCTACTATTCCTTCACCATATGATACACTTTCTACTCCTTTTAAAGCTTCAATTTGATTAACTGTCGATTTTATTTGTTCAACATCTTTTACTTTTAAAGTATAAGTATCCATTAATGGATTTTCACTATCATTCCATGTTGAAAGAATTTTAGATATTTCATTTTTTTCACTTTCCATGTTATTTTTTATATCTTGTTTTGAAGTATATTCACATGAATCTTTATCAACATTTTCAAGTTCTTTGATTTTTGTCATTATTTCTTCTTCTTCATCATATGTCAAGCTATTATCAAAAAACGTTACAATTGTTACATCTTCTTTTATTAATGTAGCAAAATTATCTACATTTTTTGCAATTATAAGGGTAGATCCTATTATTATTAAAGTAATTGTTATACAAGATATTGATGCTAAAGATAAACTAAAGTTTCTAATTACACTTTTAAAAGCATCTCTTATACTTCTTCCAACCATCCTAAAAAACTTCATCTTTATATTCCCCCTCCTTATAATCTTTTACAAGTCTACCATCTTTTAATACTAAAACTCTTTTTTTCATTTTTTCAACAATTTCATGATCATGTGTAACCATAAGAATTGTTGTTCCTAAATCTTTATTAATCTTATCTAAAATATTCATTATTTCCATACTAATAACAGGGTCTAGGTTTCCAGTTGGTTCATCGCAAATTAATATTTTGGGATTATTAACAATAGCACGTGCTATTGCCACTCTTTGTTGTTCCCCTCCAGATAATTTATCAGGATAAGACTTAGCTTTATGTTTTAATCCTACTTGATCAAGAACTTCAATAACTTTTTTTCTTATTTCTTTTGTATCTGCCCCTGTCACTTCAAGTGCAAACGCAACATTTTCATAAACTGTTAATTTAGGAAGTAATTTGTAGTCTTGGAATACTACTCCAATTTTTCTTCTTAATTTATATACTTTAGAATTTCTTAATTTACCAACATTAACCCCTCCAAGGATTATTTCTCCACGAGTTGGTTTTTCTTCTCTATAAAGCATTTTTATTAAAGTAGATTTACCACTTCCACTACCACCTATAATAAAAACAAATTCTCCTTTTTCAATATCTAGGTTTAAATCATATATTGCTCCAACACCATTTGGATATGTTTTAAACACATTTTTTATTGTAATTATTTTCAATCATAACACCACCTTATTTTTAGTTTTAAAATTACGCTATATAATAATTATACCATTAAAATCTAATTACACCTAACTTATATAGTAAATTTCATATACTTTTTACATTTTTGACGTTTTTCAATAATCTATCTTGATTTCTTGTTTCATAACTATCACATACTATTACAAAAGCATTTTTATCTATATCTTTTATTATTTCTTTGATAATTATATATTCTTTGGTAGGAATAACACTCATTATAGTTTTTTGTTTTGTATTAGTATACTTTCCTTTAGTATTAAAAATTGTTACATCATGTTTTAATTCATTGTTTAAATATTTACTTATTTCATCATATTTTGAACTAACAATAATAATTGTTTTATTTTTAGATATACCCAACACAATTTTATCACTTACATTTTTTTGAATAATTAATATTATAATGGCATATAAAACTTTATTAATTCCAAACACTATTCCTCCTGCTAAAACAATAATTGAATTAATAATCATATTTGATTTAGTTATTGATGATTTATTCTTATTGGCAATTATTTTAGATAAAATACCATATCCACCATTATTAAGTCCTGTTTTAAAGATAATTCCATTAGATATTCCTGTTAGTATTCCAATAAAAATTGCAAAAAGAAGGATGTCTTCGTGATTTATTAAAAATATTTGATTAATTCCAGATGTTGCCTTTATAAATAAAGGATAAACTATTGTAATATAAGCCATTGCAGTTGTATCATCTAGTCCTAAAAAACAAAAACACAAAATTAATAAAATACAAGATTGGAAAAATACCACTAATGAAGGATCTAAGTTTGACAAATAATTTAATATTGTAGCAACACCGCTTGTACCACCACATACTATTCCAAGTGGTAAAACAAATAAATTATAGTTTATTGCTGATATTAAAAGTCCTAGTGTTAAAAATACGTATCTTTTTATATAATTTTTTTTACTTATTGTATCTATTATATTATCTTTCATTATTCGCCACCTAATACTTCATAAGCATCCACTGCGGTAAAAAATGCATCTTTATCTATTTCATTTATACCTGCTTTAAGTTTATAGTATTCTTTAGTAGGAACCACTGTAAAAAGAATAGGATTTTTTTGTTTTGTATATCCGCCTTTAGCGTCAATTATAGTAACACTATGTCCTAACTCATCAATTACATAATTTGATATTTCATCTGGTTTTGTTGTAATTATATAAAACGCTTTTGAAGAAGATATACCTAGTAAAACTTTATCAGTTAAAATGCTAATTATATAAAGAACAATTATTGCATACATAAACTTTGTCCAGCCAAAAACAAAAGCTCCAGATAAAACAATTAAACCATCTACAATAAGCATTGATGTTCCAATTGATGTTTTAGCATATTTATTCATTATTTGATTTAAAATATCTGTTCCTCCAGTTGTATATCCTGCTTTAAAAACAAGCCCAGCTCCAAAGCCATATAAAACTCCTCCAACAATTGCAAGAAGTAATTGGTCACTTGCATCAATTACCAATATTTTTCCTATATTTTCAGTCAAACTTATAAAAATAGGTAATAAAATTGATCCTACAACTGATCCTTTAGTTTTTTCTTTTCCTAAAAAGATATAGCTTACAATAAGTAAAATGATTGATGATATTAGAATAAATGTTGAAGCAGATATATCAAAAAATTTTGTAACGATAATACTAATACCACTTACTCCTCCAAAAACTATATCATTTGGATAAATAAATAAATTAAATGATACTGCACAAATAAATAATCCTAAAAGTAAAGTTAAATATCTTTTAACCTTATGTTTTTTATAAATTTGTTTTATTATATTTTCCTTATTTTCTTCCATAACTAACTCCTTAAATATTCTTCTATAAACATATCTAAATCGCCATCTAATACTTTAGAAACATTACTTGTTTCACAAGATGTACGATGGTCTTTAACCATTGAATAAGGATGCATTACATAACTTCTTATTTGTGATCCAAATTCAATATTTTTATTATCTTGTTTTAAATTATTAATTTTTTGTTCTTGTTTTTCTATTTCTATCATTTTTAGTTTGTTTTTTAATATTTCAAGTGCTTTTTCTTTGTTTTTTAGTTGGCTTCTTTCATTTTGACAAGTAACTACTATTTTAGAAGGTAAATGTGTTATTCTAACCGCAGAATCCGTTGTATTAACACTTTGTCCTCCTGCGCCACTTGAATGGTAAACATCTATTTTTAAATCTTCATCTTTAATATCAATATCTATTTTTTCATCAAATTCAGGTGTTACGTCAACTGATGCAAAAGATGTGTGCCTTTTATGGTTAGCATCAAAAGGCGATAATCTTACGAGTCTATGAACACCCTTTTCACATTTTAAATAACCATAGGCGTCTTTTCCTTCAATTCTTAAAGCACATTTTTTTATTCCAGCTTCATCACCATCTTGATAATCTAAAATAGTTATCTTATATCCTTTTTTTTCACAATATCTTGTATACATTCTAAAAAGCATTAAAGCCCAATCACAACTTTCTGTTCCCCCAGCACCAGCATGTATTTCTAAAATACAATTTTTATGGTCATATTCATGATTTAAATATAATTCTAGTTTTAATTCTTCTAGTCTCTTTTTAATATCTTCAATATCAGTTTCTACTATTTTTTTCAAATCTTCATCATTTTCTTCTTTTAATAACGAAAGCATTTCTAAATTATTATTTATTTTTTCTTTAAGTAATGAAATATTATTAATTTCTTTTTTTAAATTATTTAATTTTAAAATATCTTTGTTAGCTAAATTAACATCATTCCAAAAATCATCTTTTTTTGTTTTTTCTTCTAATAATTTGATTTCTTTTTCTTTATCATCAAAGTCAAAGAGACCTCCAAAAATCATTTATTTGTTCATTAAAATTATTGTAAACATCAATAAGTTCTTTTATTTCCATATTATCAACTCTTCCTATACTTATATATAAATTATATTATTTTTTTATTCTTTTTGCAAATAAAAAGATACAAGTTAAATCTTATATCTTTAATAACTATATTATTCAGCAGTTTTGTATGCTTCTAAGATAGTTTCTTCAAACATTGTACGTGTTTCAGGATTAATTGGATGTGCTATATCTCTATATCCTCCAGTAGATGTTTTTCTACTTGGCATTGCTATAAATAAACCATTATCTCCTTCAATAATACGAATATCATGAACTGCGAAACATTCATCTAGTAATACAGATGCTATCCCTTTCATTCTTGATCCTTCTTTTTCAATTTTACGTACGTTTACTGATGTTATCTTCATCTACATATCCTCCTTTAGAAAGCATATCTTTGCTCCTAATTTTATTTTATATTAATAATGTTTAAAAATCAACTATTTTTGACACATTTTACCATTAAATATTTAAAAAAACTAGAAATTCTAGTTTTCAAAAAGTTTATTTTTATTATAGATAAATACTCCTCCAAGTAATAAAGATGTAATACTAATTATAATATAATTACTAATATTATCACTCGTTTCTGGATTTTTTATTTCCTCTTTAATAAAGAAATTAGTTATAGCATATCTATCATCATTAAAAGTAACCTTTAAAGTATATGTTCCTTTAGATAATGTTTTTAAATAATCTTCTTTTAAAGTAATAATTGTACTTCCTTCTTTTGCTGTATAATTATTTTCATCTAGTAATTCATCATTAATATATACTTTACCATTTGTTTTAAATAAATCAAATGAAGCTTCTATTTTAATAATTAAATCTTTTATTTTATTTATTCTTAAAGTTTGATTAACACCTTCAAGTACTTTATATTCATTATCATATCTAAATACAAAATCATAATTACATCTTGTATAATAATCATATCTTGTTTCATTTATAACGCCATCTTCTATACCATCATATTGTAATTTTGAACCAGTATATTTCATATGAAATCCTTTAAAAGTTTCTTCTTTTAAATTAGAAGTATTTAATATTTCAAAAGTAGCTTTATTTTCATCATTACTTCCTATTACTTTTATAATTGCTTCTTTTTCATCTTCTGTTAATAATAAGCCATCACTAACTTTTTTATAATATAATGTTTGTCCAAATTCAACAAATGTTTTCAATCCATTTGTCAATTCATTTTCATTTGAAAAATCAACAACATATTGTTTATTTTTAGTAAAGTCAATTACACCAGTTGATTTAATATCAATATAAATACTTTTAACTTCTGTATTAACAGTAATACTTGCCCTTATTAATTCAATATTTAAAACACCACTAAATTTACTTGAATCTAAATTGAAACTTTCATCTGTTGTAGATGGATAATAGTACTTTTCATTTATTTTTAACCTTACTGGTAATGTACCAGTAACTGAAGAAGTATTTTCTTTTTTTATTATAAATTTATACTCTGTCTCATTTAGATCAATTACCATATTATTTGAAATATCAGTAACTAATTCATCATTTTTAAATAACTGTATTTTACCAATTCCAGAATATTCTACATAACCATCATGAATTATGCCACTATTAAAATTTAATGTTACTTCATTTTTTTCTTCTGCATTAACATTTGGAACAAGTAATAATAAACCAAATATAAATGTCAATAATATTTTTTTTAAATTTTTCATAATCTTCTTCCTTTCTTACTCTTCAAATACTTTTGGTATTTCTTCTTGACTATTAAAACCACTTATAAATTCATTATATTGATAATCACGTACTCTATTTTCCATAACATCATTAATAGGTATAATAGTATAATCTTTTAATATTACATACTTATATGTAAATGTAAGAACTTCATCATAATATTTACTAAGTAATTTAATCTTCATAGTTGTAGTAACTTCTTTATTTAATTTATTATCATAATACCTAACTATCTCATAAAAGGCTTTATCTGTCTTAAGTATTCTTTCATTATATATTCTAAGTACTTTTTCTCCCTCATAATTACCGTCTGTTTTATATATATTTGGATACTTATCATTAGTATAACTAATAGCGTATAATATATTATCTTTAGAATAAGCATAATTAGACATAAAATCATAATCAATCTTCTTACCTAAATAAGTAGTAGAATACTCCCACTTCAAACTATTACTAAGTTCATATACAGCATTAGTATACATATCATAACTATCTCTTACTTTATTATCAATATTAGTATCACTTAATGTATACATAGTATCATTATAATCAATAAACTTAATATCACTTCCATAACCAGGAGTAACATTCATAACCTTTATATCAGGTGAAACATCATACACTTTCTTATATTCAAATACACCATTATCTAACGAAACTGAATTATAAATATATATAGAATTATCACTTATAAAAGCATACTTTCTAAAATTAGTATTCTCATTTAATACTTCACCATTAGTTATTTTTTTATATGTTTTTTTATTCTTACTAGTAATTTCACTAACTAATGTATTACTTTTATTATTTACTTTATTATCATTTTTTACATTATCTTTCTTACCAAACACTATTCCACATATAATTCCAATAATAAATAATACACCACATATAATATAAATAATTTTTTTATTTTTCATATATCCTCCACATATCATACTTATAGTATATCATTAATTAATAATAAAAACTAGTCAAAGAAAAAAGACATAAATGTCTATTTTTCTATATAACCACTAATTCCCTTAGTATACATATCATCACTTATAGATTTATATCTTTTACCACTATAATCATCAGTAAATCCGTTATATGCTTTATATACTTCATTAGTTTCTGTATCATACACTCTTTCATATCCAAGAGTAGCATCACTTTGTTTTTGACTCATTATATCAAAACTAGCACTTCTCTTATTCCATGAATCCATAATACCATCACTAATTTGATTTCCTATACTTCTTATATTTTGAAAGTTTTTCATAACTGCATCTTGTTCACTATTAAAACCATTTATAAATGTATCAGTAAACTCAAGAGATGAAACTATAGTACTTAATGTACTTTCCCAATTAACAAACTCATCTTTAGGTGCTGTTATAAACATCGCATCATAAACATTCAAATAATATACATCTATCTTTTTACCAGACATTATATTCTCATTAACATAATATGGCCCAGCATCATAGACATAAGCACTAAATAATCCTTCAGCCTCATTACCTTCAGAATCTTTAAACGTAGCCCTTAATATATCACCACCAAGAACATCTTTACCTATATTATCAACAACAGTAAAATCATTTAATATAGGGAAAGTAAATGTACTAGTATTATTTAAAGGCCCCATATCATTAAATATTTTATAAAATCCCTCTGTATCTTTACTAGCAATTACTGATGCTTTAGCAAATATACTATCTGGATAATATTTTTGTTGCCACTTCTTAGCATCTTCTGATTTATTATAACCCTCACTCTTTAAATTAAAGAAGAATTGATATGTTGGTTTTAATGGATTATACACTTTAATAGTATAGTGTATATAATCTCCAAGAACATCAACCTTCCATCCCTCTGGTACTTTTAATTTAATTAAACCATTGTCAAAATCAGTAAACTTAATAGCCTTAGCTTCACTCATTCTAATCTTAACTTTACTTCCAAATAAAGAACTACATCCGGTCAAACCAATTACCATAACTAAACATATAATAATACCTAAAACTTTTTTCTTCATATTTTTATCTCCTACTATCAATAGTATACCATGAATTATTATATATTTAAATATTTATCTTTTAATATTACACTTTCCATTATGTTCACTAAAATAATCTTCTATATGTGCCATTAACTGATTAACATCATCATATTTACTTGTATCAACATGATTAGCAATAAAAGCATCTCCCCCAGTATTTATAACTTCATAATTTTTATTATATTCTATTTCATATACATATTCTTCATTATCTAAATAACACGTAATAACATCTTTCCCATATATATTTCTATCATTTCTATTAGAAATAGAAAAGAAAATTATTAAAAATATAAAAAATATTATAAAACAAACTATACCAATTCCTATATATTTAAGCATTTTAATAATTATACCAGCAAGTTTTTCAGTATTACTAACTTTATTAATCAAAACATTATTAACATCATTACATACTAGTTCATCAAGACTTATATGAAATACATTAGCTATCTTTTTAGCCTGACTAATATCAGGTGAAGTTTCCCCGAGTTCCCATTTAGATATAGTTTGTCTTGTGACACCTACCTTTTGTGCAAGATCTTCTTGCGATAAATTATCTCTTTTTCTTAATTGAATCATCTTATTTCCAATTTCCATTTTTTCACCTCGAATACAATATATCATCTTATATTATTTATTTCTACCAATAATCATTTGAAGTTATGCAATTATTATTAACATTTTTTACATATAATAAAAACCAAGCATTAAACTTGGTATATTTTTATATGGAGGAGCCAGCCGGAGTCGAACCGGCGATGATGGTGTTGCAGACCACTGCCTTAGCCTCTTGGCTATGGCTCCACTTACGCAAACTATTATATCAAACAATTTGCGCTATTTCAATACTAAATTATATTTATTTTCTCTATTATTTATTACAAATTCTATTTTATTAGCGTTAATTATACTTGAAGGAACTTCAATATACACGTAATCACTAGATAAATCACTAGTATTTAACACATTACATCTAATATTATAAACATTACCATATGTTCTATATTTAACAAGAACAAAATATTTATAAAAATCAAAAGGATATTTTAAATAACTATTATTACCAATTACATTACTATTAACCTTCATAATATAATTACCACTAGTATTAGGTCTAACTATATATGTATAATCTTTACATTCACCATCACATACTCTATATGTTTCATTAAATACTTCTTTAATCTCATAACTATTAAGTCTATATCTAGTACCATTAAGTACACTACCATCAAAATTAATATAACTATTCATACTATAGTTATTAACATTATTATTATCTTTTAATATTTTACTTTTAACTAAAACATCATAATATTTTTGATCAACACTTAAATTAGTATTTTTAACTTTAAGTAAATATTCACTACTTGCTTCACTAGTATTAAGTTCAAAAACAAGTACTACATCCTTTTTACTACCACTAGTTAAATTAAATGGAGTAAACACTTCACCAACATCAATAAACTCTTCATAATAATTAAACTTAGGAAATAAGAGCCCATTCTTAGTAGATAATCTAAAATTATCTCTATCTAAATATATACTACTAGAAGTACTATTCTTAAGATTAATTTTAATAAGTAAATAACACTTACCATCACTAATAACATTATCATATGTATCATCATTTACAATAAAAGCTTCATTAATCGTATAATATATAGAATTAGCAATAAACTTCTCTTGTTCATTATAATATTTAATAGATCCCTTAATATCAGTAATAATAATTAAAGATATAATTAATGAAAACACAGAACACACTATAGTCACAAAAAACTTATTTTCAAGTATAAAATACTTAATATAACGAAGAGCTTTTCTAATACCCCTCATATATTTATAACTATCTTTACCAAGACTAACTTCTATCTCTTCAGCATCTTCACTACTTATATCAAGTCCTTTAATATCTTTTTGAAAGTCAAAACTCTTAATATTAAATCCAAGTCCCCTAGATAATACAAAAAATGTAACTATAACTTGAGGTATTAATATAATAAGAGAAATATCTCTAATAAACCTAATACCTTCAAAACTAAGATTACTATATTCTAAATCTTTAATTTGTGCTATTACCAATATAAAATATATAATAATAGCGCTATAATATATCGCATTAAATATATAAAACTTATAAGGCTTATTCTTTTTACTAAGTAAATAATATATTATTAAACTAAGTATAATTATTATAAAACAAGATAAATATAAAAAGAACGTAATATCAAAATTAGAATAATCTATCGCAGCAAAACTATTAGCATAACTATTAAAAAAACTAAATATATCAAATGATTTTAATAATACATAAACCAAAAGTCCAAACATAATCATATGTATAAGTTTAAACTTACGAATAAGAAAAGCATAAGGCTTTTTAACTATCACTAATACCAACTCCTATTATATATAAATTATATCATTATAGTAAAAAAAAAGATATATTTAATTTTTCTTAAAATATATCATTTGTCCAGGTAATAAATAAATAGTTTTATTTTGATTTATTATCTTATCTACACTACTATCAAATATTTTAGATACACCATCTAATGTATCACCATCTTTAGTTATATAATAACTAACATCTCTTTTAGGTATTAATATAGTTTGTCCAGGATATATATAATCATCTAAATTAAGCCCATTAAGCTCAGCTAGTAATTTAGTATTTACATTATATTCTTTAGATATCTTATATAAACTATCTCCCTTTTTAATCTCATAAAAACTATAAAAAGGACTCTCTATATTTAATTTATTATCATCTTTCATACATTCACCTAATATTAATATATGAATTAAATTAAATATTGTTAATCACTATACATAAATATCTTATTATCTTTATTAAACTCAAGTTCATTATAAGTAATTATCTTTTCATTACCACTAATATCATTATATTTATATATACTATCTTTATAAACATAATAGATAGTATTATTTACTTCATATATTATATTTATATCATCATAATTAATATATGTTCTAATACTATTATTATCATTAACCATTCTATAAACACCACTATCATCTTTAATATATTTATATATTGAATAATTATTATCATATTTAATTTTATTTACTTTATATTCACTCTTACTACAGCTAACCTCATTATCATCTTCATACTTAGTATAACCTTTACTATTACTTCCCTTTATACTAATTTTTTTCTTCTTAGGATTAAACTCATATAATATAGAATACTTATTATCAAATAAATATATTTTATCATCATATAGCCCTACTATATAACTATCATAATCTATATCATATCCAAGTTCTATTTTACTAGTTTTTCTACTCTTAATATTTAATGAAACTAAAGAACTAAAAGTATGATCTTCTTCATAATTAGGAGTATATATAGTATCTTTATACATAAAACTAAGAGTATTATCATATTTATCACTCTTAAATAACTCTATATTATAATAATTATTACCATGTAATATATAATACCCCTTATAATTCCATATTGCACTATAATCACTTAAATTATTATAATAATCAAATACCTTAAGAGTATTATTATCATAATATTTTTTATATATATTAACAGCATCATTATCTATTAAATAATAACTTATCATATTACCATCTTTATAACATAATGGATATGTATCTATTCCATCTATAACAGGAAGTATACACTCATAATCACTAACTTCAAGTACTTTTATATCACTAATAAGATACTTCTTAAAATAACTATTTTTATACACATCAAAATTATATTTATTATCTATCTCATAATATAATCTATTATCTTTATAAATAGTTTTAATATTATAATCTTTTATCTTATATTGAACATTATAATTACTAAAATTATATTTATATATTATTAATGATAAACATATTATACAAAAAGTAACTAATATCTTTCTCATATATTCTCCTATAAAAGAAAAGACTAGTTACCTAGTCTATAACTCCATTATCTTGTAAGAATGTTTTTGTTTCACTTTCAGGCATCTCACCAACATAGTCAGCAACAAACTCTCCATTTTTAGTTATAACAGTATATGGACTAGCTCCAGTATATTGTTGTAATTCATATGTAGTAGTTAATGTATTACTATCCTCTTCACTCATAGCATCTATATCAAACCAATATAATTTAAAATCATAATCTTTAGCTAACTTAGAAATTACAGGATTATAATTTTTACAATGTTGACAATAAGTAAGACCTATAACAGTAACAACATATTTATCTTCCTTAGTCTCAGTAACCCACTCTGTCATATTACTACTTACATTATTATTAGTATTATCTTTTTGCACATCTTTTATAGTAACAACACAAACTAACAATAACACAACAGCTAAAGCACCAATTAAAACCCATTTCTTATTATTATCTTTTTTACCATAGATAGGTTTCTTAACTTCTTTAACTACTTCTTGAGTTTTCTTCTCTATCTCTTTAGTAATAGGTTTAACCTCTTTTTTAACTTCTTTCTTTACATTATTAAGAGTTTTCTTAACATTCTTCTTAGAATAATTCTTTTTCTCTGCCATAATTCACCTCTAAATATATTTTAGAATAAAACTATAATTAATGCAAGAAAAAAGAGACATTTTCATCTCTTTTTCATATTACTAATTACATACACAATTAGATTTCTTATTACCATTTACTTTAACAGTTCTAGTTTTACCAGTTCTTTCCCATCCACTTATCTTAGTTTCAGTAGACCATTTATATTCTTTAGAATATGATGTCTTATAAGTAGCATCTGCTTTAACTGATATACTCTTATCATAAGTACGAGTACAAGTTTTATCTTTTAATGTATAACCTTTATCACACTTATAACCTGTTATTTCTTTAGTATTTTTATAGCAATAATTATCTTTTAATGTATATCCACTAGGACATGTATTAGTATAAACTTTTTCATATTTTTTACAAGTAGTTCCATCAAGTTCATATCCACTAGGACAACTATATCCAGTTAATACTTTCTTAACACATTTATTTTTACTACTATCATAATCATATCCAGCATCACATGTATTATTTACTGTTCTAGTTTCAGTATTATATTTCTTATACCAATTATACTTATATGATGTTATTCTCTTACCTTCAGCATATTTATCTATCTTTTCTTCTTTAACATCACAAGTAACTCTTAAACTACTATTAGTAGTTCCAATTGCATTAAATGAATTATATTTTCCATCACTACCACTAGTATAGAATATAGGATATAAATCACAAGTACCAGCACATGATATGAAATCTATACCATCAACACTACCATATGATGAACCACCATAAGAATATACATAATTAGTAGTAGTATCAATAAAGTAATTATATTTACTACAAGTCTTAATAGTAACTGATCCAACTTTAAATAAATATTTACTATATACTTTCTCAGGACCCTTTACTAAATAATCTTCTTGTTTTCCATTATTATCATAAGTCGCTTTAGTTACTCTAACTGTATCAGTAGAACTTGGCATAGAACCTTTACTAATCATACATCTAATAACTGTAGTATTATTAAGTGTTCTAGTTCCAATCTTAGTATATCCACTAGGACAACTAGTTTTATTTACTAAATCTATTTCTTCAGCACTTAAATATTCATGAGTTTCTTTATTACCCCATTCACTATATTTAGAATTAGGATCTTTTTCACTAGTAGTATAATTCTTAGTAGCATCTATTTCTATTAATTTATCTATATATTCTTTATTAGGATTAATTCTTTCAGTAGATGTCTTATATATAGGTGTTGCTTTCTTGGTATCAGTAACACTCTTAGTAGAATAACATTTATCACCCTTTAATGTATATCCACTAGAACAACTATATTTGTCTACTACTTTTTTAGTTACATCTCTAACAAATTGATATTCAGTAATAGTTTTATCACCTTTATTACATCCAAGTAATAAACACTTATCATTACATCCCATATGTTCTATTATATAAGCTTCTTCCTTACTGCAAACTAAATTAACTTTAAGTTCATATTCAGTTTCAGTCTTAGTAATAGTTACATAAGAATTTTCTAAATCACATTCTTTATTATATCTATCAACAAATGGTAATAATAGTTTCTTATCAAGCATTTCTTTTAATGTCATTTTAACTGAATCACCAACATTAACAGGTAATCTATCATTAGTATAATATGTACCAGCTGCATCTTTCATAGAATTAATATTATTTCTAAATGTTTCTTGGTATAAAGGATTCAAAGAATCTTTAGTAGGAAATACTTTAAGTAATATTAATATAAATATAACTAGTATTATAATTCCTATCACAAACTTCAAGATAGTTTTAATTATAGAACTTTTATTATCTTCACTATACATTTTAATTCCCCCTTTTAATTTAACAATAATTTCATATCATCTGATACTTCATCTTCACTAACATAGTAGTCATCTTGAGGTACCATTTGATTAGCATCACGTTCAGTTTGAGCATCATTAGTTGCTTGATCTATTATAGTTTGAGCTGCATCATTAACACCATTATCATGATCCACATTTCCATTAGTAGGTAAGTTTACATCAGAAGTAATTTCACCATTATTAAGAATATCATCATATATATCATCATATAATCCACTATTAATAACATCATCAACACCATCAATATAATCTTTATTACCTTGATTATCTTTTTCTACGTTATTTTTAGCTTCATCTTCAGCTTTCTTAACAGCATCTTTGCCAAATCTATTAACAGCTTCATCACGACTTACTTCTTCAGTAGTAGTAACACTATATGAACCACTACCACCAGTTCCACGTCTTCTTCTAGTTCTAGCTGCAAAATCAATATTTCTATCAGAAACTAATATATTTTTCTTATCAAGAAGTTCAATTATTCTTTTAATAGTTTCTTCATTCTCAGTAACACCTTTAATTTCAGTAGCATCTTCTATTTTAGTATAAGCTTTATCACAAATTACTGATTCATATATTGTAACTATTTGATCAAGTTCTTCTTCACTAATTACACCTGATAGATATAATTCTGGACAAGCACCCATACCTATAACAGCAAGTACTCCTGGATGAACAGCTTTATAGTTATCAATATCACCATTAAAGAATACTACTTTAGTAACAAAGTCATGTAAGTATTTAGCATCTTCTACACTCTTTGTTTTATTATATTGAAGAAGTAAACTTTCAAATTGTACAAATACTTTAGCATCTTCTTCATTTGCAAATATTTGAGATATACCAGAATACTCAGTAGCAGTAAACCAATAATAGTTAAGTATTCTCATAGCACTTTCAAAATTAGCTTTAATACTTGCCATATTATAGTAACCATTACTATTTCCAAACATACCAGCAAGTTCTTCTGGAGTATATATATTAAAGTTTAAAACACTATATAATGCTACACACTCTTCAGCAGTTAAATATAATTGAGCACCATTATCTTCAGGAATACTAATTGTAGGAGCAGCAACATTATTAAAGTATTTTTGAGTTTTATTTATCTTATTCCAAGCAAATTGTTGATTTTCATTTAATGAATCAATTAAAGCTTGAACATCATTATAATCTTTAGTAATACTAACAACTTCATCAATAGTACTCTTTCTACTATTTTCATCTACTTCTTCACTTACAGTTACAGAAGGACTAGCTACATCATTAGTAACACCTTTAGAATTACAACTTGAAAGACCAATCGCAGATAATCCAACAGTCGCAGCAAGCCCAGCCGCAGCAAGTCTTTGAGTAGTCATAGAACTCTTACTCTTACGAACACCTTTGATTCTACTTTCAAAGTCGGCTTTAGCTAGAGCAAACTTAGTCTTTTTATACTCTTCAGCAACTTTTTCCATTTGATCATATAAACTATTTAATTTTCTAATACCATTATCAGAAAGTTTACCATTATTATATTTCTTCTCATAAGGAGCACATAACTTATTTAAACGGTCATATTTTCTTTTTAATGATTTCATATTTTTTTCTAATTCATTAATATTCATAATTTTTCCCCCTTAACAAATATTGAATGTATTATACCACAAAATAGATAATTTGTCAAGAACACTTAATCTTATGCATATTATCTATCTGAAGAACGCTTATATTATACTACATAAGCCAAAAAAAATCAATAGAAAACTCTTATTTCCTATTAGATTTAATAACTCCACTATCAACCAAAACATATAATATAAATATAACATATATAATAGGCATTAAAATATCCTTAATAAACCAAATACTATTATTATAAACATAGGATGAATCCACATACATAATATTATTACATACCACATGATATAATACATAACTACTAAATAAACCAAGAATACTCATAATAATAAACTTACTAATCCTATTTCTGGAATAATGTTTTTTATAATTATACATAGTAGGTACAAGCAAAAATAATATAAACAAATTAATAATTAAATATATACTACCAAATATATTTCTATCACAAAACATATATTTAATAAACTCATAACAAAACAATATAAAATATAAAAAAGTAATAAAAACAAGTAATTTCTTTTTAAATCTATACATATTATCCCTCTATAAAAATTATATCATTTAATATTCTTTTTTAAAACTATATATGTTAATATAAATATGAATGGAGTAATTATGAAGAAAATAGACATAGAAAAATATACACTTGAAGAAACTTTCTCTAAGGAAAGTCTAGATAAACTATTAAATAAACTTCATATTACAGTAAATGAACTTATTATAAATATATGTAATATTATAAATGGTTATAAAGAACCTATCAAAAATAAATACTTTATACTTTCATCTATGAAACTAATATCATTTATAAGTTTAAATTATAAGTTTGATGATGAAGATATTAAAGTATATAGACAATTAATAAATAGATTAAGAAGAAGTCTAGAAGGAAATAATAAAAAATTAAGCTCAAAAATACTAACTGAAGCAATAAATGAAATAGATAATATTTATTTTCTAGACTCAAAAGAACTACCACATATCGAAAACATATTAAAAGAATTAATTATTAAAAAAGAAAGCCCATATTTAATAGAATCTATATTAAACTTAGATAGAACATGTATAAAAAGAAATAATTATGAACTATTTGATATAGTATTTAATCTATTATCTTCTACATTAAATACAGATACATATCTAACAAACTATTATATTTCACTATTAAAATTATTTAACTCTATAAATATAGATAAAACAATTTATATTAAAAAATTACAAGAACACAAAAACTCACCATATTATTTAGAAATATTATATTTATTATTAGATAAAGAAAACTGTTTATCAAAAGAAGAAATAAAAGAAAAATATTCTAAAAACATAACCCCATCACCATATGAATTAAATACATTTTATAAAAAAGTTAAATCTTCTTCACATATATTTACTATAGATAAAAGTACAACATGTAACAGAGACGACTCTCTAAGTATTACAAAAGATGGAAATAATTACCTAGTAGAGGTACAAATCACAGACATAGTTCCATCAATTAACTTTAATAGTATTTTAAATGATGAAAGCTTAATGTTATTTAAAAACACATATTTATTTGGTAATAATGGTATAACAATATTTGATAGAACAGTAACAGATGATTTATCTTTAAATAAAGGTCAAAAAAGAAATGTTATAACTCTAAACCTAATATTTGATAGTTCTCTTGAATTAAAAGACTATTTCTTTACAAGTGATACAATTATAGTAGATGAAAACTATTCATATGATGAAATAGAAAAAATATTAAATGAAGAACAAAGTAATAAAGAATATATGGATTTATTAACACTATCATTAATAACAGATAAATTAAGACTTAAAAATAGTACTAAAGAAAAATACTGGAAACAAAAAGAAATTAATAGGTCAAATGAACAAAATAAACTATTTAGTACAAAAAGTCATAAATTAATCGCAGAACTATCTATATTATATAATAGATTAATCGCAGAAACACTAAGCCCATGTATATATAGAGTCCAAGACATACCATATTTTAGTGAATTATTTAAAAACGAAAATATACCATTAGATAAATACTATCAAATGAGAATAAATAGTTTATACTTATTTCCATATTATTCTCTAGAAGCAAAACCACACTATGGATTAAATCTAGATTTATATACAAACGCAACAAATCCACTCAGAAAATATCCAGATGGTTACATCCAAAGACTATTACATAAATATTATTTTAAAGATATAGATTTTGATGATAGTAATATAGAATCACTAGTTAAATACTTTAATATAAGAGAAAGAGAAACAATACTTTATAATAAAGAATATTCAAAATGTTTATCACAAACAAAAAGTAGATATTAAACATTCCTGCTAATACCTACTTTTTTAATTACAGTTTTTCTTATCATATCAAAAGGTATAATAGAAAGAGAAATCAAAATCATAATTTCAAACTCATATATAGTAAGACCAGTAGTTCTAAATAATTCACCACCATAATATAAAAGAACAACTTCTATAACACTAATCATAATTATAATAAATAAGAAAACTTTATTTTTAAATAAATTAGAAAATACATTAATACGATTAGTTCTAGCATTAAAAGCATTAAATATCGCAAGGAATATAAATAATCCAAAGAAAGCTGTATATAAATATCTATAATCATCTCCTATAACATATATATCTTTTATAATATTTGATTTCAAAAACCATATACATATCAAAAATGAATATAAACCACTACATATAACTTCATTTATCATATATTTATTAAGTATAGGTTCATTTCTTTTCTTAGGTTTTTCTTCCATATATTCATTAAGCGCAGGTTCAAATGCAAAAGCAAGCCCAGCAAATGTATCCATAACCATATTGATCCAAAGAACTTGTATAACTGTAATTGGTGATAATATACCAATAAAAGGACCAACTACACTTAATAATACTGCACACACATTAACACTTAACTGAAATATAATAAACTTTCTAATACTTTTAAATATTGTTCTACCATAAAGAATCGCAGTACATATAGACATTATATCATTATCAAGTATAACTATATCACTAACCTCTCTAGCAACCTCAGTACCACTTCCCATAGAAAATCCAACATCACTTCTCTTTAAAGCAGGCGCATCATTTACTCCATCCCCAGTCATACCAGTTATCAAATCACACTCTTGAGCTATTCTAACAAGTCTATTTTTATCCTGAGGAAGACTTCTACAAAGTACTTTAATTCTAGAAAGTTTATTCTTAACTTCTTCATCACTCATCCTATTAAACTCTTCACTAGATAATACTAAATCACTATCACTACAAACAATACCAAGTTTAGAAGAAACATTATATGCAGTATCATAAGCATCCCCAGTAACCATAACAATCTGTACTCCAGCTTTTTTAATAGTATCTATTCCCTTATATGCACTCTTTCTAATATTATCTTTAATTAACACAAACCCACATAAAACAAGACTATCAAGTTTATTTCCATAAGCAAAAGCAATAACCCTATACCCTTCCATAGTATAAGATTTAATCTTTTTATTAT
>OIZL01000726.1_pt1 | contig 22135 bp, 30 predicted proteins | sample 1588541 | NCBI WGS metagenome assembly OIZL01 (sample SAMN03283285) | human gut metagenome | biome: human-associated habitat; material: feces | host: Homo sapiens | place: Peru | collected 2012 | reverse complement strand
CATAAAACTTCCTCCTTAATAACTAAAAATTAACTCTCTTTGTTGAATGGCATTATTATAACATAAAGCTTTTCAAAAGTCAATCTAACTCTAATATAATTTTAATATTTTATATTATAAAAGTCAATTTAAGAAATATCATTTCTAAAGAAAAAAAGTTACTAACATTTTTGTTAATAACTTTTAACTAATGGTTTTCTATTTTCTAATCTTAATTTATCTGCAATTGTAACAATAAATTCTGAATTAGTTGGTTTGGCTTTATCTATATCTACACTATGTCCAAAAATTTCTTCCATTAAATCCCAGTCTCCTCTATTCCAACTTACTTCAATAGCGTGTCTTATTGCTCTTTCTACTCTTGAAGTTGTTGTACCAAACTTATCTGCTATCGTAGGGTATAATTCTTTTGTAATTCCACCAATCACTGCTGGTTTATCATATATAATTGAAATCCCTTCTCTTATATATTGGTAACCTTTGATATGTGATGGAACACCTAATTCATGTAATACATTTGTAATAGATATTTGTAAATTTTGATGCATCAAATCAATTGACTTGGGTTCATCACTTACTTTACCAACATCCAAAATTCTTTTTTCTAATTCTTCTAAATCAAATGGTTTTAAAATGAAATAATTTACTCCAAGTTCGGATACTCTTCTTATCATATCTTGTGTATTATAAGAAGTTAAAACTATTACCTTTTTATTTAAAGATAGTTCATTCATTTCTTCTAAAATACTAACTCCGTCTTTTCTAGGCATAATTAAATCAAGTAATAAAACATCAATGTCATCAAATTTAGATTTTATTAAGTTTAAACCTTCTTCTCCATCGTGCGCTTCATATACTACTCTAATTTTTGCGTTACTACTAAAATATTCCTTAATCATATTAACAAGTTCAATATTGTCATCGATTAAAGCAACTTTAAGTTTCTCCATATTATCTCCCTTCATATACTTCTAACGCAATTATAATTTTACTACAAAAATAGATTGATTTCTATAGTTTTTTTTATCTATTTTTGTCGAAATCAATCTATTTTATTCATAATTTGTATTATTTTAGCACTTGATGAACTATTTTTTCCTATTAAATAACCATCTAAATCCTTTATTTTATTTAGTTTTTCAATATTTGTTTCATCTACACTTCCACCATATAAAACTTTAATATTACAATTGTATTTTCTAAAAATATTATCTTTTATTAATTTAATTACCTCTTCAAGGCATTTTTCCTTTGGTAATTTATTTGTTCCAATTGAATATCCCGGTTCATACGCTATTAAAATATCTTCTTTTACATCAACATCTTTAAAATACTCTTTTAACTGTTTTATCAAAACATCACCAGTTTTTAAAAGTTCTTTTTCCTCTTTTGTTTCACCTAAACACACAATAGGAATTAAATTATTGTTTATGGCATCTTTGATTTTCAAATTAATTAAATTACTATCTTCATTTAAATAATATTTTCTTTCAAAGTGTCCTATTATAACATAATTAACACCCATTGACTTTAAACTTTTTGAAGTATATTCTCCTGTTATATTTTTAATATAAACATTTTGACTACCTAATTTGAAATCATACTTTCCTTTATAGTAAGGAAGATAAATACTACTTGGACATATGATAACGTCTAAATCTCTTCTTATATTATCCTTTATTTCATTTATAAAATTTAATACTTCATTATATTCCATATAACTTTTTTGATTTAAAACTATTATTTTATTCATTACGCCACCCTTTCATAAGATTTTGTTAATTCCTCATTATATTTAGATAAAACTTCATTGTATTTTAAAGAAAGTTTGCTTATTTTTAATTGCTCTTTTACTGTAATATTATTTCTTTTACATATTTCTTTTATATATTCTTCAGGTAAATTAGTAAAATCTTTTCCACTCCTAAGTAAAAAGTTGATTTTATTATTAAGTTTTGAATCATTTTCATATACTTTATTTTTACACCTAATACTGTAGTTAAAAAATATTTGTTTTATATCCGATTCATTTAATGAATAAGCTTTAATATATTCTAACAAAGACTCTGTATTACCATTTACATAAAAAGAAATATTTATTAAATTAATTGTTTTTAATAATTCTTCAATATTAACATTCATATCTTCTTTACAAGATTTTTCTATTATTAATGAATTTAAACTAAAATTTTCATTTAAAAGATTTAAGTATTCTTTTTCACTTATTCTTAATGTATCAAAAATATTTTTATACAAATAGTAAGCATTTTTATATAAAGCTTTAACCTCATTTGTTTTAAATATTCTTCTAAGTTCATTTAACAAATCTTCTTCTTTCACTATATCCGTTAAATATTTATATAACGTTATTATTTGTTTTGATGATTTGTTTTTATATTTCTTAATAAAATAACTTGGTACTTCTTCTTTTATTATTTCTTTTTCTTGTTTAGGATTCCATACCATATCAATTTCATCAAGCAGTTTTATTTGTTCTTTTGTTAATGGTGTGAAATTTCCTTGTTTTCTATAAGAATCTCTAAATTGTTTTACATAATCTCCAACAGGAAATGAATTATATACCTGTTTTGTAGAGATATTTAAATTACCATGTTCTTCATAATATGCTTTTAATATCTCATATTTTTTATTAAATAATGATATAGAAGATACTTGTTTTAAATTTTCCCATATCATATTAAGTTTATTAAGTTTTTCTATTTGTTCTTTTGGTAACTTATTATTTTTATAAGCATCACGAAAATTGGCAAGCCATTTACCTACAGGATAATTATTATATATTTCTTTTTGTTTTATATTTATGTTGCCGTGTTGGTTGTAATATTTTATTAATATTTCATATTTTTCTTCAAATTTTAAATTCTTTTTCATACTACTTTTCACTTATATATTTTAACCCTGGTTGATTCTTATTAGCAAGATATGCAAGAGAAGCTCCACCACCAGTTGATATAAAACTAACCTTTTTATTATATCCTAATATATTACAACAACTAACAATATCTCCTCCGCCTAAAATAACGGTTTCAACATTATTACAAACAAACTCTAAAATATCCTTAGTACCTTGTTGATACTTAGTAAATTCATATACCCCAAGAGGTCCATTCCAAAATAAGGTCTTGCAAGAAGATAATTCATCTTTAAATAATTCTACTGATTTTTTACCTATATCCATACCTATAAAAGTAGTTGGAATATTCATAATAGAATAATTTTCAAGTGGTGCTTCACTATTAAAACTAAAAGCTCCATTTACATCAATTGGAAGAATTATTTTGTCTTTATATTTTTCAAGTAAATTAGAACAATATTCTAAAAGGTTATCTTCTACTAAAGATGCACCAATATTAATATTTTTACTTTTTAGAAAGGTAAAACACATTGCTCCACCGATAAATAATTTATCAACTTTATCTATTAAACTATTAATGACTTCAATTTTATCACTTACTTTAGCGCCACCCATGATAACATAAAAAGGTCTTTTTGGATTATCAAGCATATCAAGATTTTTAAGTTCTTTTTCCATTAAAAAACCTATACCACTTGGAAGCAATTTACTAATGCCAACATTTGAAGCATGACATCTATGAATAAGTCCAAAAGCATCATTTATAAAAATGTCTCCAAGACTTGCAAAATATTTAGATAATTCTTGATCACAATTACTTTCTTTTTTATTATCTAAATCAAAATATCTTGTATTTTGAAGAAGAACTCCTTTTTTATAAGGTGTATCATCTATTATTTTTTTAACATCATAATCGTATTCTACAAAAGTTATTTTATTATCTAAATAATAATTTAATCTATCGCATACTATTTTTAAATTTTTTTTTTCTTTATCTTCTTCTGTTTTAATTTTACCTAAATGTGATAATATTACTACTTTTGCATTATGTTCTAATATATATTTAATCGTTTCTAAACTTTCTTTAATTCTTGTATCATCTACTATTTTATTATCTTTTATAGTTACATTTAAATCACATCTTAATATAACTGTTTTAAAATCTAATGAAAAATCTTTTATAGTCTTTTTCATATCTATCCTCTCCTACAATAAACATTTTAACATTTTATTTCATTTTAGAAAAGGTTATTTTAAAATTTAATAAAAGAAAAAGACTTATTTTTAACTGTCTACTTTTTATTGACTAGTTTAATTAAGTCTTAAATGTTCATTAATTCATTTTCTTTTTCTTTTATTATTTGTTCAACTTTTTTATTATATTCGTTTACTACTTCTTGGATTTTTTCTTCAATATTTTTAGAAACATCTTCACTTAAACCATCTTTTTTAAGTTCATCTAAAATATCTCTTCTTATATTTCTTATAGCTATTCTTCCATCTTCAGCATATTCTTTTGTTTGTTTAACAAGTTCTCTTCTTCTTTCTTCAGTTAAAGGTGGAATTGTTATAAATACACTTTCTCCATTGTTATTAGGTGTTACACCAAGGTTAGCTTCAAATATGGCTTTTTCTATTGCTCCAAGAATACTTCTGTCAAATGGTTTAATATTTATTTGTCTTGCTTCTGGAACTGATATTGTTGCAAGTTGCTTAACTTGGGTTGGTGTACCATAATAAGAAACATATACATTATCAAGCATATTTGGATTTGCTCTTCCTGCTCTTATTGTGGATAATCTTTCTTCCATATTTTCAATTGCTTTATTCATTTTTTCTTTTGTTAAAAATATATAATCTTTATTCATGTTTTTCTCCTTACTAAATATTTCTATAATAATTATACTAAAAAGTTAAGAAAAAAAGCAACATTTTTACCTAATTTATTTAGAAGATAAAAAAATGTAGACAATTATATCTACATTTTTATTAACCATTAATTTGATTCATTACTTCAGCAGCAAAGTCATCATTTCTTTTTTCAATTCCTTCGCCAACTTCATATCTTACCATTTTAACAATTGAACAATTATTATTTTTAGCATAATTTCCTACAGATAAAGATGAATCTTTAATAAATTCTTGTTCTACTAGACAAACCTCTTTAAAGAATTTTCTAATTCTTCCTTCAACCATTTTTTCTGCTATTTCAGCTGGTTTTCCTTCATTCATAGATTGTTCTTTAATAATTTCTCTTTCTTTATTTAATACATCTTCAGGAATATCATTGCTTGTTAAATAACTTGGATTCATTGCTGCAACATGCATAGCAATATCTTTTGCTACTTCAGGATTTTTTCCTTCAAGAACAACAACAGATGTTATTTTTCCACCCATGTGAGAATAAATTCCAAATTCTTGACTTTCTGTTTTTGTTAATTTTTCAAATCTTCTAAAACTAATTTTTTCTCCAATTTTAGCAGTAAATGCTACTACTTTTTCTTCAATTGTTTCATTATCCACAACTAATTTATTAGCTTCTTCCATTGTATTAACATCGTTATTTAATAATGTATTAGCAATAGTATTAATTAATGTTTTAAATTCTTCATTTCTTGCAACGAAATCTGTTTCACAGTTTACTTCAACGATAACTGCATTAGTATCATTAGAAACTGCTTCACTTAAACCTTCTGCTGCAATTCTTTCTGCTTTTTTAGCGGCTTTAGAAATACCTTTTTCACGAAGCCAATTGATTGCTTCTTCTATATTTCCTTTAGTTTCATCAAGAGCTTTTTTACAATCAAGCATTCCAGCTCCTGTTTTTTCTCTTAGATTTTTTACATCTTGAGCAGTAAACATAACACTTTTCCTCCTTAATTATTTTAAAGCTTCAACTAATTCTGCTTTTTTCATAGTGCTATAACCTTTAACACCTTTTTCTTTAGCCATTTCTTTTAGTTCTGCTAAAGTTAAATCATTTAAACTCTTTTCAACTGTTTTTTCTACTGTTTCTTTAACTTTTTTAGCTACTTCTACTTTTTTAGCTTTTAATTCTTTCTTTACTTCAGCCTTTTTTTCTTTAAGTTCTTTTTTTACTTCTTCATGTTTTTCTTCTAAGTCTTTAAAAGTTTTTTTAGCTACTTCTTTTGTTAAAACTTTAGTATCTTCAAGAAGTTCTTTCATATCAGTTTTTAAATTTTCTTTTGCATCTTCTGCACTAACATAGTTAATTACTTCTTTTCCATTAACTTCTGCAATAGCGTTTGCTAAAGCCCCAATTACTAATTTAACACTTCTAACAGCGTCATCATTAGCTGGGATAACATAATCAACCATATCAGGATCACAGTTTGTATCTACAATACCAAATACTGGAATATTTAATTTTCTTGCTTCTTTAATTGCAGTTTCTTCAATTCTTGGATCTACAATTACAAGTGCTTGTGGTAATTTTTTCATTTCTCTAATTCCACATAAATTACGATTTAATTTATCATATTCTTTTTTAAGTTTAATAACTTCTTTTTTTGGTAATGCTTCAAATGTACCATCTTGTTCCATTTTTTCAATATCTTCAAGGAATTTAACTCTACTTCTAATTGTTCTAAAGTTAGTTAAAGTTCCACCTAACCATCTTTCAGTTACATAGTACATTCCAGTTCTTTCAGCACTTTCTTTCATAGCTTCTTGAGCTTGTTTTTTAGTACCTACAAATAAAACTGTACCACCTTGTTCTACAATTTGTTTTAAAGCTTCATAAGCTTCTTCGATTAATTTTGATGTTTTTTGTAAATCAATTATATATATATCATCTCTTGATGTATATATATATTCTTTCATTTTTGGATTCCATCTTCTTCTTTGGTGTCCAAAGTGAACACCTGCTTCTAATAAATAATTCATTGACACTACTGTCATATTTCTTCTCTCCTTCGTTTTTTCTTCTTCTAAATTCGAAATAATATCATCTATTAAAGACACTTGATATTAAAATTCTTTAGAATGATTATTTTGTTTCTTTTTTAGCACTAGTTTTTGGTGCTTCTTTTGCTTTTGTAGTTTCTTTTTTAACAGGTTTAACAACTACTTTACCTTCTTTTGCTACTTTTACTAAATTAGCAAATGCTTCTTTGTCATAAATTGCAAGTTCAGAAAGCATTTTTCTATTAACTTCTACTCCTGCTTTATTTAATCCATCAATAAATCTTGAATAACTAATTCCATTTTCTCTACATCCAGCGTTAATTCTTGTTATCCATAATTTTCTAAAATCTCTTTTCTTTTGTTTACGATCACGGAATGCATATCTTTCTGAATGCATAACTTGTTCTTGTGCTGTTTTAAATAATCTATGTTTGCTTCCAAAGTAACCTTTAGCTCTTTTTAAAACTTTTTTTCTTCTAGCACGTGTTGCTACACTATTTTTTACTCTTGTCATGTTTTTTCCTCCTTACTAAATATTAAATTACATTTTTAAATCTTTTTAAATCTGAATTGCTTAATTCTGTTTTACTTCTTTTCTTTCTTTTTTGTGCTGGACTTTTTCCACCAGTTTGGTGATTATTTCCTGCAACTTGTTTTGTTATACTACCACTTTGTCTTTTATTTAAAACTTTTTTAGTAGCTTTGTGAGTTTTTAATTTTAATTTTTTAACTTTCTTTGCCATAATTTCCTCCTTATTATTTACTTGTGTTTGGTGCAAGTAACATAGTCATATTTCTACCTTCAAGTTTAGCTTTTTGTTCAACAACCGCAAAATTTTCAACACGTGATGCAAATTTGTTTAAAACTTCTTCTGCTAATTCTGGATGTGCAATTTGTCTTCCCTTAAATCTTATAGATAACTTAACTTTATGTCCTTTTTCCAAATATTTTGACGCATTTCTAACTTTTGTATCAAAGTCTCCAACATCAATAACAGGTGAAAGACGATATTCCTTAAGTTCCATATTTGAAGCTTTTTGTTTTTTTAATGCTTCCTTTTGTTTTTTTGCTTTTTCATACTTGAATTTGTTATAATCCATAATTTTACAAACATTAGGTTCACTATTACCATTAATAAGGACTAAATCTAAACCAGCATAACTAGCTATAGTTAAAGCATCATTAATATTTTTAACTCCCATTTGTTCTCCATTTGGACCAATAACTAAAACTTGACTAACTTTAATTTGTTCATTACATAACAAATCATTACTATTTTTTGCTATACAAAACACCTCCACATATAATATAAAAAGAATGCGAAATGCATTCTAATCCTAAACCATAATAAAAATATAAGTATTTCTTTTGGCTTTTTACCTATAGCTATTTTAAGCATATCAGGTGGATTTATACATCTCTTTCCTTTTTTACAAGTTGTATTATACATTACATACTATGAAAAAGTCAACATTTTTTCACTATTTACTTGAGTTTTTTTAACTATTTTGTTAAAATATTCACACGAAAGAAGGATTTTTATGAATTTATTACATTTTTTTCTAAAACATTTACAAAAAAGCTATACAAAGTTTAACCCTTATGAATATGAAGTTGGAGATGTAATTTGGGCAAAAATGCCACTTAGTGAAAATGAATTAAAGTTTGTTCCAAAAGGACATGAAATAAGACCTTATTTAATAATAAGTATAAATAATGAAGAAAAAAATTATTTAGCATTAGAATCAACAAGTGACAAAGGAAGAATGATACCTCATTCTTATAAAATAGATAAAAATATTTACGAATTAAATAAATCTCCCATGTTTAAATATATATTCACTAAATTAAATGACAAAAATATCTTGAATTATTATTTTAAAATGAGTGAAAGAGATAAAATAAATATATTAACCGAAATGTTAAAAGATGATTATGTAAATATAGGTGTCTTAAAGAAAACAGATATTTATAAAAATTATAAAGAATTATTTATTAAAAAAGGTTCTATAATAAAGGATCAAAATAATAACTATTATTTAATAATTAAGACTAAGAAAAATAGTATTGATTTATTTAAAGTACAAATTGATAGCCTTGACTTAAATAAGCATTATAGTTATAAATACAATAATTATAATATTGAATTTAATAATATCATAAGTATTAATAATTTAGATAACTTTGATATTATAGGTATTATCCCAGACAATATAGTTGATATAGTATTAGAAAAAAATAAAAGTTATGATGAAAATAAAAACAAAACAAATGATATAAACCTTCCAAAAAAGCAAAGAGCTAGAATACATGATTTTATTGTTTACAAAAATAATTTTTATGTTGTTGAAGATAAATATGAAAATATATTAATATGCAGATGTCAAAATTCTAAAAACAAAAAGCATATAAATTATTATGCCGATTATAAAATTGTAGGTGCTGATTTAACAAGAAAAAGAAGTTAATTTTAAGGTTAACTTCTTTTAATTTATTTAATCTCAAATTTTCTTGTTAATTTTAAAACTTTTGTATCAAGTTCTTTTAATCTTTCTTCATCATCTTTATTATTTAAAGCATCAATTATAATATTTGCTACTTCTTTAAATTCATCTTCTTTAAATCCTCTTGTTGTCATTGCAGGTGTTCCTATTCTAATACCACTTGTAACCATTGGTTTTTCAGGATCATTTGGTATTGTATTTTTGTTACAAGTTATATGAATTTCATCAAGTATTTTTTCGGCTTCTTTACCAGTTACATTAAAACTTGATTTAACATCTACAAGTAAAAGGTGATTATCTGTTCCATTTGAAACAAGTTTAACATCTTTTTCTTTAAAAGCTTCTTCCATTGCTTTAGCATTATCTATTATCTGTTTAGCATAAATAGTAAATTCAGGTTGTAATGCTTCATAAAAGCATTGAGCTTTAGCACCAATTACATGCATTAAAGGTCCTCCTTGAATACCAGGAAAAACAGTTTTATCTATTTTTTTGGCTAACTCTTCATTATTTGTTAAAATCATTCCTCCACGAGGTCCACGAAGAGTTTTATGGGTTGTTGTTGTTACAACATCAGCATAAGGAAATGGACTTGGATGAAGTTTTGCCGCTACTAAACCTGCAATATGGGCCATATCAACCATTAAATATGCTCCACACTTATCTGCAACATCTCTAAATCTTTTAAAATCAATTATTCTAGGATAAGCACTAGCTCCTGCAATAATCATTTTAGGCTTTTCTTCTAAAGCAATTTTTTCTAAAGCATCATAATCAATTTCTTCAGTAACAGGATCAACACTATAAGAGATAATATCATAATCTTGTCCACTAAAACTTAATTTGTGTCCATGAGTTAAATGGCCTCCATTAGATAAATCCATTCCTAAAACTTTATCACCATGGTTTAATAATGCACGATATACAGCCATATTAGCACTACTACCACAATGAGGTTGTACATTAGCATATTTACAATCAAACAATTTGCATGCATATTCTCTTGCTACATTTTCAAATATATCAACATACTGACATCCACCATAATATCTTTTTCCAGGGTACCCTTCTGCATATTTATTTGTAAGTATGCTTCCTTGTAATTTTAAAACATCTTTACTTACATAGTTTTCACTTGCAATTAGTTCAATATTATCTCTTTGTCTTATTCTTTCTAATTCAAGTGCCTCTTCTAATCTTTTATCCATAATTTCACCAACCTTTATTTTATTGTATCAATATTTATAAAAATATACTATAAAAATTTACATTTTTTACATAATTCATGAACTTTTTTATTGTTTTTAAAACCATTTATCATTTCATTACACAATTTATTTTCTTTTAAAGATGAAAGATCATCTTTAAAAATATTGCCCAAATTTATTATGCCTAAAGTATCTAAACAGCATGGCACAATTGTACCATCTACTAAAATTCCAATATGTGTTATTAATCCATAACACTTTCCATTTTCATTATAATAATTATTATTCATACTAGGCCATATAAATTCTTCTTCTTTATTTAAATAAATATTTTCTTTTAATTTATTATTTCTTTTTAAATACTTCTTAGATAAAGATGTATTATATTTTTCATTTAATTTTTTTAATATTTCATCTGTTTCATTAGAATCAACCCATAATCTATAAGAAATATATGTGTTTTCTAAAGTATCTACCACTTCAAAAATATGATTTAAATAATCATCAAGAGAAATATTATATTTCGTATTATAGCTATGAAGTGATATATTTAATTGCCTTATATTTTTATTGTTTTTTAATTTTTCAATTAGATAACCATTCGTTGTAATATTAACTTTATAAGATAAACTTGCTAAATTAATAAATTCATTAATTTTAGGGTGCATTAATGGTTCACCAAGAACATGAAAGTATAAATATTCAGTATGATTTTTTAGTTTTTCTAAAATAATTTTAAACTCATCTTCACTCATAAATTTAAGTTTTCTTTTATTTTTAATACAAAAATCACAACTTAAATTACAAGCATTTGTTATTTCAACATAAACTTTTTTATACATAGTTTTTTTAAAAAAGAAGAAATTACTTTCTTCTTAATTTATATGCTTTGTAAACATTGCATCCTAATTCTGCCACAGTCATTTGACCAACTCCTCCAGGAACTGGTGTTATATAACTTGCTTTTTTGCTAACATTTTCAAAGTCAACATCTCCATATAGCTTATTATCTACTCTGTTCATACCAACATCTATTACTACCGCACCTTCTTTTACCATATCTTCTGTTATAAGATCTTTTTTACCTACTGCCACAACTAAAATATCAGCCATTGTTGTAAATTCCTTTAAATTAGATGTCTTTGAATGGCAAATAGTTACTGTTGCATTATTATTAAGCATTAAACTTGCCATAGGTTTACCAACTAAGTCGCTTCTTCCTACTACAACAACATTCTTTCCTGCAATATCAATATTATAGTGTTTTAATATATCTATTATTCCAAGTGGAGTACATGGCATCAAGCAATCAACATTATGTGTAAGCTTTCCAGCATTTACATCATTTAAACCATCAACATCCTTTAATGGATCCACTCTATTTTGAATAAGCTTTGTATTAAATTTACTAGGAAGCGGCATTTGTACTAAAATACCATCAACATTTGGATCTTCATTAAAACTATCAATTAAATCTAAAACTTCTTTTTCACTAACATCTTCATCCAATTTTATATGGTAAAAATCATATCCTACTTTTTCAGCCATTTTTTGCTTTTGATTTACATATACACAACTAGCAGGATCTTCCCCTATTTGAATTACAACAAGTCCTAATTTTCTTTCTAGTTTTTTTAATTCTTCTTTTAAGTTTTCTAGTATTTCTAACTTAACTTTTTTTCCATCTAAAAGTTCCATAAACATCTTCCTCTCTTTTTTATAATATTATAACTATAAAATAGAAAAAATACAATTATTTTCTTTTTATAATATTATTATATCATTTAATCATATACTTTAATATGAAAAAAATTTTATTTATTTTAATTTTATTGACAATTTTTGTTAATATCTATTTTATTTTTAATAAAGATAAGGACTTATCAACAGTTTATGTTAATAATGATGGTAGTTTTAGTGAAAAAACAGATAATTATGAAATAAAAATCAATTATCCCCTTACAGGGTATAAAAAATTAAATGAAGAAATTAAAAAAATTGTTAATAAGTATATGAAAGATTTTAAAAATGATTTACCAAATAAAGATATACCAGTTGACATGACATATACTTTAATTATTGATTTCAAAGATTTTTATTATAATAATTACGTTTCTTTTATTTTTTATATTGAATATTTTACTGGAGGTGCTCATCCAAATCACGATATTGTTACAATTAATTATGATAAAACAACTGATAGCTTTATTAAAATAGAAAACCTTTTAGAAAAAAATAAAGATATTTTAGATATATTTTCTAAAATATCAAGAATAAATTTAATAAATAACCCTGGAATAACCGTTACAAGTATGATGTATGAAGGAACTAAACCTACTAAAGATAATTTTAAAAACTTTGTTTTTACAAAAGATGGAATCTTATTATTATTTAATTATTATCAAGTTGCTCCATATTCACAAGGAGAATTTCAAATAATTGTTCCTTATAGTTATATTAGGTAATATTTATTATAAATATATAAAAAGCAAACACTTTTCGTATTTGCTTTTATTTTTTACATCACAGTATTTTTATCTATGCTTTTGATTAGTTTGTTCTAATGCTAACGCTTCCATTTCATCTGCTTTAGCTATTACACTAGCCATTTCAGTTGGAGTTAACATTGGTTTGTTTTTTAAAAATTTTGCTAATAAACTAGGTGTTAAATTTTCCATAGCTTGTAATCTAAGTTCCATAGCGTAATTATCATCCAATAATTTTCTTTGAAATTTTAAAGCTTTATCAACATTGTTATCAAAAGTTACTTCTTCTATTATCTTTCCATCTCTTAAAAATACTATCTTAAAATCAGACCAAGTACCACCAGCTTGAACAGTAAACTTAGTTTTAGCTATTAAATTATCATTTATAGCAACTACATTTTCCTTACTTGAACCTAATATTGTACTTAAAGCACAAATTTTATAACAAGCATCATAATAATTTAAATTTACATTCATTTTTAAATTCCTCCATTTCAATTAACTACATTTTATCATATTTCATAGCAAAAGTAAACAAAAATGCACAGTATACAGAAAATATTGGGCATTTTTTGTTTTTTTTAGACAATTTTTGCACAGTTATAGTGCATTTTAGTATATAAATTCAAAAAATTTGAACTGATTATATCACTTTTTTCTTAATTCGTAAATACATTAGAAATATTAGAAAATATTAAATTCCCAAATGTATTTTAAAATATAAAGTGCACAGAAGTTGTGCACTTAACTTTGTAATTATACCACTGACAAAATCTTTAAAAACATCTCCCATAATACCATAAAGTACATTACCTTCTAATTCTTTATTTTTTTCTTCTATGGTAGATTGGCTTTTCAATTTTTGCATTTCAATTTCATGTTTATATTCCTTATCTTTCATTTCCATTTCTTAAATAATAAAAAAACTAGATAGTACTTCTAGTTAATATTTATTAATACTCGAAAAGTTCGAGTTATCCTTAAATTTGGTGGAGTTGAGGGGAATTGAACCCCTGTCCATAGGTAAACAAATTTAGACTTCTACAAGTTTAGTTGATAATAAAGTTTCCTAACTAAAATAGTTACCAACAAACCTTATAGTTAGTTAGTCTTATAAAATTCGAAGTAATCCTAAGACAAAATCACTTTATATCCTGCTAAAATGAGCCTCTAATATCTTCCACAGGAAAGAAAATAGAAGAAGCGCTTTCATTATACTATGCGAAAGCTAATTGATTTCTGTTTCCAGTTATTTTTATTTTGGATTTAAAGCATACCTACTACTTGCCATCTAAACCATTTTACAAATGTCGAACCCAAATCAACCCCAGGTAAATTATAATACAAAATGCTTTTTTTGTCTATACCTACTTACTTTGAATTATTCTTTTAAATTTGATATTACTATTTTCAATATATTTGTCTAATAATTTACTTTTCTCTTTTGTTTCAACATATGCGGTTATTGCTAATGTTTTTTTGAAATCTTTAGTATAACCATCTGTTGTTAAATTATTTATTTTGTTTTTCATTAAAAACTCTCTTAATTCAATCATAGCTTCTTTATCATCCGATAAAATAACATTAACAAATAATCTGTCTTTGGAAAATTTATTACTTATATATATTGCTAAATAAGTTCCAAATCCACTTGCAATACTTATTATATACATTGTTAAATCTCCACCTTCAGTAACAGCATCAATTAATTTATAAAATATTATTTGAGAAATTGCTACAGAAAGCCCTGCAAGAAAAGCTTTATTTTTTTGAATTAATAATGTTTTACTAGTAGATAAGACATTGTCTATAATTTTAACAATAAATACCGATATAAGATTTAATATATTCATAAATACCCCTCCTTTTCGAAGTCTCAATTTTAACACAACAAAATAAAAAAATCAATAACTATTTTTATTGATTTTTTGCTCTTTCCCTTATGAATTTTACTGGTTCTTCTGTAACTTTACTTAATAAAGCATTATTTACATAATATTTTTCTTTATTTTTTCTAAATCTGTAATCAAGAATATCTCTTACTTTTTTTAGGATGTCTTTGTCATTTACATCATCCATATATACTTCAACATCCCTAATTTCTCCAAAATAATCCATATATCTTAGATTTTCATAATATAATTTAATTATATAACTTGCTTTTTCTACACTATAATCATGTTTTATTAATTCATAAGCTCCTCTTTTTGAAGATTCACTTATTTTTTTTAAATATTCTTTATTTTCATCAGCAAAAGAACTTATTCTTTGTTCACCTTTTTTTGTTAATATTCCATCAGTTATTATTTCTTGACTAAATCTATTAGCTTCAATTACCTTCTTATCAGTAAAATTTTTAATACGAGCTATTCCTTCAAATGTTGATAATTCTTTATTCATTTTCTATTCCTCCTATTTTCTTTACTTTTTTTCTAACATATGATAGTGGTCTTGTATTCATTCCATTCATAATTTTATGTTCTATATAATGATCACTACTTTTTTTAGTTATCTTATAATTTATTATATTTTTTATTTCTTTTAGAAGTTCCTTATTTCTAGGGTTTTCCATATATATTTCAATATCTTTTAATTCTCCTAAATAATTATATTCTCCTAAACTTTCATAATAAAATTTTATTATATAGTTAGCATGTTTTATGTCGAAATCATGTCTTTTTACTTTAACATTACCACCTTTATTTTTTTCACTAACCTTTTTAAGGAGTTTATTTCTATCACTAGCAAAATAGTCAATATTTGTTGTTGTCATATTTTCAATTTCACCATCAGTTATTATTTCTTGACTAAATCTATTTATCATATTTATATCACTATAATTTTCAAAAGAAGTATTGCCTTCTAAGGTAAAAAACTTTACATTAACCATAATACCAACTCCTTGTAATTAGCTATTATATAATTAAATAACAAAAAAATCAATAACACTTTATTATATTATTGATTTTATAAAAATATTCCTATTTATCTATATAATGTAAATTATCTAAAATTATACCGGTTCCTTCTGCTACACATATTAATGGATCATTTGCTATATAAACAGGAACATTTAATTTTTCTTGCATAAGTTCTGGAAGATTTTTAAGAAGTGCTCCTCCTCCTGTTAAAACAATACCTTTTTCTATTATGTCGGCAGAAAGTTCTGGTGGGGTTTGTTCTAAAACAACTTTTACCATATCTATTATTTTAGTTATGCTTGGAGTTAAAGCTTCACAAACTTCATCACTTGATATAGTAATTGTTTTAGGTAAGCCTCCTACTAAATCACGCCCTTTTACATCTATTTTTTCTTTTTTATTACCATTTTTAACTGTACCAATTTCTATTTTTATTCTTTCAGCTGTTTTTTCTCCAATTAATAGTTTATATTTGCTTTTTATGTAATTTATTATTTCTTCATCAAAAGTATTACCCGCTGTTTTAATTGATGCGCTAGTTACAATATTGCCTAGAGATAAAACTGCTATATCCGTTGTCCCTCCGCCAATATCAACAACCATATTTCCAAGTGGTTTTGATATATCAAGTCCTGCTCCTATCGCAGCAACTTTGGGCTCTTCTTCAATGAAAACTCTTTTGGCTCCAGTTCTTTCAGCAGCATCTTTAATTGCTGATTTTTCAACTTCTGTTATATTAGCAGGACAGCATATTAAAATTCTCGGTTTAAACATACTTCCTTTTATCTTAAGTTTACGAAGCAAATAATCAAGTAACATGCCTGTTGTTTCAAAATCTGCTATTACACCATCTTTCATAGGTTTTATCACTTTAATTTTACCCGGAGTTCTACCTAACATATCATTAGCTTCCTTACCAAAAGCAATAGGACGCTTTGTATCTTCATCAATTACTACAACACTTGGTTCGCTAAGCACTATTCCTTGTCCTTTAACATATATTAAAATATTTACAGTTCCTAAGTCTATTCCTATATCTTTACTAAACATATTTTAAAACTCTCCAACTGTTTTTGTATAATACTTTTCAGGATTAACATAAACACCATTTATAACAAGTTCAAAATGTAAATGATTTTTAAGTGCACTATTAATTTCATTAGTACCACTTGTACCAATAACATCACCTTGTTTTATTTTATCATTTTCTTTAACACTTACTTCACCAAGACTTTGGTATATACTAATTAACTTATCGTTATGTCTAACCTTTACTGTTTTTCCAACGATATCATTATCTGTAACGGAAATAACTTCTCCTGATAAAATTGAAACAACTTTAAAAGTATCTTCTTTTACATAATCTACTCCTGTATTTTGCATATAAGTATTTTCATAATATATAATAGCGTTTTCTTGTGTTTTTTCATCATTTAAATCATAATAATATTTACCTATTGTAACTTTTTCATCATTATAAGGCCTAATAATTGTATTATCATTCTCATTTATCGTAGGAATAGCATAATCTATTAACACTTCATACGATACATATGTCAAATTATTATCATCTTTATTTTCTACAACCTTTAATGATTCATTTAATAAAACTCCAAATAATGCAAATAAAACTACTAACAATACATAAATACTTGGTAACACAAATGGTCTAAATTTTTTCCCTAACATAAAATCACCTCATTAAAAGTTTTACCAATTAATGAGGTTTTATACATTTTTTTAAATTGATGTAAAATCAAATATAAAATTTGTTACTAAATATACTAATGACGTTATTAATAAAAGATAGAATAATCTTGCTTGAAACACTCTATTCTTTTTAAAAATACTATTAATATTAACAGCGTCAAGACCAATTATTACAAGGACTGTAACTATTAAATATACAATTAATTTAACTTTCATTACTCTTCCTCATATTTTTTTATTTTTTCTATTCTTTCACTATAAACTGGATCTTCTAGTGGTTTTTCTTTTAAGAATCTCATAATCATTTTTTTAGCTTTAAATGGCCATATACTACCACTTAACGCTATTACATTAGCATCATTGTGTTCTTTAGCTAGTTTTGCTTCTTTTACATTTGTTATTCTAGCGCAATAAATCCCTTTTACTTTATTGGCAGCAATAGTCATACCTATTCCTGTACCACAAAATAATATTCCTATCTCAGCATCTTTATTTACAACTTTTTGGCAAAGAGAAAAACAATAATCTGGGAAATCTACTCTATCAAAGTTTTTTGTTCCAACATCTATTATTTCATATCCTTTTTCTTGTAAATATACTTTTATTATTTCTTTTAGTTTATATCCTCTATGATCTGATCCTAAACATATTTTCATACATCTTCACCTCTTTAATCTATTATACCTTAAATACAAAAGAAAAAAAAGCATTAAGCTTTTTTAATTCCATATTTTTTATTGAATTTGTCTACATTTCCTTTAACAGTAGTAGCATTTTGTTTTCCAGTATAAGCTGGATGACATTTAGAACAAACATCAATATGCATTTCATCTTTATTTGATTTTAAAGTAAATGTTTCTCCACAAGCACAAATAAATTTTGTATCTTTAAATTCTTTATGTATTCCTTTTTTCATTTTAAGTCCTAACCTTTCTATTCGCCATGAAAACTTGTTTCATAGTAATTAATTTCTTAAGTATTGTAACAAATATTTATTACTTTGACAAGTCCTTTTCTAATTTTTTTATTATTTTACTTCCTACTTTATTATTTAAATTTAAAGATAAATTATTATTTTCATCTAAACTATCACTATTATTAACAATACTATTTATATCAATATAAGTCATTTTATAATCTATTGTTAACTGTTTTAATTTATTATTTACATATGTAACATATTTATTATAACTATCATCATAAAAGCCTAAAACATACACTTTATCTCTTTTATATATATTTACTTGATTTAATAACTCTTCAATGTTTTTTAATAATAAATTACAAGACTCATAATCATTTTTTAATTCATTATTATTTAAACCTATTAACACAATATTGGCTTTAGCAAGTAATGTTTTTATGTTATGTTCTTTATTATTTATATAAACTTTATTATTGTTATAAATATCTTTAGTCAAATCCTTTGTTAAATAATTATTTTTTACATATGAGTTATCATAAGATTTTAAAAGATTATTATTTTCCAAATAAAGTTTAACATAATCATAATACTTAATATCTTCTTTAGTTAAGTTATTACCTAAAACTAATAAATTTTGTTTATTATTATAAAATCTATAGTAAGTAAGAATAATAATTAGTATTAATAAAATTATAAAAAGAAATATTTTAATTTTTTTCATTTTTCACCCATTAAAAAAGTAGAATAAATCTACTTTAATACATTATATTTCTCTTATTTCTATTTTAGCACCAACAAGTGATAATTTTTCAACAATTCCCTCATACCCCCTTAGGATATGTTCAACATCATTAATTGTTGTTGTCCCTTTAGCAATTAAACCTGCAACAATCATGGCAGCTCCTCCTCTTAAATCAGTTGAAGTAACCATTTTACCTTCAAGTGGCGTTTTACCTTTTATTTTTAGTTTATCGCCATCTATTTTAATATTAGCTCCCATTCTGTTAAGATATGGAATGTGCATAAATCTATTTTCGTATATTGTTTCTTTTAAAGTTGATACTCCTTTAGCTTGAGTTAAATAAACAGAAAAAGGTTGTTGTAAATCAGTTGGAAATCCTGGAAAATAATATGTTTCAACATCAACACTTTTTAGTTCTTGTGATGCTGAAGTTAAAACGTAATCTCTTCCTATTTCAATATTGGCATTAGATTCAAGAAGTTTAGTAGTTAATGCTTCAAGATGTTCTGGAATTATATTATCTATTTTTAAATTTTCTCCAATTAAAGAACCAATTATTATATAAGTACCAGCCTCAATTCTATCAGGGATAACTTCAACATAACCCTTCTTTAATTTTGATACCCCTTTAATCTTAATTGTACTTGTACCTGCTCCTGTTATTTTAGCACCCATACTATTTAATAAATCACAAACATTTTTTATTTCAGGTTCACATGCTGCATTAGTTATTGTTGTTATACCTTTTGCTTTTGTTGCCGCTAAAATAATATTAATTGTGGCACCAACACTAGCTAATTCTAAATCTATTTTAGTTCCTACAAGTTTTTTAGCTTCAATTGTATATTTATCGTTTTCTTCAATTATGGTTGCACCAAGCTTTTTAAAACCATCTAAATGAAGATTAATCGGTCTACTGCCAATGTTACATCCACCCGGAAAATACATTTCTACTTTTTTATATTTGCTTAATAATGCTCCCATAAAATAATATGATGCACGAAGCTTTCTTGAAATATCTTCTGGTATTTCTTTATTAATCATATCTTTAGCATTAATGATAATCGATTCTGTAGCACGACTAAATTTAACTCCCAAATATTTTAATATTTCTTCCAGTGAATTTATGTCAGATATTTCTGGAACATTACAAATTGTCACTTCTTCATCACTTAAAATAGCTGCTGGGATAAGAGCAACGGCCGCATTTTTTGCTCCACTTATTCTTATTGTTCCAGTTAATTTATTTTTACCTTTTATTTTTATTTGTTTCATAAGTACTTCCTTTCAAAGTTAATATATGTGAAAATTAACTTTATGCCCCACCTTAATCATATTATTTTTAAAGCATTATGTCAAATAAAAAACCACTTGTTGACAAGTGATTTAGTTATTAACAGTCGCAAATTCTTTTATAACACGAACATTTAATGCTTGAAGTCCTTTACCTGTTTCAATTAATTTGAATTCTACATAATCGCCTTCTTTAAGTGATTTATAACCTTCAGCATCAATTGCGGAATAGTGAACAAACACATCTTCATTTGGTTTATATTCAATGAATCCGAAACCTTTTTCATTGTTGAACCATTTTACAAAGCCTTTCATAATTACACCTCTTTTCTACTTATAATCTCCTGCGCGCAATACTATAATAACAAAAAATAAGGAATATTTTTTAAATGTTCCTTATTTTGTACTTATCAAGCCCTGTTCGTCACATAACTCTTTTAGTTTTTTCTTTTTATCCCTTGAAAGATAAAAACACTTTTCATCACCTATAAATAATAGATAATTTTTACTAGGGTCAATCATTTTAACATTATCTAAATTAACTATTGCACTTTGGTGTGTTCTAAAGAATCTTTCATCCAGCAAATCTTCAAGATCTGTTAAAGTTTTAGTAGTATACACAATATCTGTTTTAGTATGAATGATACTCCTTTTACTATTTCTTTCCTTTTCAATATATAAAATATCTTCATATGGTAAATTATATATTTGACTATCAAATATAACAGTTAAAATCTTCTTTCTTGTTAATGTTGAGTTATAAATATATCTAACATCATACTTTAATCTACAAATTTCTTCTTCTTTTAATAAATCTATCATAAAACTGTTTTCTTTTTTAATAGCTTCATAACTTAAAGTACCATTCTTATCAATAATAACAATAAAAGAAAAATACATTTTATATTCATTTCTAATAGTTTCTATTACTTCTAAACTGTTTACTTCATCATCATTATCTATTATAAAAACACTTGATGCATTTTTAAGACTACAATAACTTTTAAAGCTTTTATCATTATTATTAAAAATACAATATCTATAACAAATATCATGCCTCATCATTTCTTTATCTATAATTTGTTTATACCCCTTAATATTCTCTTCCTTACTACTAACTATAACATATCTTATCATAATATGATTTCCTTTCTAAGTTTTAATAAGAAATTAAAAATAGTTCTTCACTATTTTAAAAGTTTTTTAAACGCATCTCTATGAAAGTTGTTAATACTTCTAACTGAATAATGTTTCTGCGGTTTTCCATATTTATCAAATTCCATATAATCCGCTATATAATTTAAGCTTTGTTTGTGCCAATAAATTCTAACAATTATCTCTGTTTCATAACCAATTAACTTCTTTGATTCACACAATTCCATTATTTTTTCTTCACTTGAGGGAAATATAATTGTTCCTAAATTTAATCTTTTTGGCATTTCACCTCATCCTTTACTACAATATAATGCATATATGCCGCCATTAAGCAACCAAGTAATATACACAAAAATACACTAATATATATACTTGGAACTAATGCTGT
>OIZL01000724.1_pt1 | contig 22151 bp, 20 predicted proteins | sample 1588541 | NCBI WGS metagenome assembly OIZL01 (sample SAMN03283285) | human gut metagenome | biome: human-associated habitat; material: feces | host: Homo sapiens | place: Peru | collected 2012 | reverse complement strand
GGGACTCTCTGACGCACGCGGACGAACCGTTACTCTTTTCGATCAACGCGATATTTCACTAGCATTATAGTATCAGCTTTTCCCGTTGGTGTCAAGAAAATTCCTTACAGCTCGCAGTTGCCGACGGTGCGCGGGAAGGGCAGCACGTCGCGGATGTTGCCGATGCCGGTCAGGTACATCACGCAGCGTTCAAAGCCGAGACCGAAGCCCGCGTGACGGGCCGAGCCGTACTTGCGCAGATCGAGGTAGAACGCGTAGTCCTCCGGCTTGAGACCCAGCTCGTTCATGCGGGCCAGCAGCGTGTCGTAGTCGTCCTCGCGCTGGCTGCCGCCGATGATCTCGCCGATGCCGGGGACAAGGCAGTCCATCGCCGCAACGGTCTTGCCGTCGGGGTTGAGCTTCATGTAAAATGCCTTGATCTCCTTCGGGTAGTCCGTCACGAACACAGGACGCTGGAACAGCACCTCGGTCAGGTAGCGCTCATGCTCGGTTTGCAGGTCGCTGCCCCAGTGGACGGGGTACTCAAAGCGGTCGTTGTGCGGCTCAAGGAGCTTGATGGCCTCGGTGTAGGTCACGTGACCGAAGTCGGAGGTCAGCACGTGGTGCAGCCGGTCGAGCAGCTCCTTATCCACGAACTGGTTGAAGAACTGCATCTCCTCCGGCGCGTTTTCCAGCACGTAGGCGATGATATACTTAATCATATCCTCGGCAAGGCGCATATCGTCCGAAAGGTCGGCGAACGCGATCTCCGGCTCGATCATCCAGAATTCTGCGGCGTGGCGTGTAGTGTTGGAGTTCTCGGCGCGGAAGGTGGGGCCGAAGGTATAGATGTTGCGGAAGGCCATGGCGTACGTTTCGCCATTGAGCTGGCCGGAAACGGTCAGATTCGTCGGCTTGCCGAAGAAGTCCTTGGAATAATCCACCTTGCCGTCCTCGGTGCGCGGCGGGTCGTTGATGTCCAGCGTCGTGACCTGGAACATCTCGCCAGCGCCCTCGCAGTCCGAGCCGGTGATGAGCGGCGTATGAACGTAGACAAAGCCGCGCTCCTGGAAGAACTTGTGAATCGCGAAGGCGGCGAGGGAACGGACGCGGAACACGGCCTGGAAGGTGTTCGTACGCGGGCGCAGGTGCGTCATGGTGCGCAGGAATTCCAGCGTGTGGCGCTTTTTCTGCATGGGATAGTCCGGGGTGGACGCACCCTCGACGGTAACCTCATCGGCTTGCAGCTCAAAGGGCTGCTTGGCATCGGGGGTTTCGACGAGCGTACCCTTGACGATCAGCGCCGCGCCGACGTTCGTCTTGGAAATTTCGGCAAAGTTCGGCATGGTATCGTGATAGACGACCTGCAGGGGGCTGAAAAACGTGCCGTCGGACATAACGATGAAGCCGAAGGACTTCGAGGCACGGATGGAGCGGACCCAGCCGCCGACCTCGATGGTTTTGCCGGCGTACGCGGCGGTGTTCTTAAACAATTCCCGGACGGAAATCAGTTCCATAATTCTTTTCCTCTCTTATAGCAGCATGATGTCAGCGGCCTTGCAGGCGGAAACGGTATCGGCATCCCAGATGCTCGACTGCACCTCGCCGATGTGGCAGCAGCCCATCAGCAGCATACACAGGCGGCTCTGGCCGATGCCGCCGCCGATGGTCAGCGGCAGCTCGCCGGCAAGCAGCGCCTTGTGGAAGGGGAGCGTTCGGCGATCGTCGCAGCCGGAAAGCGTGAGCTGGCGGTCGAGCGATTCCGGGCTGACGCGGATGCCCATTGAGGAGACCTCGAACGAGCGGTCCAGCACCTCGTTCCAGAACAGAATATCGCCGTTGAGCTGCCAGTCGTCGTAGTCGGGGGCGCGGCCGTCATGCGGCTTGCCGGAGCGGAGCTTTCCGCCGATCTGCATCAGGAAAACGGCCTTGTCCTTGTGTTCACGGTGGAACGCGGTTTCGCGCTCGGAGCCGGTCAGGTCGGGGAAGCGATCCTCCAGCTCCTGCGTCGTGACAAACACGACCTCGCGCGGGATGTGCGTGGTAATCTGCGGAAACTCGATCTTCAGCGTTTCGCCGGTGACATAGATCGCGTTGACGATGCGCTGCACGGTTTCGCGCAGGGTGGCTTCGTTGCGGGTTTCCGGCGTGATGACCTTTTCCCAGTCCCACTGATCGACGTAGACCGAGTGGAGATTGTCCACGATCTCGTCGCGGCGGATGGCGTTCATGTCCGTGACGATGCCCTTGCCGGGGCGGATTTCATAGCGGGCCAGGGCATAGCGCTTCCATTTTGCCAGCGAGTGGACGACCTGCGCCTCCTGCCCGACATCGGGGATGTCAAAGGAAACGGGGCGCTCGACACCGTTCAAATTGTCATTCAGACCCGAAGCCTCCTCGACAAACAGCGGCGCAGACACGCGCAGCAAATTCAGCGCGTGGCACAGATTCTTTTGGAAGTTGTGTTTGATGTGTTCAATGGCGCATTGCGTTTCGTAGACCGTCAGGGGGTTACGATACCCTTCGGGAATGAAACATTTTTTCATTTGACATCCTCCTTTTCTTCAGTGATGTTCGGAAATTTATGAAAAAGCCTGTTCGGGCCTTTTTCCGAGGGAAGAACCTGCCGATGCGGCAAGTTTCTGTATATTATACTCGCTTCATTTCAATATTACAAGAGAAAAGTGCAGGGCATTCCAAAAAAATTCCGCTGCAAGGCAATCTGCCTTGCAGCGGAAGAAACGAAGGAGTTCACCGAGCAGCGAGGAACTGCTGCGGAAACGGAATATAGTTGGTGTTACTTGCGATGAGGGTCCACCTGTTCCCATCCCGAACACAGAAGCTAAGCTCATCTGCGCCGACGATAGTTGCCGGGCGGCTGGTTGTGAAAATTGGTAACGCCAGCATTTATATTCCGCTTATCTACGATAATTGCCTCATGCCGCGCGTCTTTTCTCCAGCCTTCCATGAAAACACCCCAGTTTCCTTTATTATACCAGAAACAAGGGCGTTTGGGTAGTTCTTTGCCAGACTGCATCGGGGTCAGGCATACCGCCTGACCCCGATCATTTTTATAAATCCTTGATCGCGATGATCTGACAGGGGAAAGCGTCCATCTTTTCGGCGGGTACCGGAAGGATGAACACCGTTGTGCGCAGCCCCTCAATGGCACCGAGGTTGGTCAAGGACTCTACAATCGCGACATTGTGCTTGAAGCAGGTGACATGGATCGGCTCACCGTAAAGCTCCTTCATACGACCGGAGGGGGAGTACCCGTCAACGATCTCAATGCCGGAGGCATCGGTGCCGAGCACGCGGATCTTGTATTGCAGAAGGAATGCCAGTGCTTCCTCGCTGACGTAGGGATAAGGCTGCCAGTTCTCCTCACGATATACCTTGTCATATCCGGTGTGGAGAAATACGATATCGTTCTCCCGCAGCAGGCCCCTGTATTTTTGCAGGTCCTCTGCGGTGATCGCCTCGCCGGGCTGCTTTCCCTCCACGTTGAGCACGACACATTCGCCGATCAGATTCTCGATTGGGAAGTCCTTGACGTCCTGACCGAACTGATCGTGGTGATAGGGGACCTCGACATGGGTCCCGCAGTGGGAGCCGAGCGTACAGACACATTCAATGTACCAATCCTTGTTCATGCGCCCCTTGCACTCGACCGCATAGGGGAAATGCTCCTGTCCGTTGTTGTAAAGAGGGTGGCTCAGGCTGATGATCTGTTCTTTTTTGAAGTTCATGAAAACGCCTCCTATTTTATCGTTGCAATGCCATCATACCACATGAAACAAGAAAAGTCTACAACAAAATAAAATTTTATTAAAATTTCGAAAAGAAAATACAAAAAATATTGCAAATATAAGAAATGTATGCTATACTCTTGATAAGAAAAGAACAAAAATAAAAAGAAATAAGATATTGTGCTTGTTTTTACAAAAGGAGCGCCATGGATCATTATATTATCTCAATCGATCAAGGAACGTCATCGACAAAATGCGTCCTGATCCGTGCTGACGGGCGGATCGTCCGCAGAATTAATCTGACGCACCGACTGCTGCATCCCGCAGTGGGATTTGCGGAGCATGACCCGCAGGAGATCGTCTGCGGAATACGAAGCGCGATCCGCGAGCTGGCAGAGCCGCTGCCGAGCGGCTCTGTTGCGGCAATCTCCCTCAGCGTACAGACGGGCGCATTTTTGCTGTGGGATGCAGAAAGCGGTGAGCCGCTGACCAAGCTGATCGGCTGGCAGGATGTCAGAGGCGAGGAAACGGTGCGGCAGCTCGATGCAGCGCAGAGGGAACGGCTCCTTGCGCTCGGCTACACACCCTCCGGCGGGACGATTCCGATGAAGCTTCTGTGGCTGAAGCAGCATCTGCCGCAGCTTCGGGTGCCGGCGGCAGAAAACCGTATTCGCTTCGGAACGGTGGACAGTTGGCTGATACACAGCCTGACGCAGGGACGGGTCCACGCCTGCAATTCCTGTAACGCGAGCATCACGCGTCTGTTCTGCATGGAGCAAGAGCGTTGGAATACGCCGCTTTTGGAATGTCTCGGTTTGCCGGAGACGATGTTCCCGGCCGTCTGCCCCGACGATGCCGTATACGGTGTAGTGGAGACAGGGCGCGGTTCCGTGCCGATCTGCGGCGTAATGGGCGACAGCGCGGCAGCCATGTTCGGCGAGCGCTGCTGGACGCCGGGGGAGGTAAAGGTAACCTACGGTACGGGCGCATCGTACCTTCTGAATGTCGGCGGGGAGCTGCGAAGCCCGCCGAGCGGGATTGTGCCGAATATCGGTTGGAAGCGGGAGAATAAACGTACCTTCGTTTGGGAAGGCACGGTGTTTTACGCGGGCGCGGCGATGGATTTTTTGCGAAAAAATTTGGGGCTTCCCATCACCTTTGACGGCGGGGCTTCGGATGCGTCGGTGCTGGCATCCTCGCTGAGCGATAACGGCGGTGTGTATTTTGTTCCCGACTTCAGCGGTCGGAGCGGCGGACTGTTCTGCGGGCTGCACCCTCGGAATACGGTCGCACACTTTGCACGCGCGGCAATGGAGAGCGTCGGCTATCAGATTTTGGATATTTCGGAGGCGATCGCAGCCGCAGGACAACCCATGCCGAAGCAGATCATTGCCGACGGCGGAGGTTCGCTCAGCGCGTTTGAAATGCAGTTTCAGGCGGACCTGCTGAAGGCACCGGTGCTTTGCAACGGTGTGGAGGAGTGCTCGGCGCTGGGCGCGGCATTTATGGGAGGACTCGGCGTCGGCTTATGGCGCTCCGAGGAGGAACTGAAGCGGCTCCCGCAGACGGTTCGGGCAGTTTACCGACCGAATATGTCGGAGCAGGTACGCAGGAAAAATTACGAGGGCTGGAAAACGGCGGTCCGAAAGGCCGCCGCAGAATAAACAAAGACAGACGGAGGGTTACTATGGAAAACACGGAACTGATCGTAATGCTGACATGGCACGACGTAACGGTCGAGAACGCAAAGGAGATTTTTTTGGAGGCAAAGGGTGCCCCCGCGAAGTATTGGGGCTTTAAGGATGTCGGCTTGCCGACGGAGCAGATGAAGGACCTGGTCCGCTGCATGAAGGAGAACGGGAAAACGACCTTTATGGAGTGTCTGGCGCACACCGAGGAGGAACTGCAAAAGGGCATCGACATTGCGCTGGAATGCGGCTTTGACGTTTTCCTCGGCGGACACTATTTCGAAAAAACCGAGCGGTATTTGGCGGAGCATGGCTTAAAGCACCTCCCGTTTGTCGGAAAGCGCTACGATCACATGACGCACGGAAAGCTAGAGGATTTGGTCGCCGAAGCGAAAAGCATCTGCAAGACGACGGCATACGGCATCAATCTGGCGACCTATCGCTGGGCAGATGGCAAGCCGGAGGAGCTGTTCTGTGCGGTCCGCGCCGCGATCGACAAGCCGTTGAGCGTTGCCGGAAGCGTCAGCACCTACGAACAGATCGATTTTCTGAAAAAGAACGGCGCGTGGGCGTTTACGATCGGCGGCGCGTTCTTTGAGAAAAAATTCGGCGAGACGTTCTCCGAGCAGATCGCTGCGGTCAGCGACTACCTGAAAAAGTAAAGGGAGCGGGAAAATGGATGCATTGCAATGTTTAATGACGAGAAGAAGCGTTCGCAGCTATACGGACAAGCCAATCTCGGAGCAGGAGCTGGAGCTTTTGATCCGCGCCGCGCAGCAAGCGCCCTCCGCGCATAATACGCAGCCGTGGGTGTTTCTCTCGCTGACCGCGCACGAAACACTGCATCGGCTGGTGCCTATGACACCGTGGTGGGGCTTATTGGAGCACTGTGCGGCGGCAATCGTCGTGTGCGCGGATGAGCGTATCTTGGAGCAAAAGCCGATGCCGAAGGAGTTTCAGACGCTTAGCTGCGCGGCCGCGCTGGAGAATATGCTCCTTGCGGCGCACGCGATCGGGCTGGGCGGCGTCTGGCTCGGGATGTGCGAGGGACAGGAGAATTATGAGCGCTTCAAGCAGACGCTGAATATCCCGCAGTGGGCGCGCGTGATCGGCATGGCGGCATTCGGCTGTCCCACGGAGGAGCCGAAGCCGATCGATCGGATGCAGACGGCAAAATGGTATAAAGAGCGCTGGCAGGGATAAAAAACGGTACCCGCCGCGGCGGGTACCGATGAAAATAGCCTATTTTTGTGACGGAGCGGTCAGAAGTCGGATGCCGGAGCTTTGAATCAGCTCACGGTATTCCTCGGGAATGTCGTCGTTGGTGATGATCGTGTCAGCGTATTCCAGTCCGCTCAGACGGAAAAACGCGGTCTTCCCGAATTTCGTGGAGTCGGCAACGACGATGACCTCCTGCGAGATCTTGCGAATCAGTTCAAGCGTCTGACATTCGAGGACGTCGCCGACGGAAAAGCCCGCAAAATCGACGCCCGCCACGCTGATGTACGCCTGATTGATGTTCAGACCGACCAGCGCCTTCTGATACCACTCGCCGTTGAGCATGAGGTAATCGTAATGCCTGTGCAGATAGCCGCCGGGGATGAAGATGTCGATGTTTCTGCTTTCGCTTAGGATCACCGCAGCGTCGATATTGCCGGTAACGACCTTGATGCTGGAATTGAGCAGACTGTGCGAAATTTCGCGGCAGGTGTTGCCGTAGCCGAGCAGGACCCAGGAGTTCGGTGCGACATGGCGCTCGACGATGCTGCCAAGCTCCGTCATTTTTTGCAGACGCTCGCTGTCAGGGCTGTAGGCGGAGGCAGGCTCGGTTTTCGGCGCGGAGGTCCGCTGTAGGGTCGCACCGCCGTAGGTGCGGTAAAGGAAGCCTTCGTTTTCCAGCGTAATCAGGTCGCTTCGAATCGTGACCTTCGACACACCGGTCAACGCGCTGAGCGTCGGGATATCGACCACACCGCGCTCGTTAAGGATTTCTTTGATCTTCATAAGTCGGATGGCTTTTACCATTGCAGTTCTCCAATCGTTTTTCCTTTATTATACCATTTGTTTTCAAATGTGCAAGAGAAAAGAAATAATTTATATACAATTTATATACATAAAATTGAATTCAAGCAAAAATAAGAAAAAAATAGTAAGGTGAGGAAAAGATGAATGTTTCGGAATTAAGAAAAAAAGCAATCGAGGTGCGCATGGGTGCGATTACACTGGCGCATCGGTCGAAGGGGCATATCGGCGGAACGCTGTCCAGCGCGGACATTCTGACGGCGATCTATTACCGCTACCTTCGCTTTGACCCGAAGAATCCGCGCGACCCCGACCGCGACCGCTTCATCCTTTCCAAGGGACACACCTGCGAGGGCTACCTTTGGATTTTGGCGGACTGCGGCTTCTTCGAAAAATCGGAATTGGAGCAGTTTAATTGCTTCCGCTCCCGCCTGGTGGCGCATCCGAGCAGTGCCATTGACGGCGTTGACTTCAGCACGGGTGCACTGGGGCACGGGCTGTCGCTCGGCTGCGGCGTGGCGCTGGGCGCAAAGAAAAACGGCCACAGCTTTGACACCTATGTGGTGATGGGCGACGGCGAGACGGACGAAGGCTCTGTTTGGGAGGCGGCGATGTTTGCCTCCGCAAACGGTTTGGACAATCTCTATGCGATCGTTGACCGCAACCGTATGCAGATCAGCGGCGGGACGGAGGACGTGATGCCGCTGGAGCCGTATGCCGATAAATGGCGCTCCTTCGGTTTCGATGTCCTACAGATCAACGGAAACGACATGGAGCAGATTGTCGCCGCACTGGATGAACTGCATCGGAGAACGGGAAAACCGAAGCTGATTATTGCCGATACGCTGAAGGGCAAGGGCGTTTCTTTTATGGAGGGAAATGTCGCATGGCACCACGGCTCGCTGGACGACCAGCAGTATCGGATCGCAATGGAGGATCTTGAAAAAGCAAGGGAGGCGTTGAATCAATGAAAGAGGCAGCTTTGCGCAGCGTGACGGCGGATATACTGGAGGAGTTTGCGAAGGAGAACCGTAAGATCATGGTTTTCACCTCCGACGCGACCGGCTCGGCGGGGCTGAACGCATTTGCGCAGCATTATCCGGACAAGCTGGTGGAGATGGGCATTGCCGAGCAGAATGAGGTCAGCGTGGCTTCGGCGCTTTCGTCTTGCGGCTTTACGTCCATCGTCTGCGCACCGGCGGCATTCATGTCCACGCGCGCGCTGGAGCAGGTGAAGATCGACGCGGCTTATGCAAATGCGAACGTCAAGATTATCGGGATCAGCGGCGGCTTGAGCTACGGCACCTCGGGAACGACACACCATGCCATTACGGACTTGGCTGCCATCGTGCCGATGGAAAACATTCGGGTTCTGCTGCCTGCCGACAGCGTGCAGATGTGCTGGGTGATGCGGGAGCTGGTGGAAAACATGGGCCCCTATTATGTGCGGATCGGTCGGAATCCTGTGCCGAAAATTTATGATGACGGTACGGAATTTGAGATCGGGAAAGCGGTTACGGTGCGCGAGGGTACGGACCTGACGATTATTGCAGCGGGCGAAACGCTCTGCCACGCGGTCCGTGCCGCCGACCGACTGAAGGAGCGCGGCATCGGCGCGAGAGTGCTGGACATGTTCAGTGTGAAGCCGATGGACAGAGAAGCAGTGCTGGCAGCTGCGAACCAAACGGGACGGATCCTTGTCGTCGAGGAGCACACCGAGGCGGGCGGCATCGGATCGCTGGTTTCCCAAATCACCGCGGAGTGCTGCCCGATTCCCGTGCGATGCCTCGGAATTCCGAGCGAGAATCACGTTACGGGAAGCGATAAGGAGCTGTTCCGCTACTACGGCTTGGATACCGAGGGGATCGAACAGGCGGTCACGGCATTTTTGCGCGATACTGCGGCGCTTAATTGATCGTGCGTCCCGCCATGAGCTTCAGCATTTCCGACGGGAGAAGGCCGCAGAGCTTGTGGAACTCCTTCAGATAATGCGACTGGTCGTAGTAATTCAGCTCATAGGGGGTCAGCCCGTTTTTTCCGCCCGCGCCGGAGAGCAGCGAGTACAGTGCATTCTGAAAGCGGAGAATACGGGAAAACATCTTGGGTGAGCACCCGACCTTTTCCGTAAAGAGCTGGTAAATGTAGCGGGAGGACAGACCGCTCTGCTCAGCAAGCTCCTTTTCCGTGGCGGTGCAGTTGGACAGCATGATTAGCGAGATCAGCCGATCGATGTGCGGTGCAAGCGGCGCAAAGCGGAACCGTTCGGCGAAATACGCCGGAAGGAGGGAGAGGATATCCGTGTGTCCGTCGGCTTCTCGGAGCGCGGCGTGGAGGCCTTCTATATCCGAGAATATCTCAGCGGCGGGAAGAATGCGGTCGGAAAAGTGCGGCACCTGCGCAAATAGATGATACACCGTGTAGGACGCATAGGGCGAGAGCTTGACGGAGTAGTAGTCACCCTGCGGAAGCCGCAGCTGCTGCCCCGAGGCAATCACGGGCGTGAGAAGCAGCGGCTTGAAGTCCACTGCCGTCGAAAACAGAACGGCGGAGGCATAGTCTGCGACCAACCGAATCTCGCTGTCCTGCGGAATGCGGAAGGAGGCGGTGTATAAAACGAATCTTCCGTTGTTATAGCGCACTCTCTTGAAATTCTCCGCTGTTGCAAAGCAGAACGGCTGTAGAGAGATCATGCTGATCTTTGTGTCGAACATGGCGGATTCCTGCCTTTCAAGATTTCATTATTTAACAATATTATACAGAACAAAAACGAAAAAATCAAATTATTTGTCGAATTTTTCCGGAAAGCAAGAAGTACATCTTGTTTTTACTATAAAAAGAAGAAACAATATACTATCATACAGAAAGTTGATAATGAGATGAAACAAACGATAAATCTGATACCGCGTTGCCGAGATACACGAGCGGCACGGCAGCAGAGCAGAAAACCGAAATGCTGGGGGAGTTGTTCGTATGTACTACTATGAAACCTTAGTTCAGGGCATCGTCATTGGCTGTATCTACGGCCTGACGGCGCTCGGAGTCAACATTATCTTCGGCATTATGAAGATCGTCAACTGGGCGAACGGCTCCCTCCTGATGATCAGCATGTATATCATCTACTGGGCGGTAACGCTCCTCGGCATCAACCCCTATTTAGCGATTCTGATCGCCGCGCCGATCATGTTCGGCTTCGGCTATTTGTTCCAGCATACCGTCATCCGTCCGCTGTATTTGAGAGAAACCGATAAAAATCCGTACGGCTTGCTCCTGTGTACTGCCGGTCTTGGAATCGCGCTGGAAAACATTACGCTGATGATCTTCAAGTCCACTCCGCACACGATCAAGATGAGCATTTCTCAGGCATATATCGATGTGGGCTTCGGCGCTTCGGTCAGCCTGGTCAAGGTCATCGGCGCGCTGCTTGCGATTGCCACAACGCTGGGGCTGTGGCTCTTCATGACAAAGACCTATGCCGGCAGAGCCTTGCGTGCCACGGCGCAGGACCGTGATGCTGCGCGGCTCATGGGCATCAACGTGCTGCGGTATTACGATGTGGCGTTTGGCATCGGCTGCGGGATTTGCGCGATCGCCGGCTGTGTGTATTCTACCTTCTATTCGATCGCTCCCGCGAGTGGCGTAACGGTTGGCAACAAGGCGTTTATCATCCTCGTTTTGGGCGGCATCGAGAGCATACCCGGCTGCCTGCTGGCGGGCGTAATCCTCGGCTTGGTGGAGTCTTACGGCGCGATGCTGTTCAATTCCTACATCGGACAAATGCTCTGCTTTGCGGTATTCGTCGCGGTGCTGTTCTTCAAGCCGAGCGGTCTGTTTGGCAAAAAGGCACGTTGAGACGGAGGAAGAGAAATGATACATACCAAAAAAACTTCGAAGCTGCTGAAATACGGTCTTTTACTTCTTCTTGTGCTTGCGGCGCTGTTCGTCCCGACGATGGTCAATAACTACTACCTCAGCATTTTTATTGAGGTCGTCCTCTACGCCTACCTTGCCTCCGCGTGGAACATTCTCGGCGGCTTTGCGGGGCAGTTCTCCTTGGGACACGCTCTGTACATCGGTATCGGCGCCTATACCACGACGGTGCTTGCGAATAACTGGGGCATCTCTCCGTGGATCGGAATGCTGGCAGGCGGCGTTTTGGCAACACTGATTGGCTTGCTGGTCGGTATTCCGACCTTCAAGCTGAGCGGAACCTTCTATACGCTGGCATCGCTCGCGCTGTGTACTATTATGATGCTGGTGTTCCAGAGCATAAGAAGCATCGGCGGCATCAAGATCGGCGGTGCGACGGGACTGCAATTAAAGTCGGTGCAGGGCAACAACTTCTGGATGATGCAGTTTACGGACCGAATCTATTATTACTATGTTTTCCTTGGCTTCCTTGTCCTGATGCTCCTGCTGTGCTATTGGATCAAGCGCTCGAAGATCGGCTATCAGCTTTCAGCGGTCGCCAACGATCAGCTCGCGGCGGAGGCGCTCGGTGTCAACTCCCGCAAGCTGAAGCTGAAGGCAATGGCAATCAGTACCTTCACCTCCGCCATCGGCGGTACGCTTTATGCGCAGTTCGTCATGGCGTGCAGTCCCGTGAAGCTCTTCGGTGAGGCGCTGTCGGACGAAATGGTCATTATCGCCCTCATCGGCGGCAAGGGCATAATCCTCGGACCGACCATCGGCTCGATTATCATCCGCCCGCTGTCCCAGCTTACGACGGCGCTGGTCGGCGGACAGGTCCCCGGTCTGCACCTTGCAATTTACGGAACGCTACTGGTCGTATGTATCCGCTTCTTCCCGAACGGCGTCTATCCGCTGCTGGTAAAGTTGGTCCGCAAGGTGAAGCAGAGGCTGTCGAAGAATACGGCACGTTCGTGAAAGGAGGCGGCTGATCGTGGAAATTTTGAAAACAGAGCACTTGTCCAAGCACTTCGGCGGCTTGAAGGCGGTGAACGACTTCAGCCTCAGCGTGGAGAAAAACACGATACACGGCTTGATCGGACCCAATGGCGCGGGAAAAACGACCTTTTTCAGCGTGATCTCCGGCTTTGAAGCGCCGACCTCCGGCAAGATCTATTTGGAGGGCGAGGAGATCACGGGAAACAAGCCCTATGTTCTGTGTAAGCGCGGTCTTGTCCGGACCTATCAGATCGTGAAGCCCTTCAAGGGTATGACCACGCTGGACAACGCGATGGTCGGCAGCTTTGTCCACACCAATAACGCCGCGCACGCCAAGGAAAAGGCAATGCAGGCACTGAAGCTGACGCATTTGGACCACAAGGCGGACGTTCAGGGCGGCTCGCTGAACCTGTGCGAGCAGAAGCGTCTTGAGGTTGCGCGTGCCCTTGCCAGCTCCCCGAAGGTCCTCCTGCTTGATGAGGTCATGGCAGGCCTGAACCCCTCGGAGGTCAGCGAGGTGATGGACATGATTTTGGAAATTAAGGAGGCGGGAGTTACAATCATCATTATCGAACACATCATGCAGGCAATTATGAACATCTCGGATCGGATCTCCGTTTTGAACTTCGGACAGAAGATTGCAGAGGGAACTCCGGCGGAGATCGCAAACGACCCGAACGTGATCGCCGCCTATCTCGGCTCGGAATACACCCGCACATAAGGAAATATACCGTCATTCACTGCTCAGGCAGAAAAAATTAAAGGAGAATGAAAATGAAAAAGGCATTGGCGTTCCTATTGACTCTGGCACTTGTCCTTTCCATGGCAGCATGTACTCCGGCATCGAACAATGATGCGCCCACCGACCAGCCCGCCACATCCGCCGACCCCTCGGGTGATACCACCGTCGATGAAGTCAAGGTAGGCGTCCTTTTCCCAATCACGGGAGCGGCAGCATCCGTTGCGGAGGATGCCCGTAAGGGCTTCGACCTCGCGCTGGACTACGTCAACGCCAACGGCGGCATTGAAGCCCTCGGCGGCGCGAAGATCGTTCCGATCTACTCCGATACCCAGTCCGACGAGCAGGCTGCCGTTACGGAGGCAGAGCGACTGATCGTTAACGAGGGTGTTTCCGCGATCATCGGCTGCTATCAGTCCGCAATCACCATGGCGGTTTATACCGTCTGCGAGAAGTACGGCTGCCCGCTTCTGGAATGCTGCTGCAGCTCGCCGTCGCTGGTTGACGGACCGCACGACTGGAGCTTCCTGGTCCACGAAACCAGCGCTGCCTCCTGTGAATCCCAGCTCCGCTACCTCCGTCAGATCCGCGACGAGGGCTTCAAGATCGAGACCGCTGCGCTGCTCTATGAGAACGACGACAACGGTCAGACCCTGCAGGCGCTTTGGACCGAGGCATTTGACGAAATGGGCATCGAGATTGTCATTGACGAAACCTTCGCTATGGACGTTTCCGACGTCACGCCCATCGTAAACAAGCTGCAAAGAAGCAATCCTGACGTTGTGATGTGCTTTGCAAACTTTGACGCGATGGTCTTGCTGACCAACACCATGGTCGGCAAGGAGTATGCGCCGAACTTGATGATGTGCGCCTCCGGCGGCGAGCAGAACTCCGACTTTATCCCCACTGTCGGCAACAACGCCGACGGCCTTATGACCGCAATGGGCTGGGGCATGGACGTTCTTGTAGCCAAGCCCGACAAGATGTGGATCGCGGAGGACTACGCCGCGAAGAACAACAACGAGACCTTCACGGGCGAATCCGCTGCGGGCTGGTCGGTCCTGTTCCTCCTTGCAGAGGGCTTGAACGCCGCGGGTAAGAACGACCGCACCGCACTGCGTGATGCGCTGGCAAACATTAAGATCGAGGAGGACAGATGGTGGAACATCTATCCCTACGGCATTGAGTTCGACGAGACCGGCGCGAACATCTACGCGCTCAGCCCGCTGGGACAGTTCCAAGATACCCACGTTGCGATTATTTGGCCCGAGAGCGCCGTCGCCGAGGGAACGTCCATCGTGCTTCCCGGCAGTGAGCTGTCCGTCATCAACAAGTAAACCGGAACGCACTGCGCCGGCTGTGCCGCTTCCGTTCGGCACAGCCGGCATACCCGAGCAGAGAGGAAGAATCAACCATGCATTTACTTGAACTGAAGGATATTCATGTTTCCTACGGCGCGGTTGCGGCGCTCAAGCATTGCAGCCTGTACATCGACGACGGCGAGCTTGTCAGTATTGTCGGCTCCAACGGGGCGGGAAAGACAACCACCTGCAAGGCAATCTCCGGCTTACTGCCCCTGAGCGGCGGAAGTATTTTCTTCGAGGGCAGGGATATTACGCAGATTCCCAGCCACGAGCGTGTGGAGCTGGGCATTATCCAGTGCCCCGAGGGAAGGCACCTTTTCCCTACGATGAGCGTGACGGAGAACATCCGTATGGGCGCCTTCTGCAAGCGCGCACGCAGCAAGAGCGAGGAAAACATGAAGTATGTCTTTGACCTGTTTCCCCGCCTGTACGAGCGCAAATCACAGGATGCCAACACCCTTTCCGGCGGCGAGCAGCAAATGCTGGCAATCGCCAGAGCGATCATGTCCATCCCGAGGCTGCTGATTTTGGACGAGCCGAGCCTCGGCCTGTCGCCCATTAACGTGCAGCTTATCTTTGATAAGCTCGACGAGATTCGCGCGAACGGCACGACGGTCCTGCTCGTGGAGCAGAACGTGGAAAAGGCGCTGCGCGAATCCACAAGAGGCTATGTTTTGGAGAACGGCAGCATTGTCATGTCCGGCGCAGGCGCAACGCTGCTTACAGACGATTCGCTGAAAAAGGCGTATCTCGGTATCTGAATGTGCGTAGTGGTACACTTTGACTATGAATAAAAGCGTCGGAAAGGGTGTCGCATTTGCCGTCGCCTCCGCCGTGCTGTACGGCTTCTGCGCCGTTTTGACCAAAATTGCGACGAAGGAGACCCTTTCTGTCAGCACCTTGATCTTCGGACGCGGAATTTGCGGGATGCTTCTTCTGCTGTTTGCGGACGGTGTGAAGCGGCGATTGCCCAAAATACGCATGAAAAATCTTCCGAAGGCTGCCCTTTACGGTATCTGCGGCACGGCGGCGACGCAGATTTTTCTGAACCTTGCATATTTCTATCTGCCCGTCGGAACGACGACAACGATCCATTTTCTGTACCCTGCGGTCGTCGGGGTGACCAATGCCCTGCTGTTCCGACAGAAACTATCAAAAGTTACGGTCCTGACGCTCGCGGTTTCCACGCTGAGTATGCTCCTGTTTTTTGAGAACATTCACAGCGATCAGGGACTGGGTGTGCTGTTTGCGGTCCTGTCCGTGCTTTCATGGACCTTTCAGCTTGTCTACATGGAGCACTCCGGCGTGCTGGAGGAGAATCGGCAGTCGCTGACCTTCTATGTCTGCCTTGCCATGGCGCTGACGGGCTTGGTGTACGGGCTTTTGACACGCTCGCTGCAGCTTGAGCGCATTCTGCCGAATCTTTGGATCATTGCGCTGATCGCATTTCTCAACAACATTTGCGCGACGATTTGTTTGCAAAACGGCGTGAAGTACGCCGGTGCGGGCTTGAGTGCCGTGTTCAGCGTCTTTGAACCGATCGCAAGCATCGTGATCGGCGCAATCCTGTTACAGGAAAGCCTGAATATACGGCAGATTCTCGCCTGCGTTCTGATTTTGGGAAGCATCTGCTTCATGATCGTTTGGAATCTGCATACGTCCGAGAAAAAAACATCGGGGTCGGGAGAAAGCTCCTGATCCCGATGGTCTATTATGCATTCAATCCTCGGACGACGAGTTGATAAAGTATCCTTTTCAGTCACGCATAAAAATCGCGCCGGAGAGCTTCCCTCCGACACGATCTTACTTTTTGCCGCTCCCTCAACTGTTGACATAGAGCCGGAAAAATTCCGCTGCAAGGCAATCTGCCTTGCAGCGGGAGTAGCGGATGAAATTTTAGCGGTCCTCGCGGAAGTAGGACAGGCCCAAGGCCTCCGGCGGCTGCTTTTCCTTGTTGTTGCGCATACTGGAGATGACCAGCACGATGACCGTAACGACGTAGGGCAGGATCTTGTATAGCTGCGTGGGGATCCATGCGATTTGCAGACGCAGGTACAGGATCATCAGTGCGCCGAACAGCACCGAGCCCCAGATCGCCGAAAGCGGACGCCACATACAGAAGATAACCAGCGCCACGGCCAGCCAGCCGACACCGGACAGACCCTCATGGTTCCAGACGCAGCCGGAGATGGTGGTGATGTAGACCACGCCGCCGATGGCGGAGATGCCGCCGCCGATGATGGTTGCGAGGTACTTGAAGCGGGAGACGTTGATACCGGCCGCGTCCGCCGTGGCGGGGGACTCGCCGACCGAGCGCAGATGCAGGCCCGAACGGCTCTTGTTCAGATACCAGAACAGGACAATCGCCAACACCAGCCCGAGGTAGAAGAAGAAGCTGTTACCGAACAGAAGAGTTCCGACGTAGGGAATCTTTTGCAGGAAGTTCGGGAACGGAGAGGCGATGAAGAAGGTTTTCAGCTCGTTGCCGATGGCGACGTAGCCGCCCTCGCTGACGCGCATGAACTCGCCGATGAACTGGCCGACGCCCGTGCCGAAGATGGACAGGGCAAGGCCGGTGACGTTCTGGTTTGCGCGGAGCGTGATGGTGATGAAGCTGAAGATCAGCGAGGCAATCGCGCCTGCAATAAAAGCACAGAGGATGGCAATCAGAATGGCAACATAGCCGTTGGGGGAGGAGGCGAGCTTTTCGTAGTAGAACACACCGCCGAGGCCGACCGCGCCGCCCATGAACAGAATGCCCTCGACGCCGAGGTTCAGGTTGCCGGACTTTTCGGTCAGAATTTCGCCCAGCGTGCCGAACAGCAGAGGCGTGCCATAGGTGATGGCTGCAACCAGCAGCGCGATAAACAGCGTCATAAAATCACTCATTTTGCAGCAGCCTCCTTTGCGGCGTTCTTGGAGCGGAAGATCATGCGGTAGTTGATGAAGAACTCACAGCCCAGCATACAGAACAGCAACAGGCCGATGATGATGTCGGAGATGGAGGCCGGGACGCTCAGCATGGTTTGCAGCGTTTCCGCGCCCTTGGTCAGAACAGCCAGCATCATGGAGATGGCGACCATCGCAAATGCGTTGAGCTGGCTGAGCCATGCGACGGTGATGGAGGTGAAGCCAACGCCGTCCGCAACGCCGTTATACAGCGTGCCGTTTGCGCCCGAGGCGACGATGAAGCCGACCAGACCGCTGATCGCGCCGGAGAGGAACATGGTGCGCATCATGATAAAGCCGACGTTCATACCGGCATAGCGCGCGGTGTTCATCGAGTCGCCGATGACGGCGATCTCATAGCCGTGCTTCGTGTAACGCATATAGACGAACATGACCACGACCAGCACCAGCACGATGATCCAGCCGCAATGGATGCCAAAGACCTTCGGAAGGCAGGCGGCGGCATCAAACTGCGGGATGATCTGCGAGCCGGGACGGCCTTCCCACGGACCGCCCTGGAGCCACGAAACGATGCCGATAATAATATAGTTCATCATCAAGGTAAACAGCGTTTCGTTGGTGTTCCACTTTGCCTTGAAGAAGGCGGGAATCAGACCCCAGATACCGCCGGCCAGCGCAGCGGCCAGCGCCATGACGATCAGCAGCACGACGGAGGGCAGCTTGCCGGCCCAGAACAGGGCGAAATAAGTAGCGGCGATGGCACCGGCAGTGATCTGGCCCTCGGCACCGATGTTCCAGAAACGCATCTTGAAGCACGGCGCAATGGCCAGTGCGCAGCCCAGCAGCGGGACGGCGATCTTGACGGTCTGGCGGATGGCGGTTTTCTTACCCAGCGAACCGGTAATCATGGTCGCGTAGGCGGTGATGGGGTTGTTGCCGGTGATGGCGATGGCGATCGAGCCGAGCAGCAGCGCGACCAGAATGGACGCAGCGCGGATGGCCCAGATGCGGCCGGGCGACATGGAGCCGCGCTTTGCCAGACGGATCAGAGGCATTTTATTCTCTTTCATTTCACGGCCTCCTTCCCTCCGACGCTGGTCATCAACAGACCGACCTCTTCCTTCGTGGTGGTGCGGGCATCGACGATGCCGCTGACCTTACCGGCGCAAAGCACCATGATCCGGTCACACAGCTCCAGCAGGACATCCAGGTCCTCGCCGACATAAACGACGGCGACGCCCTTCATCTTCTGGTCGGTGAGCAAATTATAAATAGTATAGGATGTATTGATGTCCAAACCGCGGACGGCATACGCTGTCATCAGGACGGTCGGGTTGGACGCAATCTCACGGCCGACGAGAACCTTCTGCACGTTGCCGCCGGACATCCGGCGCACGGGGAAGTTCGTGTCGGGGGTCACGACCTCTAGGTCGTTCCAAATCTTTTCGGCGAGGTCCTCCGGCTTCTTGCGGTTGACGAAGATACCACGGCCGCTGCGCCAGCTGCGCAGCATCATGTTGCCGGTCATTCCCATCGAGCCGACCAGACCCATGCCCAGACGGTCCTCCGGAACAAACGCCAGCGCAACGCCGCATTTTTTGATCTGCTTCGGCGTTTTTCCGACCAGCTCATTCGTCACGCCGTCCTCCGGCATATGGACGATCGAGCCTTCGGCGATCGGATACAGACCGGCGATGGCCTCCAGCAGCTCCTTCTGGCCGGAGCCGGCGACGCCAGCGATGCCCAGAATCTCGCCGCCCATGGCAGTAAAGCTGACATGGTCGAGGCGGCTGACACCCTCGCCGTCGTAGACGGTCAGGTCCTTGACCTCGAGCTTCTTGACGGGGTTGTCATACTTCGGACGGTCGATATTCAGCGTGACCGCGTGACCGACCATCATGTCCGTCAGCGCCTGCGGGTTCGTTTCGGCGGTGTTGACGGTGCCGATGTACTGTCCCTTGCGCAGGACGGCAACCTTGTCGGACAGCGCCATGACCTCGTTGAGCTTATGGGTGATGATGATGATTGCCTTGTTGTCCTCGCGCATATTCCGCAGCACGGCGAACAGCTTGTCCGTCTCCTGCGGCGTCAGAACGGCGGTCGGCTCGTCAAGAATCAGAATGTCCGCGCCGCGATAAAGGACCTTGACGATCTCGACGGTCTGCTTCTGCGAAACGGACATATCGTAGACCTTCTGCGTCGGGTCAATGTCGAAGCCGTAGCGGTCACAGATCTCCTTGACCTTCGCGTTGATTGCCTTCATGTCCAGACGGCGGCCCTCGTGCAGGCCGAGAACGATGTTTTCGGCTGCGGTGAACACGTCCACGAGCTTATAGTGCTGGTGAATCATGCCGATGCCGTGCGCATAGGCATCCTTCGGGGAATGAATGGTGATCGGCTTACCGTCGGCAAGGATCTCACCCTCGTCCGGCAGGTAAATGCCTGCAAGCATATTCATCAATGTGGTTTTGCCGCTGCCGTTCTCGCCCAGCAGGGAGAGAATCTCGCCGCGCCGCAAGCCCAGACTGATGTCGCTGTTGGCGACCACACTGCCGAACCGCTTGGTAATGTGTTTCAGTTCGATTGCGTAAACGGGATCCAAGGCTGTCATCCTTTCTGCGCCGCAGAATACTGCGGGTATTGCTCTGCGTCTATTTTATCACAAGTCGAAACTATTGTAAACAAAAACCCTTTGGTTAAAAATACAGAAATATTCACACAAAATTTGGTGAAAAAATAAAATTTTTGTTGAACCAAAAAATATTTAGGATATGCAGGAGGGAGCAAGCCCCCCTGCATAGCAAAAGGACCGCCGAAGCGGTCCTTTTAAGTAAGATTTGTGCTTAGCCGAAAGCGGAGTTCAGCCAGTCGATGCCGTCGATGGACAGTGCGAAGTACGGAGCGGACTGGAAGTAGGACTCATGGAAAGCGCCGTCGAAGACAGCCTCTTCGGAGTCGGGAGTGAAGTCGCCGTCGGTATCCAGAGCGAAGGCGTTGGTCAGCTCCTTGCCCTCGATGGTGAAGGTGCTGGTATCGAAAACCTGCAGTTCGCCGGAAGCGAGCTTTGCCTCGACCTCAGCCAGCTTTTCCGCAGTGCCTTCGGCGCAGATGGCCTCGTTGAGCTTGGTCAGGACGACCGCGCCGTCGCCGTAGCCCTTGCACCAATCCTGCGGGAACTCTTCGCCGTTAGCGACCGCACGGATGATCTCGGCGAAGTAGACGCTCCAGTCGATACGGGTGCCGATGAGGGAAGCCTCAGGAGCAACCTCGGTCATGTCGTTGTTGTAGCCGGTGTGGAATGCACCCTTGGTCTGCGCAACGGTAGCCGGGGTGGTGTTGTCAGAGTGCTGGGAGATGAGGACGCAGCCCATGTCGCACAGAGCAGAGGCGGCGTTGGCTTCCTCGGTAGCGTCGGACCAGGAGCCGACGAACTGAACCTTCATGGTTACGCTCGGACAAACGCTGCGAGCACCCAGGAAGTAAGCGGTGAAGCCGGAGATAACTTCCGCGAAGGAGAATGCGCCGACGTAGCCGATGACAGCCTGATCTTCCGTGATGTCGCCGTTGTCGATCATTTCCTGCAGCTTCATGCCTGCAACGACGCCGGCAAGATAGCGGCCCTCGTAGATATTGGCAAAAGCGTTGTGGGTGTTGGCAAGGCCGTCGTTGTAGGAGCCCTGGTTGGTGCAGCCGACGAACTGAACATCGGGATAGTCAGGAGCGACCTTGAGCATGAACTGCTCGTGGCCGAAGGAGTTGTTGATGATGAGCTGGCAGCCGGCTTCGGCAAGCTCAATGTTGGCTTCTTCGCACTTGGAATCTTCGCCGATGTTCCACTTGACCATCCATTCGACATTGATGCCTTCCTTAGCCAGAGCTTCAGTGGCAGCTTCCTTGCCGCGGATGAAGTTGTAGGTGTAGCCGAGGTCGTTCTCGTCGCCGATGCAGATCAGGCCGACCTTGACGGTCTTGTTGCCTTCGTCGGGGGTTCCGTCCGTGGGGGTCTCGTCGCCGCCATCATTGGTCGAAGGGACATCGACGTCGTTGCCCGTGGTGTCTTCCTGTTGCTTGTCACCGCCACAGCCCGCGAACAGGCAAGCGACCATCGCAAGAACCAACAGAAGCGCTAAGATCTTTTTCATTTGTTTTCCTCCTTAATAATCGTCCGGCTTGCGCCAATTTTCCGCAGCCATCTTGCTGCTTGGTATCATCATACACAATATTCGCGCAAGAAACAATAGTTTTTTTTAAAAATATGGGGAATCAAAAAAATTTTGTATATAACTCTCAAAAATTTAGGGTCAAAAATGAGCAAAGTGACGAATAAAATCACAGCAAGCGTCCGCAGCTGCCATAATAAAATAAGTATCGACACGGTACGGTGACGTTTTCTCAAAAAATTGAAAAAAACTAAAAAAAGTACTTGACAATCGCGGGGGCTGTGTGCTAGTATATGGAAGCTGTCCGCGAAGGGAAAACCCGTGAGGGGACAGGGTGTACCTTGTAAATTAAACAACGAGAAACATGAACAAACACCTTGAGCAAATGATTGTGAAAAAACAATTGAGTTGTTCAAAATGATGTCAGTGTAAGAATGTGAAAGCATTGGAAGCTGAGATTGTGAAGAATAGCCAACGTAAGAAATTCTTGAGTTAAGCTAGAAGCGAACTTAGGGAATGATTTTATTCTGTTTTTATTTTCTTTTTTAAGGGGATAAGGCAGATTAAGATACCATTCATAGAGAGTTTGATCCTGGCTCAGGACGAACGCTGGCGGCGTGCCTAACACATGCAAG
>OIZL01000722.1_pt1 | contig 22170 bp, 23 predicted proteins | sample 1588541 | NCBI WGS metagenome assembly OIZL01 (sample SAMN03283285) | human gut metagenome | biome: human-associated habitat; material: feces | host: Homo sapiens | place: Peru | collected 2012 | reverse complement strand
TAGATAAATTATTAGATAAATTATTAGGAAAAGACAAAGATAAAAAAGATAAAGAAAAAACTGATAAAAAAGAGAGTTTATTAGATAAATTATTAGATAAATTATTAGGAAAAGACAAAGATAAAAAAGATAAAGAGAAAACTGAACTTGAAAAGAAACAGGAAGAACTTGAAAGTATGGGAGAAAAAGATGCTTTTAAAAAGAACCTTGAAGATAAGAAAAAACAGCTTGAAGAATTAAAAGAGGCAATTTCAAAACAAGCATCACAGGCTGGTACATCAACGAATAGAGATATTAGAACAGTTAATAATATAGGTACTGCTAAACCATTAATTGATTGGCGTTATGTTTTAAGAGAGGCAATTAAGTATGATGTTGATTGGTCTTATAAAAATGCAACATTGGAAGATGGTGTAGTTAATGCTAATTTAGAAGAACAGCCAATGCCAGAAACTGAAATTGTTCTTGATACAAGTGGCTCAATAAATGAAGTATTATTAAAGAATTTTTTAAGAGAATGTAAAAATATATTACAACACACTAAATTAAAAGTTGGATGTTTTGATACAGAATTTTATGGATTTCATGAGATTAGAACAGAAGAAGATATAGAAAAGATGCGATTTGAAGGTGGAGGAGGTACAAACTTTGACGTTGCTGTAGGTGCTTTCTCAAGACGAGTTGAAAATAAAATAATTTTTACTGATGGTGAAGCTTCAATGCCAGATATGCCGCTTGATGCAATATGGATAGTTTTTGGTAGTAAAAAAATTAATCCTAAAGGTGGTAAAGTAATTCATATAGACAATGAACAACTTGAAAGACTATATAATTATCAAATGACTAATGAAGCAAAAGGAAGGTCAAGGTAAAACAAAGATTTAGAAAAAAATTCTAAATCTTTTTTTAATAATTTTAATCTTCCTTTATATATAATGAGAATCATTATTGTATAACAAATATATTAATTTATAAATATAATACCTCAAAATATCATATAATCTATTTAACCTGTTAGTACAAAAAAAGAAAGAAAAATTTTTGATGATTTATTAGATAAAATAATTTAACTAAAAAATTATCAATAGAAACATCAAATTATTTATCAGCCATTGAACCTTAAGTATTGAATTTTTAAAAGAATATAACTAAAATTGTTGACATTTAATACAATTAGTATATAGTTATAAGTGATTGGTACCTAGGAAACTTTAGAAGCCCTAGGTCAATTTTACTTTGGAGGAAAAATGAAGGTATATAAAAGTAATGAGGAACTATTAGATTACATTATTTCAAAAGGCGTAATTGTAAATGATAGACAAGATGCTATTAATAAATTTCAACGTTATACATATTATTCCATTATAAATACTTATAAGGAAGTATTTAAAAAGGATAATAAATATATTAATGGTGTAATTTTTGATGAAATATATTCTTTATATTTTTTGATAAGTTATGTTAAACTTATAAAAAAAATAAAAAAATATTAAAATTACTAAAATTAACAAACGCCCGGTTGTTTTTTGAATTTTGGTATGTTTTTGTGTCAGTTTTTAACAAACGCCCGTGTAGTTTTTGAATTTTGGGAATTTGACTTTATAACATCCTTTGTAGTATAGTGATTGTACTAAGAAAGGAGATGTAAAAATGAATAAATATTTTCAATTTAAAATATATTTAAATGATAGTTAATGCTTTTGCACTAAAAGGTGAGAGCAAACGCAAAAAAGTGAGTACGGCAGTACCTGTCGGATTTTATGCCCACGGTTTAAATTAAAATATTTGCTTGTGGGAAGTTAGCAAAAAGGATCAAATCACAAAAAAGAATTGACATTTGCAACAAAATTTAATATAATAATATTGTATTAACAAAGCGATGATTAGGCTTGGAAACCTAGGAGCGATTAACTATAAAGGGATTCTTTTAGAATAAATAAGGTGGAACCGCGGGTATTACTCGTCCTTACATAAATAAAAGAATCTTTTTTTAATGAAAGGATGATAATATGAACGAAAAATTAACTATGCAAGATATTGTAAACTTTTGCAAACAATATGGTTTTGTGTTCCAAGGCAGTGAAATATATGGAGGACTCGCTAATACGTGGGATTATGGTCCTTTAGGAAGCAGACTAAAAAACAATGTAAAGGATGCGTGGAGAAAGAAATTCATACAAGAAGCAAATAACAGTTTTGAAGTTGATGCAGATATTTTAATGCATCCAAAAGTGTGGGAAGCATCTGGTCATGTCAGCTCATTTTCAGATCCACTTATCGACTGTAAACATTGTAAAACAAGACATCGCGCTGATAACTTAATATCTAGTTTTACTGACAAAGTTATTCCTGATAAAATGACTGATAAAGAAATGTTTGACTATATTTGGGAAAACAAAATACCCTGTCCAAAATGCGGCAAAAGCGATTATACCGATATTCGCGAATTTAACTTAATGTTTTCAACACAAAGAGGTGTTGTCAAAGGCGAAAACGGATTAGTCTACCTACGACCAGAAACCGCTCAAGGCGAATTTGTCAATTTCCTAAACGTACAAAGAACAATGCGTGCGAAAATACCTTTTGGCATTGGTCAAATAGGTAAAGCATTTAGAAACGAAATAACTCCAGGCAACTTCACTTTTAGAACCATCGAATTTGAACAAATGGAACATCAATTCTTTTGTAAAGAAGGAACAGATATTGAATTTTATGAGTTTTACAAAAAATATGCATCAAAGTTCTTAACTGATTTAGGAATGAAATTAGAGCACATTAGATATCATGACCACGATAAATTAGCCCACTACGCAAAGGCTGCTTGTGATATTGAATATTTATTCCCAATGGGTTGGGCTGAACTGTGGGGCACCCACAACAGAACTAATTACGACTTATCTCGTCACCAAGAATTTAGTGGAGTAGCTATGGCATATTTAGATCCTGAAACAAACGAAAAGTATATTCCTTATGTAATAGAATCTTCAGTAGGATGCGACCGTATGGTTCTAGCATTTATATGTGATGCTTACACAAAAGAAATCGTGGCTGATGGTGATGTACGTGAGGTATTGAAACTACATCCATTCTTAGCACCATATAAGGTTGCAGTTTTACCTTTAATTAAGAAAAAACACAGTGAATACGCTAAAATGTTAACAAAAAAACTTAATAAAGATTTCATGGTTAACTATGACGAATCTGGAACAATAGGTAAGAGATATAGAAGAAATGATGCAATAGGAACACCATTTTGCATAACCGTAGATGATGAAACTCTAGAAAATAATACAGTTACTATTAGAGATAGAGACACCATGGAACAAATAAAAATAAATGTTAGTGAACTAGTTGACTATGTTAAAGATAAAATCAAATTTTAAAAGACATTAATCGTGTCTTTTTTTCTTTGCGTTTGCTACGCTGTTGTAGTTCTGTAGATAAAAATATTAAAAAAAGTATTTTATTCTAATTAAATACAAGTTTATTAGTTTTTATTACATATTTTTAAATTATAAGTCAATACTATTACTGGTGATTTATTATGAAAGAAAATTATAACAGCATTGTCAACAAACATACACCTAAAGAAGACAGACTAAAAAATAGTTTAATTGTTTTCTTTACAGGTGGTATTATTGGAATATTAAGTGAATTGCTTCTCAATTGCTATTCAGTCTGGCTTTCACTACCTAGAAAAGAATCGGGAATCCTAGTTATTCTAACATGGATAATTATTGCTTCCTTATTAACTGCTTTTGGTGTATTTGATTTACTCGTTAGAATATTTAAAAGTGCTTTATTAATACCTATTACAGGATTTGCTCATTCAATGACTTCTGCTGCTTTAGATTACAAGACAGAAGGCTTAGTTCTAGGCATAGGTGCTAATATCTTTAAATTAGCGGGCTCGGTAATTTTATATGGAGTAGTCTCTGTTTACGTCTTTGGAATACTTAGAATATTGGTACTAGGAGGTTAATATGACAAGTAAATATAACAATGTATATATAGAAGATACTTATACTATTGGAGGCCCTTATGAAGCAGATGGGCCACTTGCAAAATACTATGATAAATTATATAAAAATGATTTATATTTTAATGAAAGTAGTTTTGAAAAAGCAGAGAGTAAATTAATGAAAGATAGTGTCATCCTATTACTTAAGAAAACTAATAAAAATAAAGATGATATTGATTTACTTGTAGCTGGTGATTTACAAAATCAAATAGCCGCGTCAAATTACATGGCAAGAGATATTGACATCCCATTTCTTGGTATTTACAATGCATGTGCTACTTCAAGTGAAGGTTTAATTGTTGCTTCAACATTTATTGACAGTAAAAAAATAAAGAGTTCTATTTGTAGTGTCAGTTCACATAATAATGCTTCCGAGAAACAATTTAGAAATCCTATTGAATATGGAGGACCAAAGCCTAAAACGTCAACATTTACAGTAACTGGAGCCGTTTCTGTTCTTTTATCTAATAAAAAAAGTAAAGTAAAAATTGAATCGTCTACAATTGGTAGAGTATGTGATATGGGTGTCAAAGATGTAAATCATATGGGAGCAGTGATGGCTATCTCGGCTGCAGATACTATATATAGGCATTTAACTGACTTGAAGAGGGAACCATCTTATTATGACTTGATTTTAACTGGAGACTTAGGTATATATGGTAAAGAGATTCTTACTGATTATATGAAAACGGCTTATAATTTAGATATAACTAAGAATTATAATGACTGTGGAACGATGATATATGATGTTCTTAAACAACCTGTTTATGCAGGAGGAAGTGGTCCAGCTTGTAGTGCTTTAGTAAATTTTGGTTATATTTATAAGGAAATGTTAAAGGGTAAGTACAGAAGAGTTTTAATAGTTCCAACTGGAGCAATTTTCTCACCAACTTTTGTTTTTCAAAAGGAATCGATTCCTTCGATAGCACATGCTATTAGTTTGGAGGTAACAATATGATGACTTATGTATATGCGTTTTTGTTTTGTGGTTTGATTTGTTTAATTTCTCAAATAATACTAGATAATACAAAATTAACACCAGGTCATGTTACAAGTATTTTTGTAGTCGTTGGAGCATTTTTAGATATCTTTGGTATTTACGATAAGATAGTTTTATATGCTGGAGCAGGAGCTATCGTGCCAATTACATCGTTTGGTCATCTTCTTGTTCATGGAGCAATGGATATGGCTTCAAATATTGGTATTTTAGGTCTTACGATGGGGTTATTTGATCTAACGGCCGCGGGAATAAGCGTGGCTATCGTATGTGCTTTCTTCTTATCTTTGATATTTAAACCAAGAGATTAAAAATGCTTGAAAAATATTTAAAAATATTGTATACTTAATTAGTATGGTAGGTGGTATCATGAACAATAAAGATATTAAAGAGATAATAACAGTATTTATTATTACAACCTTTATTTTAGTATTTGTCGCAGGCATTTCTTATGCTTATTTAGATTATCATAATACCATCACAAATAATCAAGAAAATAGATAATTGGCCCTTAGAATTAGGCTAATTTTTTTATGCTTTTGCTATGCTGTTATCAGTATCTGTCCATGTTTATAACTAATATATTATTCTTAGTATTTATTTTTATATAATTTTTAAACTTTTTATGATATAATAAAGAGCAAGAGAGGAGAACTATGGAAGAGAGTGAAACAATAAATTTTTTAAATAATTTGAATTATGCTTTATTAAATTTAGAAAAAGCTATAGATGAAGCAAATAATTTAGAAGATAAGACATATTTAGAATTATCTAAAGATCAAATTATTGAAAAATTAAATTATGTTTATACAAATATGATATGTTGGCAAGATAATTATAAAACGAAAAGATATGAAACAATTATAAGGCAATACAAAATGATAGAATCTAATATTTCACAATTAGAACTATGTTTAGCAGATTATGATAGTAAATTCCATATGGAGGGTATATCATATGCTGTATTTAAAATTGGTAAGATTTTATCTAATATAAAGAAAGTGAGTGATAAAAATGGAAGATGATAAACCAATAATAAAAGCGACTACTCCAAACAGCAATAAATATGATACTAAAATAGATGTATATACATCGGATCCTAGGCGTCCTCATGAAACTATCCATATTGCAGTTGATAGTGATTCAAAATCAGCCCATATTATAGACACAACAAATGGTAGTACAGAACATACAGATGTTGAATGTTATTTGACTTCAGCTTGTATGAAGTATTTCCAAGAAAATTTTGATGATAGTTGTTATGAATTAACTGTATTAAGATGGTTTAGGGATAATTTTGTATCAAAAGAAGACATAGAACATTATTATGACATTGCACCAATTATTGTCGAAACTATTAATAAAGAAGAAAAATCTGATATTATTTATAATTATATTTATGATAATATAGTTGATTACTGTGTTGAGCAAATTGAATTAGGAAATTATGATAAGGCATATAATAGATACAAAAATAGTGTTTTAACACTGGAAGAACAATTTGCCAAGCCATGTTTACAACAAAGATTTATAAAAGTATTAAAAAAATTACTATATAAAAAATTGCTGGCATTATGTCAGTAATTTTTTTAGTAAATAATTATATTTTAAAGCCATAATGATAATGTTATAAATAATTTATCTATATAAACTTTTCCATGTTTAATACCTTTACTAATAGTGATGTTGGTATTTATTTTATAATCAAAGTTTAATAAATCTAATGTTTTAAAATAACATGGTTGTGTGTCTCATAAGAATCTGTGGTTATAACTAATTTATTATTCTTAGTCTTCGTTTTTATATAATTGCTAAACATTTTTTTCTTGTAATTATATCAAATATCTAGTACAATATTTTTAAGGGAGTATATGGTATGAAATATTATTGGAATCAAGCACATGTTTTAAATGAAATAAACAAAATTAAAGAAGATAAGCAAATTAATAATAAGGATAAAGTTAATTATCTTGCTAATTATGAAGATATTTTAGATATTTTATCTTTTGCTTTTGTTGATGTAAAAGAAGAATTAGATAGTATAGATGAAGATAATAATTTATTTTTCATTGATAAAATAAATGAATTAATCGATTCTCTTTTTGTTTTAAAAGAAGTATTAAGTGTTAAGAGATTATTTACCTCTCTATATTTTAAAAAACATCTCAATTTACTTAAACAAGCCAGTATAATATGTGATACATATAATTTAGATATGATTGAAAGACCTTTACCAACAAGAAAATTAGGGACTAATAAAATAATTAAGATAGGTTATAATTATTATGATAGTTTTAAAGATAGAAATATTATTGATAGTTATGACAAGATAATTAAAAGTGATAAAACTTATTTTCTAAATAGAAAGATGCCGAATTTTGAGTTATGTGGTATCTGTAATTATTTTATTCATAATGATAAAACATATGTTGTGATAAGAAGAGAGAATACTATATATGATTTATTTACTTTTATTCATGAAATAGAACATGCTTTATGTTTTAAGAAGTATAAATATAATATCAATGAAACTATTGCTGAACTCCCTAGTTGTGCTAGTACTTATTTTTTAGAAGACTTTTGTAATCAAAACAAAATGTTTTCTAAGAAAGAACTAAATCTTATTATATTAAAAGAAATGTGTGTTTATTTAACTTGGTTACCAGTATATTATGATAATTATTTTATATACAACCAAAAATCTTATTTTAAGACATTATTACATCTACTGAAACTACTAAATGCAAATGATAACGTATGTAATTATTATGATACTAGTTTAAGTAAATTTAATTTTACTAATATGTTATCTCAAGTATTTGCTAAATATATATATACTACTTATGATAAAGATGATGCGGTAAAGATTATGGAAGAATATTTACTAAATAAAAGGAGAATAGATATTAGAAATTTAGAAAAAACTTTAGAAATAGATAAGATTGAAGCAAAAAAACTAATAAAAAGGACAAATATTACTTGCAAAAAAAATTAAATGTGATAAAATTATATTATATTTTTCATTTAAGAAGTGACACTTAAATAATTAAGAAAAATCGTATTACATACGTTATAGGTAAATAAAGAGCACATTGGTGAAGTAAGGTGGCACCGCGAATTTCGTCCTTACGAGTTAGTGTGTTTTTATATTATAAGGAGGAAATTATATGAAGAAATATGAAAATAATAGTTTTACTATTAAAAATGTAGGAGAGGTTGTTTCTCTATATGGATGGGTAAACAAAACAAGAAATTTAGGTGGTGTAATATTTATTGATTTAAGAGATAGATCTGGTATTATCCAATTAGCAATTAAACCTGATAATAAATATTATAAACAAGCATTAGAGATTAAAAATGAATATGTTTTAAAAGTAGAAGGTGCCATTATTGAGAGGGAAAGTAAAAATAAGAATTTAAATACTGGTGAGATCGAAGTGGATGTTACTAATTTAGAAATATTAAATACTTCAATTGAATTACCATTTGATTTAAATAATACTACAGCTCTAGAGGATACTAGATTAAAATACCGCTACTTAGATTTAAGAAAAGAAAACTTAAAGGAAAAATTAATTAAAAGACATGAAATTACTTTTGCAGTTAGAGAATACTTTAATAATAATGGGTTTTTAGAGATAGAAACACCAGTGTTATGTAAATCAACACCAGAAGGAGCAAGAGACTATTTAGTACCGAGTCGTGTTAATCATGGTAAGTTTTATGCTTTACCACAATCTCCTCAAATATTTAAGCAACTATTAATGGTTGGTGGAATGGAGAGATATTTCCAAATTGCTAAATGTTTTAGGGATGAAGACTTAAGAGCGGATAGGCAACCTGAATTTACTCAAATAGATGTTGAAATGAGTTTTGTTAATGAAGATGATGTTATGTCTATGGCAGAAGGTATGATAGCTTATGTCTTTAAAAAAGTTAAAAATATTGATATTAAATTACCACTTATGAAAATGAAGTATGATGATGCTATTAATTATTATGGTAGTGATAAACCAGATTTAAGGTTTGAAATGAAATTAAATGATATTACTGATATATTAAAAGATACCTCATTTTCTATGTATAGTAATATAATAAGTGAAAATGGTATTATCAATGCTATTGTAGTTAAGAATAAGGCACTTGATTATTCAAGAAAAGAGTTGGATAAATTAAATGATTTTGTTCATACTTATACTAAGAATAATTTAACTTATCTTAAATATAATGAAGAAGTTACTGGTAGTATAGTTAAGAATTTAACTACTGAAGAGATAAATAATATTAAATCTAATTTAAATATTGAGAATAATGACTTGGTATTAATTTTAGGTGGTAATAAAAAAGAAGTTAAGCAAGCACTTGGGGCTTTAAGGTGTAAAATAGCTAAAGATTTAAATTTAATTGATAGTAATGTTTATAAAATGTTATGGGTAGTAGATTTTCCTTCGTTTGAATATAGTGAGGAAGAACATAAATATGTTGCATGTCATCATCCATTTACTTCACCTAAGGATAGTGATGTAGATAAGTTATTAACTGATAAGGCATCTTGTTATTCAAAGGCCTATGATATAGTTATCAATGGTTATGAAGCAGGTGGTGGTTCTATTCGTATTCATGATCAAGAGGTTCAAAGGAAGATGTTTGAAGCATTAGAATTAACTGATGAACAAATTAAAAATAAGTTTGGTTTCTTTGTTGAGGCTTTAAAATATGGAACACCACCACATGGAGGACTTGCTTTTGGTCTTGATAGATTAGTAATGCTTTTAACTAATACAGAAAATATTAGAGATGTTATTGCGTTTCCTAAAACAGCATCGGCTTCATGTTTAATGAGTGAATGTCCAAATACAGTAGATGAATATCAATTAAAAGAATTAGGAATTAAAATTAGTTAATATGAATGAATTAGAAATTAAAAAGTCAATAATAAAGAAATTTAGGAAAGAAATATGGTCTAAATTTATTAAAGCTATTAAGGATTACGATTTAATTAAAGAAAATGATAATATCTGTGTTTGTATAAGTGGTGGAAAAGATTCGTTTTTACTAGCACTATGTTTTGAGGAATTAAAGAAACATCATAAGTTTAATTTTAATACTAAATATTTGGTTATGGATCCAGGTTATTTAGATATAAACTTAAAACAAATAGTAGATAATGCTAAGTTATTAAATTTAGATATAGAAGTATTTAAAAGTGATATCTTTGATGTAGTAGATAGAGTTGGAGGAGATAGTCCTTGTTATCTATGTGCTAGAATGAGAAGGGGTTATTTATACGCTAAAGCTAAAGAATTAGGTTGTAATAAGATAGCTCTTGGGCATCACTTTAATGATGTTATTGAAACAGTTATGTTAAATATTTTATATAATGGTGTTTTTGGAGGAATGTTACCTATATTAGATTCTAAAAACTTTGAAGGTATGCAGTTAATTAGACCTTTATATTATGTTAAAGAAAAAGATATTATTCATTTTGCCAAATATAATAATTTAAAATTTATTGACTGTGCATGTAAAGTAACTAAGAAGAGTTTGGGTAAGAGAAAAGAAGTTAAATTATTAATTGAAGAATTAGTTAAAACTAATAAAAATGCCGATATTAATATTATGAATAGTTTAAAAAATGTAAATAAAGAAACTATTTTAGGTTATATGGAAAATGGTGAATAATATGTATATAGGACCAAGTTCTATTATATCAATTGAACATTTTATTTTTAAAGATTTCTTATCTACTAGTAATCATCTTGATTCACATAAGAGAAGACCTTGTGTTATTATTAGTGAAGATGATACTAATTATTATTTATTATCTATTTCTTCACATGCTAAAAATAATATAAAGAAAAGAAATTTTGAAATAATGGGACCTGGAGGAAAGACAAATTATATTGATTTAGCTCATATTTATGTAAGAAAAATATCTGGTTTTCCTGTTCATGATAATTTAGATGTTGATACTTTTAATAATTTAATAGATAGTTTTATCTATTATCAAGAAAATGTAGAGATGGAACCTTTATATGATATAGTTAAAGAAACTTTGACAAAGTTAAATAGTAAAAAAAGATAAAATATCCTTGCTATTTAATTGATTTAATGATATAATCAAATTAGCTAGAGAGTAGGATATCTTAGTATAAAACCGACTAAAGATATATTTAGGGAATCATAAAATTTACTATGTGTTGAATGCTTGCTTCTAAGTAAGAATCCTAATTAGTAGATGGGGATACCCACCTGTGTGCCAAACGCCGCGGGTTTTATCTCATAGAGTCGACTCTTTGGTTTTTTTGTACCTAAATTTAAAAGGAGAAGTTATATGGAAGAATTTTCTAGGTTTATAAAATTAATTGGTAATGATAAATTTAATATTTTAAAAGATAAAAAAGTAGTAATTATTGGTATAGGTGGAGTAGGAGGATATGCTTTTGAAGCCTTAGTACGAGGGGGTATTTCTAATATAACAATAGTAGATTATGATATAATAGATATAACTAATTTAAATAGACAAGTAATAACTAATATTAATAATATAGGTAGATATAAAGTAGATGTTGCTAAAGAAAGAGCATTAGAAATAAATAGAAATTTGAATATTAAAGTAATAAAAGAGAAATTAAATGAAGAAAATGTAATAGATATAATTAAAGGTAATGATTATATTATTGATGCTTGTGATGATGTTAAGGCTAAGAAGTTAATTATAAGAAATGCAATAAATTATAAAATTAAATTTATTTCTTCAATGGGTACTGGCAATAAGTTTAATCCAGAGTTATTAAAAATAACTGATATAAGGAAGACAACTTATGATAAATTAGCTAAAAAAATTAGAACCTGGGTAATTAAAGAAAAAATAAAGGGATCTATTTATGTAGTATCTTCTACGGAAGAATGTAAAAAATGTAATAATGTAATTGGTTCTACTAGTTTTGTTCCAGCAGTATCTGGAATGTTATGTGCAAGTTATGTAATCAATGACATTTTAAATAATATAAAATAATATAATTAATGGGGAGTAGTGGATAAAATGTATGAATATTATATTGTAAGTATATATGATGGTAATATAGATAAAAAAATAGTTAAAATAGATAAAGATTTTGTTTATTTTGATAATAATTATATAAGTGATTATATGATTATAAATGAAGAGAATATTAGAGTAAAAAGATTTAATAATCCAATATTTAATAATAAGAAGAATTTTAAATATGATATAAATAAAATAACTATAGAAGAATATTTACCTGATATACAGCTTGTATCTTATTTAATGGATAATTTAGGTAAAGAAAATAAGATTAAAATTAGAAAAAAATAATATGCATTTGCTACTCGCATTATCGGTAGGAGATGTTAAAAAAACTAATAAGTTACATGAATTTATTAGTTTTATTTTATATATCTTTTAAACTACAACAGCATAGCAAAAAATATAATAATAATTATTTTCTTAAATCATCTATTTTTTTTAATACTTCTTTATATTTTAATTCATTAATATTATTTTGTGGGTTATAATATTTTCTGTTTCTAATATTTTCTGGTAAGTATTCTTGTTTAACAAAATGATTTGGATAATCATGAGGATATTTATAATTAGGTGAGGTTGTTTTAATGTGTTCAGGAACATTGCCACAGTGGACACTGGTAACATCATTTAAGGCATTATTAATAGCTAAAACCGCACTGTTGGATTTTGGAGATAGAGCCATTTCAATTACAATACTTGCAAGTGGTATTCTAGCTTCGGGTAGTCCTAATCTAAGTACAGCATTTATCACAGCATCTAACTTAGGACCAATACTAGGATTAGCCAGTCCTATATCTTCATAAGCAATAACGGATAGCCTTCTTATGATAATATCTAAATCTTCTGCATTAATAAGTCTAGCAAGGTAGTGCAAACTAGCATTAACATCACTACCACGAATTGATTTTTGGAAGGCACTTATTACATCATAATAGCCATCTTCATTTTTATCGTGAAATATATTAGGTTTATTACATATATTTTTTAATAAATCAATGTCTATTTTTTTATCACTTGAGGCATAATATGCTACTTCTATTAAGTTATAAGCAAACCTTAAATCACTAGAAGATACTTTAACAATATAGTCTATTGCTTCATCATTTAGAGTAAGTCCTTCTAAAACATTTTTATCTATTAATCTTTTAATTCCTTTTCTTATATCATTATCACTTAATTCTTTTAATTCATATAATTGGCATCTGCTTCTAATAGCAGGATTAATGGCATGATAAGGATTAGATGTTGTCATACCTATCAGGGTAATTAAACCACTTTCTAAGAATGGTAATAATAAGTCTTGCTTATCTTTATTTAATCTATGTATTTCATCCATAATTAAGATTAAACCATGATTCATTTTAGCTTCTTCGACAGCTATGTCAAAGTCTTTTTTATTGTTGATCACAGCATTTAATACTTTATATCTAAGTCCTAATTCATTTACAATCATTAAAGCAATCGTAGTTTTGCCAATACCAGGTTTACCATATAAAATCATAGAAAATAATTTCTTATTTTTAATTAAGTTATATAATACTTTATCTTTTCCTAGTAAATGTTCTTGGCCTATTACTTCTTCTAGGGTGTTAGGTCTTAGTTTTATTGCTAATAAATCGTTCATAAAATTACTTCCCATCTATAAATAATTTTACCATAAATAAGGCAATTGTGCTATAATTAATTTAATTATTAAAAAGGCTCAATAGGAATTATTTATTTCTACTCAGCCTTTTTTATATATTTTATTTTTATATTTAAGATTTAAAATTATTTTAGGATATAACAAGTGTTTTTACCATTTTCTTTTTTGCTAATAATGTTTTTGTTTAACATTTTATACGCACTTGTTTTAGAAATTTAAGTTGATTCGTTCACATTAAGTTTTGTTTGTTATAATTTAATTAAAAAATAATGACTTTTTATATTTTTTTTGATACAATTAATTTGAGGTAAGGTAGAATGTATGTTAAAAAAATATTGTAAACTTAGTGATAGTAATTTTTGTAATATGAATTATATTGTTTATTCTCCAAAAGGAAAAGTTAATAATTTGCCATTGTTATTATTTTTACATGGTATTGGAGAAAGAGGTAATAGAGTAGAAGATGTAGAGAAATATGCTTTGCCAAAATATATGAATAAGTTTGATATACCTTATATTGTTGTTGCACCACAATGTACTGATAATAATTTTTGGGATTATCATTTAAGGGAAGTAGAAAAAATTTTAGAAGAAGTTTATAAAGAATATAAATATGATAAAAATAGAGTATGTATTTTAGGATGTAGTATGGGAGCATTTGGTGCTTGGAATTATATTATGTCTAGACCTGAGCTATTTAAAGGTATAGTATCTGTATCTGGCGGTATAATGCTACCAATTGATAAAACTTTATTACCATTAAAGGAAAAAGCAATTTTAATATATCACGGAAGTGATGATGACATAATTGATGTTAATGAAAGTATACAAGCTTATAATAAACTTAAAAATGTTGATTCAAAAAATATAGAATTAAAAATTATAGAAAATGATAATCATTTTTTAACTTCTCATGCGTTTAAAGATAATTATTTGTATGAGTGGTTAGAAAAGAATATTTAAGTAGGTGAATAAATGAGAATAATTAGTATTGGAGATTTGGTAACAGATTTTTATTATAAAAATGGCAAATTAGTAGGAGTAAATGGTGGAATGACTTCTCATAATATAATTGCTAATATTGCTAAATTAGGCTTAGAAACATCTGTTTGTGGTGTATGTGGTGATGATATGGCAGGTACTATAGCAATTAATAGCCTAAAGGAAGTTGGGACAAACATTGATAATGTAAAAATAATTAAAAATGTAAACACACGTTGTTTTCACGTTTCATATCAAGAATTAAATGGTAAATTAGAGTTTACTTCAAAAAAAAGATGCCCTGTTTGTAATATAAAAAGATGGTATGAAGAAAGTAAAATAGAACCAAACGATATTTTGAAACAAATTAACACTGATGATGTTTTGATTTTTGATAATTTAAATAAGAAAAATCAAATTATTATAGATAATTGCGATAATAGAAAAATGTTAGATTTAGGACAGTATTTTGAATTAGATGATTATAGTGATAATGAAATATTAGAAAAAATTAAAAATAAATTTGATATTATAAATTTAAATGAACGAGTTGAAAAATATTTGAAAAATAGATTTTCTATTAAATCAATAGAAGATTTATATAATATACTACATCCTAAAATGATAATAGTTACTAGAGGAAAAAAAGGTTCAGATTTTGTATTTGACAATAATAAAGTTAATAAAGAGTTAAATAATCCAGAGATAGAAATTGACCCAACAGGAGCTGGTGATGCGTTTTTTTCAGTATTTATTAGTGAATATATAAAGAATGATTTTACTATTGATTATAAATTTATAGATCTAACTTTCGAGAAATCTACTAAACTTACAAAAAAGGTTGTAAAAAAGTTTGGTGCACGAGGACATATACAAAATTTATATAGAATAAAAAAAGTGAAAGATACTTGTACTTGCAGTAATTTTGATATTGCATTAAGAAAGCAAATAAAAAGATGTAATATAAATATCAATAACTTAGAAACTAGAATAATTAATGCTATTAATAGTAATGCTTATGATAAGTTAGTTAAAATAGATTTTAATAGTTTAAATAATAGTATTTTTGTAGGAACTGGAGGATCTTTTGCTGGAGCAAAATTTGCATCTAAACTTATAAATTATTTATATGGAATAAATACAAATGCTTTATTTCCTAGAGAAGTATATTATAGAAATAATAAAGGTGTTGATTCAGTATTTTTGTTTTCTTATTCTGGAACTACAAATGATTTACTTGTCGGTACAAGTAAAATTCTTAATAATAAATATATTATTACAAAAGGTGAATTACAAAAAGTTGTAACAAAAACGGGAATATCTAAAAATAATGTTATTTCATATCGAACAGGTACTAATAAAGGAAAAGAAAGGGGATTTCTTTCATTTGAAGGTGCTTTAGCGCCAGCAAGTATATTTTTAAAATTATATTTTGAAAAGAAATTAAGAAATGATATTGAAGAGTTTATTAGTGATAGTATAAATTATTGGAAAAATTACTTTGGTAATTATTTTAAAGAAAATAAAAAGATGCTAAAAGAATTTTTAAAAGAAGGAAATAGTTTTAATATTTTTACAGGAGATTTTACTGAATGTGCTTGTAGTGATTTAGAAAGTAAAATAATTGAATCTGGTATCTATAATTGTTTAATTCATGAAAAGAAAAATTTTTCACACGGAAGATTTATTAACTATGAACATTTAAGTAATAAAAAAAATATTTATTTTAAACAAAAAACAACAAGTTTATATGAGGAAAAACTATTAGAATATTTAGAAAAAGATGAGAATTTAATAATTGAAAGTAGATATGATGAAATACTATGTGAGTATGATTTATTAGTTTCATCTCAATATTTAATATATTATATATCAAATTTTCTAAATATAGATATTTCAAAACCTACATATAAAGAAGATGCAATGAAAATTTATTTTTATAAGGGTGAATTATAATTAATTTAATTATTAAAAAGACTGAATAGGAATGATGAACTGAATGAACTGAACCCCAAAAGTTGGACAGTTTATTAATAGTTTCTAATTAGAGGATTGTAACCTGTAATTCACAGGAGACAGTCCTTTTAATTTTTCTTTAATTCTATCATAATTATAATAATAAATATTGTCGTCAATTGCTAAAATTAATTGTTTCGTTCACATTCGTTCACATTAAGTTTTATTTACTATTATTTAATTAAAAAATAATGACTTTTCGCTAGAAATTTGGTAGAATTAATTTAGGGTATGTGATATTATGATAGACATAGATAAATTAGAAATAAATGATTATTATAAGAATAAATTATCTCATTTTCAAAATTATTTGATGATGGTAAAAAAGTTTGATGTTAATTCTAATGATTCATATATGTATGATATTATTAAATATTTTAAGTACTTAGACAAAATTAAAAGTAATAATATTTATGATGTTGATACTATTAATAATTATTTAACTATTTTAAGTAAAAGTAATATTAATACTAGTAGTATATTAAGAAATATTACTTCAATTAAATGTTTATGTAAATTAAATATGAAAGAAAATAATGCTAAAGATATTACTTCTTTAATTGAAACTCCTAAGAAAGGATTACATTTACCTAGTGTTTTAACGATAGAAGAAGTAGATAATTTACTTGATATAGAGTTACATACAGCATTTGATTATCGCACTAAGGCGATGCTAGAACTTATGTATGCTTCAGGTCTTAGAGTAAGTGAACTTGTTAATTTACAGTTAAATGATGTTGATACTGAACTCGAAGTAGTTAGGTGTACTGGTAAGGGGAACAAAGAGAGGATAGTTCCTATTGGGGAAATTGCTAGTAAGTGGATTAGGATATATAAAGATAATTATAGGTCTAATTTAATTAAGAATAAATGTAATAAGAATAATTATTTATTTTTAAATAATCATGGGAAGGTTATTAGTAGAAGTGGTTTTTTTAAGATACTTAAAGATATTGCTTATAAAAAAGGAATTAATAAGACAATATCACCACATACTTTGAGGCATTCTTTTGCTTCACACATGCTTAATAATGGAGCAGATTTGAGGAGTATTCAAGAGATGCTGGGGCATGCTGATATATCTACAACAGGGATATATTTACATATTAATAATGAGAATTTAAAGAAAGATTACTTGGAACATCATCCAAGAAGTTAGGAGGACAAAATGATTAAAAAAGAAATATTTAGAGAATATGATATCAGAGGAATATATGATAGTGAATTAAATGAAGATACTGCTTATTTAATAGGTAAGGCTTATGGCACTATTTTACAAAGAGAATATAATAAAAAGAAGTGTATTGTGGGTTATGATAATAGATTGTCTTCGGTGAGTTTGTATGAGGCTTTGGTAAAGGGTATATTAGAAACAGGGGTAGATGTTGTTAGTATTGGCCTTACTACTACGCCAATGTATTATTTTGCATGGGATTATTTAAATGTTAAATGTGGGGTGATGATTACGGCTTCACATAATCCTAAGGAATATAATGGTTTTAAGTTCAGTTATAATGGACTTCATAATGCTTTTGGGGCATCTGTGTATCATTTATTTGATGTTATTCAAAGTAATGATTTTATTAAAGGTAATGGGATATTAATTGAGAAAAAAGTTAAAGATGAATATATTAATTTACTTCTTAAAGGTATTAAGCTTGGTGATAGACAATTAAAAGTAGTTTTTGACTGTGGTAATGGGACAACTAGTATCGTGGCTAGGGATGTATTATCTAAGTTGGATATTGAGCTTGTTAATTTGTATGATGTTTCAAATGGTGAATTTCCTAATCATCATCCCGACCCTTGTGTTGAAGATAATTTAGTTGAATTAAAGCGTACGGTAATTGACACCAAAGCAGATATAGGAGTAGCATATGATGGCGATGGTGATAGAGTAGGGGTAGTTGATGAAAAGGGTAATTATATACCTACTGACTTATTTATGGTTATTATATGGAGAGATATCTATAATAAAATAAAAGATAAACGTGGTTTGCTTGATGTTAAGTGTTCTAAAGCACTAGAAGATGAAATGATAAAACTTGGTATTGAACCAATAATATATAGAACAGGAAATTCTTATACTAAAGAAAAAATGGTCAGTGCGAAACTACCATTCGGGGGAGAATTATCTGGTCATGTTTATTTTCAAGATAAATTTCCAGGATATGATGATGGGATATATGCAAGTTTAAGAATTATTGAAATATTATCACATACTGATAAGACTTTATCAAGTTTATTAGATGGTATTAATAAGTATTACAATACCCCTGAAATTAAAATTGAAGTTAGTGATAATGTTAAATTTAAAATAATTGATAAGGTAAAGCAATATGCTATTTTTAATAAATTAAATTTTATAGATATAGACGGAGTTAAAATATTAAATGAAGACGGTTTTGCTTTAATTAGAGCATCTAATACTGGACCAAATATTACATTAAGGTTTGAAGCAAGGGATAAGGATAAATTAAAAGAAATTAAGGAATATTATGTTAATTTAGTAAATAAATATATAAAAGAAGAAGATTAATAGACATACTATTAATCTTTCTTTTTAAAGCTATCACATATTGTTTCCTTTTTTGATGCATATTCGTTGTTACCGTTGCATGATACTTTTATTGAATCTAATGAGCAACAACAATCACAGTTATGAATACATGAGAAGACATCGCATTTTATTTGTTCATTTTTATTCATAATATTACCTCCAAATATATTATTTACTAATATTTATTAAATATACTTATAATTATTCAAAAATAGAAGTCAACATAATATATATTATAGTAACATAAGTTTTTTTGTTCGTGTTATTCTTCTTCGTTATATTTACAGTGCCTTAATGACTTCATGTACTGACAAAAGAAGAATGTATTTTGAGTTGCTATGTCATACATGTTATCTTCTTCGCTATCCATTAAGATATTAATTAAATCAGCATATTGAGTAATATTATTATCACGTATAAAACTAGTAACTTTTCTTTTTATTGCCTTTTGTTGAGTAACAGTTAAACAAAAGTAATCGCTTGGGTCAAATCCATTTCGATATTGAATAACATCCTCATTATATTGATATTTATCTGGGTTGTCTTTATGACAGAAGTATCTAACTATACCGCGGACACTACCAACGGGCTGTACAACATCATTCGCAGCACCTACCCTTTTAGCATGGTCTAACATAGTGTTATAAGTTGTAGGACCGTCAAAGCAAACTAAAACATGATAATGCGGTTTTTTTGGCTCACCTATTTCAGTTTTATCCTTATCATGGTATACGTAACTAAAAGGAACACCAGTAGAAACTAGGTAATCTTCCCAGTCTTTAGCACAACTATCTTCATATAAAACAAAAGTCCAATTTCTTTTTTTTAAATCTTTTTTTAACATAATAATCTCCATTTCTTTTTTTAATTCACAATTCACTCCATATGATGTGTCGTAGTACATCATATGGGAAAACCCCCATTTTTTTAATTATTTGCTTAGTTTTTTGGCTTATTACGGCCCCACCTACCCTGACCGTTTGGGCATTAAAGCCCACCATGACCGTATCAGCCTAAAAAACTCATGTAAATTTAGTGCTAAACATATTAATCAACTCCCAACCAAGTATTATTTTTATGTTACTTTTTGAAAAAAGTAACACAAAAACTTTTTTTCACTAAGAGCGTGAGGCTCGTAAACTTTTCAAAAAAATGAATAAATACATTTTTTTAAAAAGTTGCTACGCAACAATTGTCTGTACTATATGTTTATCAATTACGAAGAAAGCATAATCGCTTACGCTTTTATACGCTACGCTCTTTCTTCTTCATTGACAAACTCATATTTACTGCCCTACAATTGATTTATTGGCTCAAATGTATCGTACATATTAGCGATGGTCAAGTTTCGCTTGTAAATAACATATTTTAGAGGTGGGCAAGTATATTCGCCTTCTTCTTTATCGAAAATCATATTTTCGGCATCGCCTACGCATGAAGTATATACCCCGAACATATTAAGTAATCTTGTCGGTTTAGTTTGTATCATAAATTTAGCGGGTCTTCTTATCCACATTGGTAGTTCTCTCCATTCCTGAGTTATTAATATTAAAATCCTACGCATTTTCCTACACTGATTCATAAAAGCATAGAACTGTTTATCTGTCTTAGAGTTCTTATCCCATTTACGTGAAACCTCATCAACTATAAAGATACAATGTTCCTCAGTGTTAAAATAAACATCTTCGATACTAGTAAAATAATGAATATTAGCATTAGGTATATTAAGCGAATGAATATTCGTATATATCTTAGCAAGTGAAGAATCAAAATTTACTTGTTGAAGTGCTAAGTATATAGCATAATAAGTCTTACCAGAGCCCTGACGACCAGTTACAAAGTAAACACCGAAACGGTCATCAATACGAGGTAAACCTTTCTTAAAGAATGTATTAAAACGAATATCAAACTTTTTTTTATTAATAAGTAAAAAAGCAATAACAACAATAATTAAAATAAAAATCAAATTCATAAAAAACCTCTCTTTAAACGTTTTGGGTTGCACGCAGTAGTTCGCGTGCAACTACCAAAACTTAATCTTATATAAAATAGTCCATAATTTTGTCAATGTATGAGTACTTAAATAGATAGAATGTTTTATTATTTCAACGGAAACAATAAATACAAGTGTAACAAGTATCGAATTAGGTAACATACCTAAAGCCCAAGACATACCAGAAAATAAAGTATTAAAGCCATTTGTAACTTGGGTAATTTTATCACTTAAATCAGGCAAAGCATTAACTATAATCTGATTTATAGGCCATACAACCACTTGAACTAAAGTTGCAAGTATATTTAATAAAAATTTAAAAATTGCTTGTATCATATTTACACACTCCCGAAATTACTACGTATTGATGAGCGAAACATTAAAACATCTTCAACCCAAACATACAAATACATCAAATACCTATATAAAAGAATACAACTTACAGTTAAACCTAACCAAGTATAAAACGTATCAAAATTTTCAACGTTATCACTTAAAGTATCTACTAAACATGGAAGAACTAAAGTATTGTTTTTATCAATAAATGGAATAGTTAAACTAACTGGGGTACATTGTTTATTAAGGTTAGTAGATAAATTATTAAGTAATGATAAAGGTAAATTAAGAATTGAATCTACAGGGCCCGCAGGTAACCAACCAGTAGTATTGTTAAGTTTATCTAAACTAATAGGCGAACTATCTGTTAAACTACTGTTAATATTATCCAATTTTTGATTAGTCTGTTCTTGATTTTTATTTTGATTATTAATAATATTATTAGTATTATTATTATTAGCATCAATAATAGCCTGATTAGAAACATTACAAGAATATGAAAAATCTTTTTGAATACCAATTCTATATTTTGAATTAATACCACTTGGACTACTATAATCAAAATATAAA
>OIZL01000721.1_pt1 | contig 22214 bp, 24 predicted proteins | sample 1588541 | NCBI WGS metagenome assembly OIZL01 (sample SAMN03283285) | human gut metagenome | biome: human-associated habitat; material: feces | host: Homo sapiens | place: Peru | collected 2012 | reverse complement strand
CCACCAGGAATAATAATTCCATCAACTAACTCTAATACATTAGGATCAAATTCATTATTATAATTCATAATTCCAATATAACTACACTTATTATATAAATACTTCATATTATTATTAGGAATTGCTTTATATTTAATATCATTAATTTCTTCTTCTCTTAAAACAATACCAATAACAATATTATTCATTAAAATATTTATCAATATCCTTAGGTACTTGATTATTTAATACTGTATCAATAATTTTCTGCTCCTTTTCCTTAGATACTTCCCTTCCTGTAATCCTAGATATATCAGAAATAACTTCTTTTAAAGTCCCCTCATCTTTCATATTGCCAGCCTGTAATTTATTTGCTAAAGATAAAATAGTTTGTTTATCAACTTTAGTTTTCTTTTCTATTTTATCAAAAAAACTATCAGAAAAAGCCATAAATTTACCTCCTACATTAATATATGTATAATATAAGGTTATGTTTCATAATAAAATGTCGCTTAAAAAATCCTTGCAAAAAAAATATATTATATATAATATATATAAAAAAAGGAGGAATAGTATGTCAACAATAATTAGTGCTTTATTAATAATATTATTTATATTTGTAATTGGTGCTAACAGTGCAACAACTGCAAGAACAATATAAATAAATAAAAATCCCTTAATTAAACCATAAGCAAATCCACCAACAGAGTTAAATTGTTTAATTATTGGAAGCTTTGCAATTAAGTCGGCACCAAACTTAAAAAATAATAAAATAATTTTTGATATTATAAAAACAATAAGAACGCAACCAATATTTACAATTGTTTTTGAAATATTAGAGGCTAATACACCTGCAGATGCGTTTTTTGCGTGAGTATAGTAATTTGATAGAATATTATCTTTTTCCTCTTTAGATACATCTGAAGATAGTCTATCTTGGATAGTCACTTCTAGCTTATCATCTAAAGTGGTTTTGTTAATAATAAAATTAGATAATGGTTTATATAATATTAATGAAATAACTATAGCCAAAACAAAACTTATTAACTTAAAAGCAACATTAATTAACCCTTTTTTATATCCAATAAAAGTAAAAAGAGCAATTATTACAAGAACAATAATATCAATTAAATAATTCATAAAAACCTCCATAAAATATTATTTAAATTTCAACTATTTCGATTTTATTTTTATAAATAATACCAGCAATATTTTCGCCTATTACTATATTATTTATTTCGTTATATGAAGTATATTTCTTTATAAGCCAACCATTTAAACCAATAAAATAAATTTCTGAACCAGTATTTATTGCAATTTTATCCCAGTTTACACAAACAGATTTAATGCTTCCGTTAAATTCAAAAGTATTTTTTGAATTGTTGCTTACATTATAAATATTTATAATGGCTGTATTACTAAAACCAGATAATTTATTTGTAGTATATATAAAATTATTTTTTAAATTTATATCTATAAATTCAAAAGAATTTTCAAAATCAATAATTTTTGAATCTGTTTTATCAGTTATATTAAGCAAAATTATACTAGAATTTGTCATGCATACAAGATTAGACTTATCTTGATATTTAATATTTGTAAGTAATTCATTGTCAGGTAGATTATATGTGAAAATTACAGAATTAGTTGGATCTGTTTTAGCCTTTTCAATAGAAATATTTTTAACAGCAGACTTTATTATTGAACCAGAGTAATCTATTTCCGCGATAGATAGATATTTATTATCATTAGAGATAACAGTTGAAGTTGCTAAATTACTTGAAATATATGTTTTAAATAATTCATTTCCTTTTGAGTCAAAAGATACAACAATAGACTTATAGTTTGTACCAGAAAGAATAGCAGAAACATAACCGTTTTTATTAACAGATATGTTAGAAATGTTTCCTTCTAATTTATTATGCCATAATATATTTGTACCAGAGACTAAATATAGAGAATTCCCATTCTTTTCGGCAACAACTAAAAACTTGTTAGAATTGCAAAACAAAGGAGTTGAAACATAAACATCATTTTGCGCAGCTATTTGTCCGGAAGTATTATAAGAATATAAAATATTTTTATTTAATAAAGCAATATATTTATCATATGCCCAAACAAATTGATCTTCGTTGGGGTTAATTTCAATTGTAGGAAGATTATTTTGATTTAATTGTTTTCTAAAAATATGAATATCTGTAAATTCTCTAAAAGATGAATTAAAAAAGTAAATAATACCTAATATTAAAATAATTAAAAGAAAAATAGCTAATGATAAAAAAACAGTAACTTTTTTCATATTTAGTTTCTTGGTTGGAAATTTAATTATTGACATATGCTATTCTCCTTACATTTATATTAAGTTATTTATATCAGTTTTTAAGCAAATTTTCAATACCTATTAAATAATATTAAAAATATTTGAATAAAACCAATTATACCAAAAATCGGATAAAAAAAGTTAATTAAATTCGAAAAAGAAAAAAAGCAAAAAATAAAAGAAAATAATAAAAAAATTAATAATTTTAAAGTATAATTTTTTTCTTTGAAGTTATTAACAAATGTATAACCAGAAGATATCATTGTTGTGAAAATTGCCGACAAAACAATAAAAAAATAAAAATATAAAAATATTTTTAATGAATTATTACAAATATATAATATTGGTAATTCAATATTATATATTGATGAATAAAAGCACAATAATAATAAATTAATAAAAAAAATTAAAATAAAAATAATTAAAGAATATATAAAAGAAATTTTAAAACTTATATTAGATTTGTTATAATTAATTTTTAAATCAAAAACTATTGGAATTAATAATAAACTATTATAACTAAAATATATTAAACCTATTGTTATTGCATATAAAATACTATAATTATTAGTAATTAAAGATACCGAAAAAATATTGTCTATATTTATATTAAAATAACATAGCAACAACATAAATAAAATTAAAATTGGCATTAGAATTCTGTTAATAATATAAATAAAATCAATATTTTTATTATAAAAAATATTAAAACAAATAAATATGGAAATAAAAACTACAATATATTTTTCTATATTAAATTGATAATTAAAAAGAGCTGCTAAAGCAATAATCATAATATAAAAAGAAGACGCTAAAAAAATATTAATAATAAATAAAAAGAATTTAGAATTAAAATATTTATATTTTTTTTCTAAATAAAGTAAAAAATCAGAATAACTATTTAAATTATTATTTTTCTTAATATTTATACATTTAAATATTAAAAAAAATAATAGTAAAGAAAAGACAAAAATAGAAACAAAACTATACAAATTAAATATAGTAAAAAAATTAAATATTTCTTTTCCAGAGGCAAAACCTGCACCAACAAAAGTTCCAATTAAAACAAAAATTATATCAAACATATATCCTCCAAAATATTAATTTTATTAAATTTTATGAACTTATAAATATAAAATAACTAAAAATTGTTAATAATATAATCTAAGGTGATAAAGTGAAAAAAGGTAAAGCTAAATATATAGCTAAAAAAATGTTAGGAATTTTTATAATTGCTTTTTTTAGTATTATAGTGTATCAGCTTTTTATGGATTTAAGAAAAAATACTGATATAGATGAAACATATGGAACAAAACTTTCTGCAGAAGAAGATGAAGTTACAACCGATGATATTAGTGCAACAATAGAAAAAATTTCAGATTATGTGGTTGGAATATCTAAAATAAAAAATACAGGAAGCTCAGTTTTTTTATCAAGCTCTTCGCAAAGTCTGGGGCTAGGAACAGGAATAATAATTTCAAAAAAAGGCTATATACTAACTAATCAACATGTCTCTGGAAATCAAGGAGAATATTGTTATATTACTGATAAAAGTGGACAAACATACAGTGGAAACATAGTGTTTTCTAACTCTGACATAGATATTGCAATAATTAAAGTAAATAAAACATTTAAAGATTGCGCTCAAATATTAAATACCAATATTGCAAAAGTAGGAGAAGAAGTATATGCAATAGGAAACCCTATTGGATACGAATTTCAAAGAACTGTAACAGGCGGAATAATAAGTGCAGTAAACAGAACAGTTAAAATAAAAAACGAAGATGAAACATATTCATATATGTCAAATTTAATACAAACAGATGCGACCATAAATCCTGGAAATAGTGGAGGACCACTAATAGATAAAAATGGAAACATAATTGGAATAAATACAATAAAAATAACATCAGCAGAAGGAATTGGTTTTGCGATTCCAATTGATATAGTGAAACCAATAGTAGATAAATATGAATTAAATGGAGAATTTAAGGAAGCATATTTAGGTATATTTGCATATGATGGATCTGTTATGTCTTATATAAATCAAAATTTAAATTATTCAAAAGGTGTATACATTGAAAACATTGCTAAAAATGGACCAGCAGATAATTCTGAGTTAAAACAGGGAGATATAATAATAAAAATTGATAATACAAGTATAAATAAAATGAGTGAATTACAAAAATATATATTTACAAAAGAGCCTGAAGATGAAGTAAATCTTTTTATAATAAGAGAAAATGAAGAAAAAATAATAAAAATAAAATTAGGACAAAGAAAAAATAATAATTAATGAATAGCAAAAAACGTAATGAATAAAATTAAATATAGGAGGATAAAATGGAAAAAATAAAAATATATGCAAAATCAATTTTAATACCAGTTGTTGTTGGGGGAATTATTGGAATAATAATATCAGGTTTTATAGATTATAATTCATTACAAAAGCCAATATTATCACCACCAAGCATATTATTTCCAATAATGTGGACTATTCTATATGTCTTAATGGGAATATCATACGGTATTTTAGAAGGTAATAAACTAGTAGATAAAAAAATTAATATTATTTATTATTTACAGCTCTTTGTTAATGCAATGTGGTCAATTTTATTTTTTGTATTAAAATTAAGATTGTTTTCTTTTATTTGGATTTTAATTTTGGATATTTTAGTTGCAATTATGATAATTAGTTTTTATAAGAAAAATAAAGTAGCAGGATTACTTCAGCTTCCATATATTATATGGATTATATTTGCATCATATCTAAATATAGCAATTTATATACTAAACAAGTAAAAGTACAAAGTAGAAACCTACTTTGTACTTTTTCTATAAAAAAATTAAATTTTAGTTAATATTACTCCTAATATAATTAACATACTAATAAATAATTTATATAAAAGCATTTTTTTATTTCTATCTTCAAAAAATTCATATATTGAATTTAAAATTGATGTTAAGGTTAAAAGAGGCGCTACAACAGAAACATTTCCTTGTTCATATGCTTTTACAGAAGATATTAACATGACACACCAAGAAAAGCTAACCAATAAAAACTTTCTTTTATTATATAAATTAAATTCTTTTTTTAAATCTTTAATAGAAAGTTTAGAAAATATTTTTATTATAACAGATGGAACTAAAACAGTAAAAACGGTATAAATACAAATATTAAAATTTTGAGCAATATTTACATTTATAAACATTGCTATTGCAAAAAGAAAGTTTGATATAAAAGACATAATAAAATATTTATTTAATTGTATTTTTCCAGATTTGTTCACAGATAACAAAACATTAGACACAAGAATTAAAACAATGCCTATGATTTTATTTAAAATAAATGATTCTTTTAAGAAAACAAATCCAAATATTACTAAAAATACAGTAGATAATTGTTTTAACATACTAAAAGTTGATGGATCAAGACCGTATCTTGCTTCTATATTTAATCTGTCTGTTATAGCATAAATAATAGTTACAATTCCAACAATAATATAAACTGTAAAACTACTAGGAAATCTAAAAGCAAATAAAGGCGATAAAATTAGCGCGAAAAGTGCAGTAAAAAATTCTAATAAAATTGTTAGAGCAGATGCATTTTTCATATCTCTATTAACGCTTTTAAAACCTTGTGCAAATATAACTGCAAAAATTAAATAAATTATAACCCATATAATATAACTCAAAACTATATCCTCCGATTATAGTATTAACAAATTTTACAATATAATTAATAACAATTTAGATTTAATATGTAAATAAAAATATAATAAATAAGATAGGTATTTAATTGAAATTACCTGTCTTTTATTATATAATTACTACAATAGATTAATTAATAAAATTAGAATAATAAAAAGGAGATAAAATAATGAACCAATTAAAATCAGGAATATTATCAATAATTTTAGGTAATTTGTTATACCTAGTGTACATATTTTTAAGCGGAAATGAAACAACTAATTTTGGAGACTTTAGTAAAGGAGTTTTACTAGGATTATCAATAGGAAGCAATTTAGTTGGAATTATATTAACAGCTGCATACATTGGAAAAGAAGATAAAAAGAACGAAAAATGATTTAAAGGCAAAAAAATAACTGAGCATATTTAAGGAGAAAAAAATGAAAAAAGTACTAGTGTATGGAATAATAATTATTGCTATTATATTAATAATTATTTTAATAATAAATTTATATGTAAGAATATCTACAAATAAAAAAATTATTAAAGAAAATGAATACTCAAAATTATCAGATGTAGACTGTATAATTATTCTAGGAGCAGGAATATGGGGAGACAAACCAAGCCCAATGCTAGAAGATAGATTACAAGAGGGTATTAAATTATATCAAAATAATGTATCGGATAAAATAATAATGAGTGGGGACCATGGCAGAGAAGAATATGATGAAGTAAATATTATGAAAAAATATGCAATTGAAAATGGTGTACCATCAGAAAATATATTTATGGATCACGCCGGTTTTTCTACTTATGAAAGCATATACAGAGCTAAAGATATTTTTAAAGCTAAGAAAGTAGTAATAGTTACGCAAAAATATCACTTGTATAGAGCTTTATATATTGCAAATCAATTAGGATTGGAAGCTTATGGAGTAGGAGCAGACCCAAGACAATATGTAGGAGCAACTTATAGAGAATTAAGAGAAATAATAGCAAGAAACAAAGATTTCATAAAATGTATACTAAAACCAGAACCTACTTACTTAGGAGATACAATACCTGTAAGTGGAAATGGAGACATTACAAATGATAATAAGGAAGATATTTAAACAATAATATAAGATAAAAAATTATAAAAATTGATAAAAGCCAGATACTTAAACTATCTGGCTTTTATCATAAAACCATGCCCAAAACTAATATTCCTAAATTGTCTGAGTATATCTCATTGAATTGAGAAATTGGAAGCGGATTATTTCCTATGCCAGCCTCTATAGTATATCCAGGTCTTCTGTACTGTTGTAAAAACCAGTCTTTATATCCTGCAAAGCTAGAGTTATATGGAACATCAGCAAGACGATAGCCACTAACATTCGCAAATTGTTCACCTATTAATCTTCCTCGGTTTGTTGCGTAATTTTGAAATTGCCAATATATTTCTTGGCCTTGTGTATGATAAGCAATTACTAGCTCAAAATTGTGTGAAAAAGTGAAATTATATACAGCTAAAGCCTCAGGAGCAACTAATGGACCATTTCCAACAAAATCTCTAGGAGCAGGTGAGGTAAAACCTTGTTCGAATTTTATTCTTTTGGCTTCTTCCCAACCAGCAGGAAATTGAAGATTTAAATCTACACCTTCTATATTTGCCTTCCATCCAGAAGGAAAAGGAATATTAGGATAATTTTTAGAGATTTTTTCTGCTTGGACATAATTTGTACTGCCTTTTTCAAATTCTCCAGTAACTAAATTTACACCATCTGGGTTTACCATAGGAACAATATATAAACTTACACTATTAAATAAATTTCTTGCGTTATATCCAAAGATGGTAGAATTATTAACATATGCCAGTAAATAATTTTCAATAAATTTCATAAGCAAAGGAGTAGTAATCCATTCATTTGCGTGAAAAGAAGCATTATAGAAAATCTGTTTTTGGCCATTTCCTATTTTTATATATGGAATAGGATTACCTAAAACACTACTTCCAATTGAATTAACTTCTATAAAAGGAAATACCTTTCTTAGTGCATTTATATTCATTATTAAAATAGAATAAGAATAGCTTATATTAGTTGGTATAATACTTCCAAAAGGAATAAATATTGTACTTTCCACAAGGAGATTGTTTGTATTAATATTAGGGTTAGCAGCAATAATTCTATTTACACTAGTTCCAAATTTATTTGCTAAGCTATATAAGGTGTCTCCTTTTTTTATAATGTATGATGTATAGCCATATATGTATGGAAATAAAGCATTCCAAGTATTATTACCAACAATGCCATCTGGAGGTAAGCCATAATTTCTTTGAAAAATCTTTACAGAAAGCTCAGTTTGAGATCCAAAAATACCGTCAATATTTCCAAAATAATAGCCAAGTTTAAGAAGAGTACTTTGTAATAATTCAACAAGAGGACCAGTCGAATTTAATTTTAATGTTTCCATGTAATCACCTCGAATAATGTTAAAATTTCTAAATTAATATTTTTTCTAATCTATTCATAGATTCTATTGTGTTGTCTAGTGAATTAAAAGCAGTTAATCTAAAGAATTTATCACCACTAGGACCAAAGCCAATGCCAGGAGTACCAACAACATTAGCTTTTGTAAGTAAAACATCAAAAAAGTCCCATGATTTCATATTGTTAGGAATTTTTAGCCAAATATAAGGGGAATTTATTCCACCATAACATTTAATAGAAAGACTTGATAATTTGTTAGTAATAATTTTAGCATTATTTAAGTAATAATTAATGTTATGCTTTATTTGCGATAATCCATCTTCTGAATACAAAGCTTCAGCAGCCTTTTGAACAACATAAGAAGTACCATTGTATGAACATGATAAAAATCTTTTATAAAATTTATTTAACTGAATTGAATTTATTAATAATTCATCAGGAATTACTAAATATCCACAGCGTAACCCAGTAAATCCAGCTGTTTTAGAAAAACTTCTAAACTCAATTGCAACTTGTTTTGAATTGTCAATTTCATATATACTGTGGGGGATATTAGGATCAGTAATAAATGCCTCATACGCAGAATCATAAAGAATTATACAATTATTTTCTATTGCGTAGTTTACCCATTTTTGTAAGGTAGATTTATCTAGAACTGTTCCTGTTGGGTTATTTGGCGAGCATAAGTATATTAAATCAACCTTATTTTCAGGTAAAGAAGGAATGAAGTTATTAGCCTCATTCATTAATAAATAGGTAAAGTCCTTAAAAATATTAGAAGAAGAATCAAAATTTCCACTTCTACCACCAATAACATTTGTATCTACGTAAACAGGATATACTGGATCCGGAATTGCAACAATATTATTTGAATCAAAAAGAGATAAAATTCTTCCTAAATCACATTTTGCTCCATCTGAAATAAATATTTCATTAGGAGAAATATTTAAATTTTTATAATCATATGAAGAAATTTTTTCTCTTAAAAATTCATATCCTTGCTCTGGACCATATCCTTTAAAAGTTTCACTAGAAGCCATTTCATCAGCTGCTTTTTTTATTGCAGAAATGCATACCTCAAGAAGCGGTAAATATACATCTCCAATACCCATATTAATAATTTTTTTATCTAGATTTCTTTTTTTATACGCAGAAACTTTTTGGGCAATAGAAGAGAATAAATAATTATCCTGCAATTTTAAAAAATTTTTATTTAAACTAATCATAAAATACCTCCACAATATATTTAGTTAATTATAATAGGTACCACTAAAAACAGTTGTTGCGGGCCCAGAAATATATACATTATTTGAAGAGTCAACATATGTTTTTAAAGTTCCGCCAGGAAGTTCAACAGATGTAAGATTTGGTACTAATTTTTGAGTATAGCATACAGCTGTAACAGCAGCTGCACCAGTTCCACAAGCTAAAGTTTTTCCAGACCCTCTTTCCCAAACCAAAACCCTTATTAAATTTGCATTAGAAACTTTTACAAATTCTACGTTCGTTTTATTAGGAAAAGCAGAATTTTTTTCAATTATCGGAGCGTATTTTTCAAATTCAGATAAATCTAAATTATTAGAAAATATAATAGCATGCGGATTTCCAACTGTAGCTGGAAAAACTGTGTAATTTTTATCATTTATTTGCAATTGAATTGGATTTTTAACTTCATATTTTCCAACACAAACAGAAGCCGAATATACAATATTGTTTTTTATTTTTAAATCAACCTGTTTTATACCTGCTAAAGTTTCAATTTTTAAAGATGTTTTAGTTGTTAAATTGTTATCAAAAACATACTTACCAACACAACGAATTCCATTTCCACACATTTCAGCTTCAGATCCATCACTATTAAAAATTCTCATTTTAAAATCTGCAATAGAACTTTTTTCAATTAAAATCAACCCATCAGATCCTATACCAAAATTTCTATTGCTAATAATTCTAGACAAGTTAGCAGGATTATTAATTATATTTTTAGAATTTGTACAATCGACAAATACATAGTCATTTCCAAGACCATGCATTTTAGTAAAATTAAACATAAAAACCTCCAAATAAATTAAATAATTTATTTAATTGTATGCGAGAAATTGTTAAAGTATATTAAAAAAATATAATCTTTTTTGCACTATACTAAAACAAAAAGTCATACAAAATATTGATTTTTCAATACTTGTATGCCTTGTATTATATTGTATATAATTAGGAAATTTTATTATTTGTATTTATCTATTTAATAATTTATTTAATTCATCTTCTGCTTTCTTTACAAAATAGTTATTATTTTCAATTGGTATTTCTAATTCTTTTACTAATTTATTTAACTTATCAACTGTCTCAAAGTTTTCATTTGTTTCAATTTCTATCAAAGTATTACTATTTTCTATAAACTTTACAGCTAGTCCTAGTTTATCTTTAAAATAAATTACATCACTTTCTTTAATGTTCATAATTTGATAATAACCAAGTTCATAAAATAAGTCTATTGCTGATTTATAATCCAATACATCACAATTAGTTGCTTTTTGACTTATAATTTCACCATCCGAATTAATATTTTTCTTTTTAAATGTTATTTTTTGAATTATTTCCCCATCGTCAACAATATATCATATAATTATAGCCTTTGTTAATATATCTCTTGTTGATAATTGATTCATATTTATATCTTTTGGTATTAAATAATAATCATCAAGAGTAAACTTTCTGCCCTCATTAAAGCCTTTGTTTATTAAGTGCTTTATTAATTCATCATTTGAACAAGCAACTTTGATTGTAATTTCGTTTTATTCTTTTATTGACATTTTTTATCCTCCTTATTATTTAATTTTAACTATTATACTATAAAAATATTTAAATACAATAGTTACTAGCTCTTAATGTTTTGTGAATAAAAAAATAAACAGTAAATTTAATTTACTGTTTAAATATGGTAGAGGTGACAGGGTTCGAACCTGCGACCCCATGGTCCCAAACCACGTGCGCTACCAGCTGCGCTACACCTCTATAACGAACATTAATTAGTATAGCATAATAATAAAAAAAAATCAATATGTTTTTTAAAAAATATTGATTTTATAAAAAAATAAATGTATAATAAGAATATGTGACTGTAGCTTAACTGGATAGAGCACTTGGCTACGAACCAAGAGGTTGCAGGTTCAAGTCCTGTCAGTCGCACCAAAGTAGAGATTAGCTTTTGCTAATCTCTTTTTAATGTCAATGGGTGTCAAATGGGTGTCAATGGGGACGGAGTTTTTTGACAACATAAAAACGGAAATTTAAATTAAAATTCGCATCTAAAATAATAAAATAATAAATATTATATCAAGTTATGAAAAAATGTGGTACAATATAGCCATCGAATGGAGGATGAATTTTGTGGGATTATTTAATTTTTTTAAGAAAAGTAAATTTGAAATAAAAAATATTGAATTTATAGATGAAAGTCACTTAATTAATATTCCTAAGACTAATTTAAAGTATAATAATATTGAAATCATAATTAGTTCAAATAGTGGAGAAAGCTTAAAACATATTAAAGAAGATTATGAGGTTTTAATTAAAGAAGGATTAGAAAAATTCATAAAAAATAATTTTATTTCTTGGTTAAAAGGCGATGAATTTAAAGATTTGGATGATGATAAAATATATGAAGGTTTAAAATTAACTAATATTTCTTATTATTATCATAGAATAATTGATAAATATTCTCCAACAGAAAAAGATGATTATTTTGGAGAATTTGCGTTTGATTTCGAAAGTAGTAACGAGTACACTGAAAAGTTGCTTCAGACTGCTGAGTTTTCATTATTAATAAATAATGAAAAAATTTATTATGGTGAAAATTATGATATATAAAAGTAGAGGTAAAAAATAATGTTTGATGATATTAAGTGGAAAGCATTTATAAATAATATTCTTTCTTATATAAAAAGTAATTGGAAATGCGTGATTATTAAAGCTGATATTTCTAGAACAAGTTATAGCACTAAATTTTATTATTCAAAAAATAATAATAAATTTATTGATTTATATAATGTAATTGATCAAAAACAAGTTTCTGTTATTAATAATGAAGCAATTTCTGAATTTAAAAAAATAACAGCAAAATTTAATGATTACAAAGAAAAGATGTTTTTAACTATAAGGGTAGAGAAAACTGGTGATGTGAAAGTTAAATATATATACATTAAAGAGGGAAATAAACTTCCTTGGGATGAAAGCCATAAATATTTACAATTAAATGAAAATGATAAACTAATATAGTATAAAAATATAAAATCTGTTATACTTAAGATGTTGATAGACTTTTATATCGCTTGCATTTGTGAGAAAGTTGTAGATTACTACGACACTCTCATCAAAGTGGAGATTAGCTTTTGCTAATCTCTTTTTAATATGTCAATGGTTGTCAATGGGGACGGAGCTTTTTGACAACTATTGATTTTATTAAAAATTCATGGTATTATATTTACATAATTTTGTGATGATTATGGAATAATATTTTTCCATAATAGTAACAAATGTCTACAAAAAAGGAGCGTGATATTACAAGCAAATTTGTAACAGTTAAAAACAAAAATAAAAAGGAGGACTACATAGTGTTACAATTTCAAACAAAATCTATTGATATCTGTCGGATTAGTAAACTACTTGTAAAGTATAATATCAAGTCTAGTATAACTAATTCAGTAATCACTTTAGAGGGCGATATTCCTGATGATTTGCTTATGCAACTTTGCGATAGCATTAACATTAATGGAGTTCAGAACTTTATAAGTCAAGAACCGATGTCTGCTCTTAGTGAAACCTCATTTATAAAAAATGAAAAATCTACTCAAGCTGAAGTTGTGGAAAAATCTGAAGATATTGCAACTGATTGTGTAGAAGGAAAACAACAAGTTGAGAAAATTCAAGCAACTCCAATTTTATCACATAATATTTCTGAATATGATTTAATATATTCTAAAGTTAAACGTGGCGAAGTGTATTTATGTGATTTTGGTGAACCTTATGGTAGTGAACAGGGATTTATGAGATATGCTATTATCGTACAGAATGATGATGGGAATTTTAATTCTCCAACAACTATTGTAATTGCTTGTACTTCTGAACACAAAAAAAGACTTCCAGTTCATTTTCATTGCACTTTTTCTTCTAAGAATATGGTTGATTATGACCTAAAAAAAGTGGGTTCTGCTGAAAATGTAATTATGGCAGAGCAAATTCAAACAGTTGACAAGACAAGACTTCGTAAATATCTTGGAATGTTGACAACAGATTTTATGAAACAGATTGACGAAAAACTTAGCATTTCGTTACAGTTAAGTCAAAAGGTAAAAAACATAGAAAAAAAAGTGGATATCGAAACAACTCAAAAAGTTAAGGTTGATTCTAATGCACCAAAAGAACGCAAAGATGTGAATATAGTTCAAATTCGGTTATTATCATTTATTGATATAAACGAACTTTTGAAAATTTCGCAAGAACATGCTACAGATGAAGTTAAAGCTGAAAAAATTTTAAAATTATTTGGCTTTGATTTTAATAAAAAAGGCGTTCACTATGTACTTAAGGCAATTATTGCTTCTTCAAAAGATGCTTACTTTAATCTTGAAACCTTATCTGAAAGCGTTTCTAAAGAAGAAAACATTGATAAAGAAGAAGTAAAGCGTTTAATCGTTGCAAGAGTAAAAGAAACTTTTGGCTTTAGAAAAGCTCCTACAGTTGATTTTATTCGTTTGGTTAATATTTTTTTGTTAAAACAGGAGGATAACAATGAAAAAATTAACATTTAAAGTAAGTTCACAAAAAGATGGTTCATTTATTTCATTAATAAAAGAGGTTGATAAAACATCTTGCCGGATTTCCATTGATTTTGAGAACGGTTTTGTATCGGTTGAAAATGTCAATGATATTATGATTGATTCGGTCATAGAATTAGTCAATAATTATTACACTATTGTTGGTGTTGATATTGACAACACACTTGAAAACAGTACAGAAAATCCGATAGCAGCTATCGCAACAAAATCTATTTCTGATGTACCTAGTAATACTGTAGAAACAGATGAAACGGTAATTGAAGCCGGACCAACAATTCTGGAACCTCAGACAGAAGATGACCTAATCATCAAAAAGTTTGAATTCCAGAATGAATATCTTGAGCGATTAATCAACAAGTATGTAAGAACTATATCTTGGGTAATGTTCAAAATGAATATCTCCGAGAAAGAAGTGGCTGATTACATTTATACTGCTATGAATGAGATTTCTATGAGATACAATAAAAAAAGGTGTATTGATTTCTCAATCGGAGACGTTGTTGACTGTTCTTATGGAGTTCATTTACCTGGAGAAATTAATGGTGGACATGTTTCTGCAATAGTCTGCAATATTTCTCGCGATTCTATGGTTTATTTAGTACCTATTACAAAGGCACAGACAAACATTGTTTCTCATTCTTATTTAACTTTTAATGCCCCTAAAGATGTAGTCTATGAAAATGACTATTACAAAGGTGGTACAGCTTTATTAGATAAGGGAAAATATGTCCGTGCTGAAAGATTCAATGCAGTAATTGGTAAAACAACTCCTGCTTTCTTTGAAAAAATTTTAAGAAAGCTTGCAAATACCTTTGATTTCACAAAGGAGTTTGCAGAAAGAGTTGAAGAAGAAAGAGAGTTACCTTTAACAACAACTGATGAAGTAGTTGCAAACTCTTTTACAACAGAGAAAACTAGTACTGAAACTGTTGGTGAATCTGATGATACTACCATCAATAAGGCTGAACAATCCCCAAATCCGGCTAAAAAGTATAATGTTGAAGATACTTTGCAAGAGGTTATTGGTTTTGCTTTCGATAAACTTGATCCGTCTAAAAATGTTGAGGATCAAGTAGAAAACTTTTTAACTGATATTGGTATGGTATCTAATGAAAAAATGATTACACAGTCCTTTGTTATTGCTTGTGATATTAAGAAAATCAAGTATGATAATGTCATTTTTAAGTTGCATGAAGAATTTCCCGAAATGAATGAGGAAACTATCAAAAACACCTTAAAAGAAACATTCAAATACTGGTTAGAAAAGTATCCTACTTTAGCAGAGAAATGCCCTAAAATTTCTATTATGGCAATACTCAAATTATTTGCCAAGAAATTCGCATAACTGCTGATTTTACATTTGACTAGGCGAGAGAGTTTTCTCTCGCCTAGTTTTCTTATTAAATAGGGGTTGTCAATGGGGATGGAGTTTTTTGACAACCATATTGTTTTAAAAGCTTTGTTGAAATTCATCTGTTATTTCATTCTTTATGTTGTCAAAAAACTCCGTCCCCATTGACATATTTTGTTCATTAATGGATATATTACTAAATAGAGAATATGTAAGAGGTTGTTGTATTATAGAAATTAAAGATAAAATAACCATAAAATATTTTTATGGCTATTTTTTTTAGAAGTTTCTTTTTAAAATATCTAGTAGAGTTGATAATTGATTATCATTTAAACAATATTTATTTGAATTTCTTAGTTGTTCTGCTAAGTTTTTTAAAAAATAAATATCATCATTTTTTACTTTTAATTTTTGCTTTATATCTAATAAATTTTTAATTTCAGCTAGTGTCTTTTTCTTTATATCTAAATTTGTCTCATCAGACTCGCTAAGCTCAAATAATATTTTATTTATAGTTGCATCACCATCTATAATAGACATATTGCTTAAATAATTATTAGCACATTCTCTAATTTTCATACAGTCATCAGTCATTTTATATTTCCTCCTTAAGTTTATTTATACAATTTTTACAAATATTTTTTTCATTTAATTTAGTTAAATTTTTATTTAAATTACAAAATACGCACGTGTCTTCTTTCTTTTGTAAGAATATTCCGTTATTTTTTACAGATATTTCTAAAGTATCTTTTTCTTTTATACTCAATGCATTTCTAATATCTATTGGTAGTACAACTCTACCTAATTCATCAATTTTTCTAAGATAAAATGAACTCTCCAATTTTAAAACTCCTTTATACATACAACTTACATCAACTGAATGCAAAGACAAGCTGGAATTTATTATATCATTATTGTACAAGAAAGGGTTATATATTATGGGAGCTAGGAAATTAAATGATAGGTTTAACATTGTTGCCAAGAATATAAGAAAATATAGAACACAAAGAGGCCTTTCTCAGCCAGATATTTGTAGAGAATTGGCTCTAATTGGTGTTACTATGTTTAATAATGATATTTATAAAATTGAGCATAATAAGCGCACAGTTAAAGACTATGAGCTATATGCTTTTACAAAGGTATTAAAAATATCATATGACCAGATATTTGAAGGTGCAGAAGATATTTTTAATTTTTAATTCAGTTGATATGCATATTGTAGCATAAGGTATAAATATATTTTGTCAAAACCTGTCGAAAAATTAAATTTTTAATAAAAAATATTTAAAAACTTGGCAAAAAGAAAAACTATGTATTAAGTACATAGTTTTTTCTTAAGCAGTGCATCATATTATAAAATTTCAGCACCAACATTTTTCTTTATATTTTCGAGTTCATCTTTAAAAGTATTATATAAAGACTTACTAATAGATGAATCATTACCATTTTCATAATCCGAAATAGATTTTTCTAAGTCAATTAAAGTATATCTAGTTCTTGTTTTTGCTCCTGCACCTTTATCATAAAGATATACTGGAGTATATTTTACATTATCTATTGAAATTTTACCATCACTATTTTTGGTAATTTGTATATCTAAAATTACAGTACTTTTTGTATTTGCATATATTTGACCAGAAACGAAGTTTCCTAAAGAATATATAACAAATCCATCTTTTGTGGTTCCATCTTCAAGTGTTATTGTACGTTTTTCCATAGGCTCTAGTACATGTGGATGACTACCTAAAATTATATCAACTCCGTTTTCGAAAAGAAAATCTGCTAATTCTGTTTGTGTTGAATTAGGTTTTAATTTATATTCAAGTCCCCAATGCATGCTAACACAAATTACATCAACATTCTGTTCTTTTGCAGATGCAATATGTTTTTTTATAAGTTCCTTATCTATTAAATTTACGCTATATGGTTTATCACTAGGAATAGTGATACCATTTGTTCCATAAGTATAAGAAAGAAATGCAATTTTAATTCCATTTACATCTTTAATTAAAATAGAATTCTGTTCTTCTTCGGATCTTGCTGTTCCTGTATGCGAAATTTCGTATTTATCTAAATAATCTAAAGTACTAACTAATCCAGAATTTCCTTTATCCATGCAGTGATTGTTAGCTGTTGTTAAAACATCTACACCCATATCTTTTAAGTTTTGGCCAAGAACCTCAGGAGCATTAAATGTTGGGTAACCGGTATATCCCCTAGAACTTCCAGCAAAAGTAGTTTCCAAATTTCCTATTGTAATATCCGCATCTTTCAAATAACTTCTAACATTTTTAAAAACATTTGAAAAGTCATAATCTTTTTTTGATGCATCATATGCATTTTTTATATTTGTCAAATGACACATTGTATCTCCAAATGCAGACATATGAATAGTTATAGGATCTGGTTTTGAATTTGTAAGGTTTTCACTGTTTTTATTTTCATTATTTGGTGCAAAAATTATAGAAGGTAGTTTTAAAAGTAAAAATACAAAGATTGCTAAAATTAAAACTGATCTAAAAAATTTTTTATAATTAATTTTAATATTTTTTTTCTTATTTTTCATAAAAACCCCCTTATCAAAAACAAAGATATCATAAAAAATTAAATATTTCAACAAAATGAATAAAAATCAATAAAAAAGAAAAAATATAAAATGAAATAAAAAGGAGGTGAAAAAATGAAAGTAATAGATAAAATTGCTTTAATTTTAATAATAATAGGCGCTATTAACTGGGGACTTATTGGACTATTTAAATTTAATTTAGTTGAACTTATATTTGGAGACATGACTTTACTTGCAAGAATTATTTACGTTCTAGTTGGTATATCTGGTTTATGGGGAATAAAAGTAGCAGTTGAAGATTAATTTTAATAAAAATGTCGAAAAATTTTTTGAAAAAATAATTGCATTTAGAAACAATAAGTATTATAATACAAAAGTTGCGCAATTTAAAAACATAATTTACGGAGGAAAAAAATGAGTATAGAAGAAGCAGAATACATATTGAGTGAAGCAGTAATAAGTGAGCCAAGCATAAAGAGTTATACTTATATAAGTGCAGAAGAAATAAACAATGCAATAAGCAGAGTTTTAGAAGAAAATGAAAATGAAAAAAATAAAATAAAAGAATTAGAATATGAGATTGCTATAAATAAAAAAACAATACAGGAACTAACAAAAAACGAAAATATTGATAGAGAAAAAAACACTCCTATAATTTTAGGAAATATTTATTTAACTAAGTTATTTAATTATTTAAAAAAAGTGGTAAAACCACTTTTTTTGCTTGAAAATTAAGGAGATTTAATATATAATCCTATGAGTAAAAACTTAATTAGGAGGAAATAAAATGTTATCTGCAAATGGAGTTACAGTTAGATTTGGAAAAAGAGTATTATTTGAAGATGTAAATATTCGCTTTGGAAAAGGAAATTGTTATGGAATAATTGGAGCAAATGGTGCTGGAAAATCAACATTTCTTAAAGTATTATCTGGGGAACTAGAACCAAGTAAAGGTGAGGTAACAAAGGAAAAAACAGAAAGATTATCTGTTTTAAAACAAGATCACTTTGCTTTTGAGGATTATACAGTTATTGATACAGTAATAATGGGAAATGAAGAACTATATAAAATAATGAAAGAAAAAGAAGCAATATATGCAAAACCTGATTTTTCAGAAGAAGATGGGATGAAAGCAGCAAAACTTGAAGAAAGATTTGCAGAACTAGATGGATGGAATGCTGAATCAGATGCGGCAATATTATTAAATGATTTAGGAATTGAAACTGGAAATCATTATAAATTAATGAGAGAAATAGAGGCCAAAGATAAAGTAAAAGTACTTCTAGCGCAAGCATTGTTTGGAAATCCAGATATTTTGTTACTTGATGAACCTACAAACGATTTGGATTTAAAAAGCATAAATTGGTTACAAGATTTTTTAATTAATTTTGAAAATACAGTAATAGTTGTGTCACATGATAGATATTTTTTAAATAAAGTATGTACACATATTGCAGATGTTGACTTTGGAAAAATTAAAGTATATCCAGGAAATTACGATTTCTGGTATGAATCAAGTCAATTAGCATTAAAACAAGCTAAAGAACAAAATAAAAAGAAAGAAGAAAAAATTAAAGAATTACAAGAATTCATTGCAAGATTTAGTGCAAATGCTTCTAAATCTAAACAAGCAACATCTAGAAAAAAATCACTAGAAAGAATAGAATTAGATGAAATTAAACCATCTAATAGAAAATACCCATACATAGACTTTAAACCAGATAGAGAAGTTGGAAAAGACATATTAACAGTAACAGGACTTTGTAAAACAATTGATGGAAATAAAGTTTTAAATAATATTAGTTTTACAGTAAAAGCAAATGATAAAATAGCGGTTTTAGCAGATAATGAAATTGCTAAAACAGTATTATTTCAAATACTAGCAGGAGAACTAGAACCAGATTCTGGAGAGATAAAATGGGGAACAACTGTTAGTACAACATATTTTCCAAAAGATAATAATTACTTATTTAAAGAAGATATGCCACTTGTTGAATGGCTTAGAGGGTATTCAAAAGATCCAGATGAGACATATGTTAGAGGATTTTTAGGAAGAATGCTGTTTTCTGGCGAAGAAGCATTAAAAAATGTTTCTGTATTGTCTGGTGGAGAAAAAGTAAGGTGCGTTTTTTCTAAAATGATGCTTTCCGGAGCAAATTTTATAATATTAGATGAACCAACAAATCATTTAGACATGGAAAGTATTACAGCATTAAATGAGGGAATGAGTAAATTTAAAGGAAATATGATATTTACATCTCATGACCACCAATTAACACAAACTGTTGCAAATAGAATTTTAGACATAAAAGAAACAGGATTAGTTGATAGAGAAGTAACATATAATGAATATTTGGGCTTAGAATAATAAAGACATATAATAGAAAATGGAGGTAAAGAGAAAAACTCTTTACCCCCATTCTCTACACATAGACAACATTAATCAACCGGATTAACCAGCAACATAATATCCAAGCTCGTCTCTATAAAGACGGAAAGGCAAAGGATTCATGTCGTCCAAATCATAGTAGACAGGAAGTCCATCAACAGGAAATTCCTCAGTTGAACTATGAGTGGTTATGCCCACCAAGTAGTCTTTATCCCGAGAGTAGACAAGTCCACTCTTAGGTTCATAAACTACATTCTGCTTCATGTATTTCACCTCCTTTAGGTTAATACATTTACCATTATATCACACAAATTTACATAAATCAATATTGCGAAAGAGGTAATTTAAAAATGGAAAAAATAATTCAAATAATAGCAGGAGAATTTAATATACAGCCTGTTCAAGTAGAAAATACAGTAAAGTTAATAGACGAAGGAAATACAATTCCATTTATTGCGCGTTACAGAAAAGAAGTAACTGGTAATTTAAGTGATGAAATATTAAGAGATTTAAATGATAGACTTACATATTTAAGAAACTTAGAAAAAAGAAAAGAAGAAGTTATAAAAATAATAGATGAACAAGGAAAATTAACAGATGAACTGCTAATCGCAATTGGTACATCAAAGACTTTGGCAGAGGTAGAAGATTTATATAGACCATATAAACAAAAGAAAAGAACAAGAGCAGTAATAGCAAAAGAAAGAGGCTTGGAGCCATTAGCACAAATAATAATAAAACAAGAAGAAAAAGATGACATAAACGAAACTGCTAAAAAATACATAAATGAAGAAAAAGGTGTGGCGTCTGTAGAAGAAGCTATAGCAGGAGCAAAAGATATTATTGCTGAGGATATTTCAGATAATGCAAAATATAGAAAATATATAAAATCAGTTTGTTATAGAGAAGCACAAATAGAAACTAAAGCAGCAAAAAAAGATGAAAAATCAAATTATGAAATGTATTATGATTTTTCAGAGGAAATTAAAAAAATTCCTAGCCATAGAATTTTAGCTATAAATAGAGGAGAAAAAGAAAACTTTTTAAAAGTTAAAATTGTAAAGCCAGAAGATAAAATTATTTACTATATAGAAAAAGACATTATAAAAGAGGAAACGCAATATACTAATATATTAAAAGAAACTATATTAGATAGCTATAAAAGACTAATTGAACCATCAATAGAAAGGGAACTACGTTCTGATTTAACTGAAAAAGCTGAGCAACAAGCAATAAAAGTATTTGGAGAAAATGCTAAACAACTATTGCTAGGAGCGCCTTTAAAAGACTTAGTTGTAATGGGATTTGACCCAGCATATAGAACAGGATGTAAAATAGCAGTAATTGATGAAACAGGAAAGGTACTAGATACTACAACAGTATACCCAACTGCACCACAAAATGATGTTAATGGAGCCAAAAGAGTTTTACTAGATCTAATAAAAAAAGACAAAATAAATATGATTGCAATTGGAAATGGAACAGCTTCAAGAGAATCTGAAATGTTTGTTGCAGACTTAATAAAAGAAGCAGACCATGAAGTATATTATGCAATTGTAAGTGAAGCAGGAGCATCTGTATATTCTGCATCTAAACTTGCAACAGAAGAAT
>OIZL01000720.1_pt1 | contig 22232 bp, 18 predicted proteins | sample 1588541 | NCBI WGS metagenome assembly OIZL01 (sample SAMN03283285) | human gut metagenome | biome: human-associated habitat; material: feces | host: Homo sapiens | place: Peru | collected 2012 | reverse complement strand
TTCCGGATTTTGACCCGCCGAAGGCCCTGACAGACCGCCTGGCCGAGGTCAGCGCCGTCGGTCCGCATCAATACCCCATCACGATGGGCGCACCGAACTTCCGCCGCGCGCTGGCAAAGAAGTGCGGCCGCTTCATGGGCCGGACGCTCGACCCGGAAACAGAAATGGTCGTGACCATCGGCTCGACCGAGGCGATGGTGGACACGCTGCTGGCCCTGACCAACCCCGGCGACAAGATCATCATGTTCTCGCCGTATTTTGAAAATTACCGCGCCCAGACGCTCTTTGTCGGCTGCGAGCCGGTGTTCGTCCCGCTCGTCCCGCCGACGTTCCGCTTCGACGCGAACGTTCTGGAGGATGCATTCCGGCAGGGAGCCAAGGCCATCCTGATCTGCAACCCCTCCAACCCCAGCGGCAAGGTGTTCACGCGGCAGGAGCTGAGCGATATTGCAGCGCTTGCCGTCAAGTATGACACCTATGTTATCATGGATGAGGTCTACGAGCATATCGTCTACGCCCCGCATGAGCATATTTACATGAACAGTCTGCCCGGAATGTGGGAGCGGACGGTTTCGTGCAGCTCGCTGTCGAAAACCTATTCCATTACCGGCTGGCGGCTCGGCTACGCGATCGCGCCGAAAAATATCATGGACAAGATCAAACAGTTCCATGACTTCAATACCGTCGGCGCGGCCTCGCCGCTGATGGAAGCCGCCGTCGTCGGCCTTGAGATGCCGGACAGCTATTATGAGGAATTCGGTGCGCATTACGCGCACATGAAAAAGCTCTTTACCGACGGCCTCGACCGCATCGGCATGGAATACACCGACCCGGAGGGGACCTATTTTGTCCTCGCCAACATCGGCCAATACATGAAAAAGGGCCAGTCCGACGTGGACTTCTGCCTGAAAATGGCCGAAAAGGTCGGCGTCGCCGCCGTCCCCGGCAGCTCCTTCTTCATGGAAAACGTCGGCGACATCGTCCGCCTTCACTTCGCAAAAAAAGACGAAACCCTCTTAGAAGCCCTCAACCGCCTCTCCGATATGAAATCCAAGCTGGGCTGACGGGATTTTCGTGGAAACACGGCCGTTTTCAGATAACCGGAACCAACGGCGGCTGCCCTTTGTTGGCAGTCGCCTTTTTTATGAAAAAATACGGTTTTTTATCAAAAATTGTCACTGATATTTCTCCTAATGGCGGTAAAACTACCAGCGAGGAAATCAAATTCTTACATTTGATGACTTCAAAACGACAAAAGGAGATGGATCAAAATGAAGAACACCAATCAGATCAATGTTCCCGAAGCACGCGAAGCGATGGACAAGTTTAAGATGGAAGCTGCCAGCGAGGTTGGCGTCAACCTGAAGCAGGGCTACAATGGCGACCTGACCTCTCGCGAAGCCGGCTCCGTCGGCGGCCAGATGGTCAAGAAGATGATCGAGGCCTACGAGCGCAACATGAAGTAATGCAAAAAGCGGCGGTTCCGGCAGGAACCGTCGCTTTTTATGGGCAAAATCGCGTGCTTGGAGGACGGCGCGATTTGCTTTACTCGGCCAGCATCTTTCTGAGGCCTTCCTTGGCGATCGCAGTAACGCGGACCGGGCAGGCATCGCCCTTTTCGATGGGCAGCGGGAGGATGCAGACGAGGTACTTGCCGCTTTCAACGGCATCGAGATTGGTCAGGGATTCGACGAGCGGGATGTTCGCCTTAAAGAGGGTAACGTGGCCCGGCTGATTATAGGCCGTCTGGCACTCGATGCCGGCCGCGTCCGTGCCGAGGACGGCAATCTTCTTGCTGATGAGCCATTCGATGCCGGCGACCTCGATGTACGGATACGTATTCCAGTCCGCAGAGCGGAAGTACTTATCCATATGCGTCTTGATGAACAGAATATCACCCTCATGAATCTGGTCGTCGTACTGTTTCAGATCTTCCAACGTAATCACGCCGTCGTCGGGCTTATAGGAGAAGTCAAGCAGCGTCAGGTTGCCGATCAGGCGCTCCAGCGGGAAGTCGGCGACCTGAAGGCCTTCTTTAATATGATGGAAGGGGACCTCGACGTGCGTGCTGTTGTGGGTGCACATCGACACGTAGGCGATCTTGTACCAGACGGAATCATCATAGGCAAGCTCCATCGATTCTGCAGCGTCGCGCAGATCGATGTCGAAGTTAAAGTTATGCTCCTTGCCGGGGATGAGTCTTTGACTCAGGTCAACGATGTATTGCTTATCCATTTGTTCAGCCTCCATAGTTTTTTTATTGTGGTGATTTCATTATATCCCCACAAAAAAATATGAAAAGACGAAAAAAAATGCGAAATATTGTCCCTGGGGTAGAATCTTGTCGTAACGCCAAATCGCGCGGCTGTCCCTTCCGGGCAAGGGAGAAAATATTGCGTTTTCGTCATAACGCCAAAAAATGGAGCAATTTTTCAAACCAATTTCAGCAAGATTAAAGGTTTTCAACTTCGACAAAAACCGCTAAAGTAAATGCAGATGCCGCGGGCATCCGAATTATGAAAACGGAGGAATGAAGATGAAAGCGAAATTTTTGGCGTTGCTGCTGGTCGCAGTAACCATCCTGGCCCTGTTTGCGGGCTGCGCAAAGGACACCCCCGATCCCGGCACCACGGACAATGATCCCAATCCGAGCAAGAACAGCATCACCATTGGCGTATCCTTCGCAACGATGCAGGAAGAAAAGTGGGAACGCTGCGCAGAGAATATGCAGAAGAAAGCCGACGAGCTTGGCGCAAAGCTGGTTATCCAGTCTGCCAACGGCGACGAAGAGCTGCAATATTCTCAGTGTGAAAATCTCATCACGCAGGGCGTTGACGCGCTCATCGTGATCGCGCAGGACGGCGACGCTGCCAGCGCCATCGTCGAGGCCGCGCATGAGGCGAAGATCCCCGTCGTTGCAAACGACCGCATGATCAATAACTGCGAGCTGGACTTCTATGTCAGCTTCGACTGCTACACCGTCGGCGTACTTCAGGCACAGTTCGCTGTTGAGCACGCACCCACCGGCAACTACTTCCTGATTTCCGGCTCTCCCACAGACAACAACGCTCTGCTTATGCGCAACGGCCAGATGTCCGTCCTTCAGCCCTACATCGACAAGGGCGACATCAAGATCGTTGTCGATCAGTGGTGCGACGGCTGGTCCGCTGAGGACGCGCTGCAGTACACCGAGGACGGCCTTGTCGCCAACAACAACGACGTCGCCTGCGTTCTGACCTCCAACGACGGCACTGCCGGCGGCGCGATTCAGGCGCTGACGGAGCAGGGCCTTGCGGGTAAGGTCGTCGTGACCGGCCTCGACACCGATCTTGCCGCTTGCCAGAGAATCGTCGAGGGCACGCAGACCATGACCATCTATCGCCGCTTTGCGCTCTGCGACGAAACCTGTGTTGTCGCGGCCTATATGCTCTGCAACGGCGAGGACCCCGCTACGAAGTACACCGTCACGACCACGAACAACGGCACGTTTGACGTTCCTTCCGTCATGCTGGCGGATACGGACTATATGTTCGCCGTGACCTCCGAGAACATGAACGTCGTCATTGAGGACGGCTGGCAGGCCGAGGACGCGATCTACAAAAACGTCGGCTAATCCAATCTCGTTCGAGCAACAATGCGGAGCAGATTCACCTCTGCTCCGCAACTTATAAATCTTGGATGATTCCGACTGTGAGGAAAAGAGAATGTCGAATTATATTTTGGAAATGCAGCATATCAGCAAGGAATTTTCCGGTATTTATGCGCTGAGGGACGTCACGCTTGCAGTAAAGCAGGGCGAAATCCACGCCCTCTGCGGCGAAAATGGCGCAGGAAAATCGACGCTGATGAAAATCCTCAGCGGTATTTATAAAACCGGCAGCTACAACGGAGAGATTTTGATTCACGATAAAAAGTGCGCCTTTAAGAACGTTGTGGACGCGGAGCGCGAGGGGATCGCAATCATTTATCAGGAGCTGAATCTGGTCGGTGAGATGGACATCGCGGAAAACATCTATCTCAACGCATGGCCGGAGAAATGCGGCCTGATCGACGAAAACGTGATGTATCAAAAGGCACAGACACTGTGTCAGGAATTAGGTATCAGCGCAAACCTTCATACAAAAACGAAGCATCTCGGCATTGGCGTGCAGCAGATGGTGGAGATTGCAAAGGCGCTTGCAAAGGACGTTCAGATTCTTGTCCTTGACGAGCCGACGGCCTCTCTGACCGAAAAGGAAGTCGATGTACTGATGGACTTTTTGGATCATTTGCGTCAGCGCGGCGTGACGTGTATTTATATTTCACACAAGCTGGAAGAAGTGTTCCGCATCAGCGACCGCATCTCCGTGCTTCGCGACGGACAGCTTGTCAGCACCTACGAAACGGCGGACGTTACGGAATGGGATGTCATCCGCGCCATGGTCGGCAGAGAGCTGGAGGACCGCTTCCCGTACCATTCCCATGAGATCGGCGAGCCGGTCTTGCAGGTCCGGGATTTAAGCCTGACGGACGCTAAGGGGAAGAAGATTCTGAAAAATATCTCCTTTGACCTCTGTAGGGGCGAGATCTTGGGCATCTCCGGACTGATGGGCGCAGGGCGGACGGAGATGGCGATGACGATCTTCGGCGCGATGGAGGGAAAGAAAACCGGCACGGTCACGCTCTTTGGCGAAAAGGTCGATATCCACTCTCCGGCGGACGCGATCTCGCGCGGCATTGCGCTTGTCACCGAGGACCGCAAGGCGCAGGGTCTGCTGCTTGCGCAGACGGTCAGCGACAACATTGTCCTTGCCAGCCTCCGAAAGCTGTGTCACATGGGCGTTGTTGATGTAAACCTGCAATATTTCTTTGCCAAGCAGTATGTCAAGGAAATCGGCATCAAGGTACCGTCGCTGAACGCTGAAGTCAGGAGCCTCTCCGGCGGCAACCAGCAGAAGGTCGTTCTCGCAAAATGGCTGATGACCGAACCGAAAATTCTGATTCTTGACGAGCCGACGCGCGGCATCGACGTGGGCGCAAAGTACGAAATCTATACGATCATGATGGACTTGGCGGCAAAGGGCTTTTCCATCATCATGATCTCCTCCGAGCTTCCGGAGATCATGGGAATGAGCGATCGCGTTCTTGTCATGCATGAGGGCGCAGTCAGCGGAACGGTATTGCATGAAGATATGACGCAGGAGCGCATTATGCGCCTTGCGACGGGAGGAAACGAGGATGAATAAGAAAGAACACAACACCTACGGTCTTGGCCGGGCGCTTGGTAATATGAAGCAAAATATCCGGTCGTATACCATGATTATCGCTCTTGTGGTGATCTGGGGAATTCTGGCGCTTCTGACAAAGGGCACCTCGCTATCGCCCCGAAATCTCTCCATTCTGTTCCGCCAAACCGCAGTCACCGGCATTCTGGCGCTCGGAATGCTGCTGGTCATCGTGACCGGCAACATCGATATGTCCGTCGGCTCGGCCATGGGCCTTCTGGGCGGCATCGCAGCCTGCTGTCAGGTGTGGTATGAGATGGGTCTTCCCGCAACCATCGGCGTGGTCCTGGTGTTTGGCCTGCTGGTTGGCGCTTGGAACGGCTTCTGGGTCGCTTATATGCGGGTTCCGGCCTTTATCGTTGGTTTGAGTGGCTATATGGTCTATCGCGGTGTTCTGATCGGTATCACCAAAAGTGCCAGCATCGCGCCCATGACACCGGAATTCAAGATCATCGGTCAGGGCTATATCCCCGCCATCTTTGGCTGGATTCTCTGCGGCATTGCTTGCGTTGCAGCCGTTTTCCTAGTCCTGCACGGCAGAAAAAATCGCAAAAAGTATAACATCGCCGTCCCCAGCACCGCGTTGACCATTCTGAAGCTCGTCGTTATTCTCGCACTCATCTGCGGCTTTATGTTCATCATGGCGGATTATCAGGGGATTCCGATCCCTGTTCTGATCCTGCTGTGCTTCGCAGTGCTGTTCACCTTCCTGACGAAGAAAACGCGCTTCGGCAAGTGCATTTACGCCATTGGCTGCAACAATGAGGCGGCGCAGCTCGCGGGCATCAAAACCAAGCGTATCGTATTCGTCACCTATCTGATCATCGGCGTGATGTGCGCGGTTGCCGGCATTATTCTGACCTCGCGTCTGAACGCCGGTACGGCAAATGCCGGTGAAATGGCCGAAATGGACGCGATCGCAGCCTGCGTCATCGGCGGCGCCAGCTTGTCCGGCGGCATCGGCTCCGTTCCGTCCGCCATCGTCGGCGCTCTGGTCATGGCAAGTCTGGATAACGGCATGAGCCTGCTCAATACGCCGAGCTTCTGGCAGTACATCATCAAGGGCCTGATTCTTCTGTCGGCCGTCTATGTGGACGTGGTAACAAAGAAGAAGGCAAATTAAAAGCAATTTTCCTCAAACGCAGGGCGGTCGGCCGTCCTGCGTTTGGGTGTTTCTCCAAATCGCGCTTGTAAGAATGTCGAGAATATGGTAGAATAGTCCAAAAATGCGAGGTGCGTCAGCAATGGGAAAGAAGCAAATGAAATGGTTCCTCGCGGTCAGCGTCGTGCTGATCGCCGCGCTGTTGGCGGCAACGGCGCTGATCGAGCGGCCGGACGAGCAGATGTCCAGTATGCCGCTGGCGCTGAGCTTTGAATATCATTTCGCCATCAACATCGGAAGCCCAGATACGAGCTTTGCCGAGCAGTTCCTCGCCGGCGCGGAGCAGGAGGCGCAAAAGTGGAACGTTGCGCTGGAGGTAGCCGAGCTGAATTCCGCCTACGCCGATAACGGCACCCCCTTTGAGGTCTGGGCGGACTATTGCAACATGGATGCCATCATCGTAAGCGCCGCTCCGTCGGCCAAAGAAAGCTCACTCGAGCCGTTTTCCGCCATTCCATGCATTTCGATAAGAAACGATGCCCTCCCTGATAGCAGCGCCTATGTTGGGTCGGATAACTATCAGGTCGGCTACGACCTCGGCGAAGCCGTTTGCAAAAAGGGGATGAACCTCACCGCAGCGCTGCTTCTCCCGGAAAAGGAAGATCAGGCTGTTTCTTCAACTCTGAAGGGGCTGTACGATGCGCTTGAGGCCGGAAAGACCGTTACCATCGTTGACACCGTATATACAAAATCCGATCTTTTGACGGCAATGAGCGCAGCAGAAACGCTGCTTCTGTCACCGAACGGAAGTCCGGACTACATTCTCTGTTTGGACGAAACTCTGATTTCCGGCGCGGTGCGCGGTATTATCGACCTGAACCGCGTCAATTCGGTCGATGTCGCCGGTATCGGCTACTCCGATGAAATCGAAACCTATATCCAGAGCGGTATCGTGCAGATCACCGTGAACACCGATCCCTTCCGCATGGGAGAGCTGGCCGTGCAGACGGCGGTCCGCGCCTGCCGGGGCGAGCTGGACACGGCGGCGCAAGAATATCTGATTCCTCATACGGTGGTGTCCTGATACGATGAGAAGATTGAAAATCTGGGAAAAGCTCGGCATTTTTGTCCTCGTCCTGATTATCGTAACGGTTCTGATTATGAACCTGTTTCTGGAAAAGGAAAAGCAGACCTCCAGCGCCTACCAGAAGATTCTAGAAAACGTCGTTCTGCTGAACGATGCGACGGAGCGTCTGAACGAGGTGCTCGACGAGCTGGAGCTTTATCTGTCGCAGAGCAGCACGCGCAATGTGGACCACTTAAATGCAAAAATGGACAGCCTGTATGCCACCGTGAACGCAATGCCGACCGTATTTGCCACGCAGACGGAGCAGATGGCCTACAACGACATCCGTAATATGCTCATCTCGCTGAGCCAGTGCGCCAACGCGTCGATCAAGGCCTGCCGCGGCAGAGATATTGAAAAAATGTCGGAGGAATTCGCACGGGCGAATTCCATCGCTTCCTCGGTCGCCGGGAGCATCAATTTTCTCGTCTTTGAGTACATGACGGAAAGCAAGGCGACCTATGAGCAGCTTGTCGCAGACAGCGCGGCCATGCGCTATGCAACGGTGATGATTCTGGCCGTCATCATTCTGCTGATTTCCGCCGCGACCATCCTGATTTTACGAAATCTTACCAAGCCGCTCTCCCTGCTGACGGAGCAGGCGGCCGTCATTGCGCAGTATCCGGAGGACGAGCATCAGATCGATATTGCCTCTGACGACGAGGTCGGCGACCTTGCCGCTGCCTTCAATAAAATGTCCAAGCAAATTCGCCGCTATATCGCGCGGCTGAACGAAAAGGCCAATCTGGAAAACGAGCTGCGCAACAGTGAGCTGAAAAACCTGAATACGCAAAATATGCTCCGCGACGCAGAGCTGAAGGCGCTGCAATCGCAGATCAATCCGCATTTCCTGTTCAACACCCTGAACTGCATCGCGCAGACGGCGATGTTTGAGGATGCCGCAGAAACCAATTCTCTGATTATCACCGTATCCAATATGCTGCGCTATAATCTGCGGCGACTGGAAACGCCGGTTACGCTCGGCGAGGAGATCACAAATCTGAACCGCTATATCTGCATTCAGAAGCTGCGCTACGGCGATCGGATTCATTTTGAAACGGACATCGATGAGGATACGCTCTCGGTGCAGATTCCCTGTCTGACCATCCAGCCGATCGTCGAAAATGCCGTAATTCATGGCTTTGAGAGCAACGAGTGCGGCGGCACCATCCGCGTCGATGCGCACAGAACGCCGGCCGGTGAACTCCTGATCTGCGTCGAGGATGATGGCATCGGCATGGATGCGCAAACGCTCAGTGAGCTTCAGCGCACAGGCGAAACGACCAAAAATCGCGGCGGCCACTCCACCGGCATCGGCATCAAAAACGTCATCAATCGGTTGCAGCTGTTTTACGGCAAGAACATCTTTGAAATTACCAGCGTTGCCGGACACGGGACCGTTGTCCGGCTCAGAATCCCGGCTGACCAATTACAAGCTCCCAGAGAGGAAGTGTAACGTATGTACCGTTTACTTATTGCAGACGACGAACAGATCACCCGCAAAGCAATCCGTATGTTGGTGGACAAGTATGTTCCGGAGATCACGGAGATTTTTGAGGCCGATTCCGGCCGGGCAGCCATTGAGCTTGCCGCCAATGTGCATCCCGACCTGATCTGTATGGATATTAAAATGCCGGGCATCGACGGCCTTGAAGCGGCTCGCTCCATTTGCACCACTGCGCCGAACACCTCGGTCATCATCATCTCCGCATATGACGAGTTTTCCTTTGCGAAGGACGCGCTCTCGCTCGGCATCAATCACTATCTGCTCAAGCCGATCAGCAAGACCGAGTTCCTTGCGGCGGTGCAGGATATTCTGGAAAAGAAGGGTCTGCAAAAGAAGCGGGCCGACAGCCACTATCAGCTCAAGGAGCAGGTCTATAAGGTCCAGCGCGAGCTGGACCGACAGATTACCTATTCCCTGATGATCGGCGACATGGACCGACTGGAGGATTATCGGTATTTTGAAACCGTCGGCGGGACGTACGGCGGCTTTTCCGTCGTAATCGACTTTCAGAAAAGCCCGACGGAGGAGGACACGGTCAAGGTCTATTGCGGGAGAAATTTTCGGCGGATTCAGAAGGTCCTCGATCGACCGGAAAAGGGGATTGCGTTCAACTCTCTTGGCACGAGAATCGTAATCTTCTTGTATAACTACACACAGACGCAGGATCATGATGCCTGGATCAACAGCCAGCTACACTGGATTACTGCGCTGCTTCAGGAAAGCGGCGAAGTCAATGCCGCTGTCGGTTACGGCCCGTATGAGGAGCAGATGGAGCGGCTCTCGCTTTCTTACTGCGCTGCCGCCCGCGCGGCCATGCAGGGAGGAAAAACGAAAGGCATTCTGCTCTGCCCGCCGCTGAAAAGGTTCTCGGACTATAAATACCCGATGAAGCTGGAATCGGAAATCTTCCGCGCCATCGCCTCGGAGGACAGGGAAACGGCCATCGAAATTTTCTCAAGGCTGCTGTCTTATGTCGTTGCCTATTCCGACGGCAATCAGGAATTCATCTATCAGCAGATTTTTATCTTTTCAATCGGCTTGGCGCGCTTCTGCGTCGAAAAAGGAATCGAGGATACCAGCAATCTGGGCCTTGAATATATGTATGACACCATTGCCATTCATAACTGGTGCATCTCCAACATCGATCGCTGTCTCAAAAACCTGCGGGACATGAAGGAGGATTATTCCGACGATCTGATCGGCGAGGCCATCGCCTTCATTGAGGAAAACTACAGCTCCGTGATCTCGCTGAGCGATATCTCCGGAAAGGTCAATCTCAGCTCCTTCTATTTCACCAAGCTCTTCAAGGCGAAAACCGGTATGACATTTGTCGAGTATCTGACAAACTACCGTATGAAGGTCGCCAAAAAGCTGCTGGAGGAGAATATGGAGATGAAAATTCAGGATGTCGGGGAACACGTCGGGTATACGGATTATAAATACTTCTGCAAATGCTTCCGCAAGCAGACCGGCGTGACCCCGGCAAGCTACCGCAGTCAGCTCTCTCCCGGAAGGGAAAAAGATAATCGCTAGACTCCAAAATTTCATAGTGAAAGCCGCATCGTCTTGTTCGGACGGTGCGGCTTTTTTTCTATTCCGGCGGGGGAAATTTTTGCGGTGCAATATTTTCCGTTTCGCTTAGGAAAAAGCAAAAAGATCTCCCTTTTTTCCCTCCAAAGCCGATGTTATTATTAGAAAAAAAGGAGAAAATGCCATGAAAGTCCAAGTAATCAATGCTGAAGATGCAAAAATCAGCGGCGTCCGTTTTGCCTTTCCCGGCGAGGAAAATCTTTTGTGTTCCGGTCATTTTGAGTGGCGCAGCTTTCCGCTGGAAACAATGCTGCGCACCAATAAGGTCATCTCCGGCATTTTGCAGGGCTGGCACCGGACCGTCGAGTTCGACACGCTGGAGTATCACGACGATACGGAGAACTTCTACTTTACCGAAGGCACGTGCATCATGCCCTTCGGAACCCGCGTTGGCGACAGCGTTGATCCCGATTCTCTTCAGTTGGTTCGGATCCGTCCCGGCACTCAGGTTGAAGTAAAAGCAGGTAAGCTCCACTACGTCCCCATCCCGCTCGGAGATACCTTTCGCGCTTACGTTTTCACGCCGCTGCAGGAATCGAAGTTTGTGCAGCTCCCGGAGCTGCTCATCGGCGAATAAACCATATGAACAGGAGGCATTCGAGTGAAAAGCATTTGGACGATGGGCGAGATGATCGTTGAGATCATGCGCGCAAAATCAGAAGTACCCCACAGCACCCCCGGCGAATACCTCGGGCCGTACGCCAGCGGCGCACCGGCCATCATGATCTCCGCCGCTGCACGCATGGGTGTGCCGGCAGGCATCATCGGCGGTGTCGGCCGGGATGCCTTCGGTGATGTCATCGTTGACCGGCTGACCGGCTGTGGCGTGGACTGCTCCCACGTAAATCGTTCCGCAAACGCGGCGACCGGTTCGGCCTTCGTCATGTACCACGACGACGGCTCCCGCGAGTTTATCTTCCACATCAACGGAACTGCCGCAGTTGATGTACCTGTACCGGCGCTTGATCGCGTTGCAGCGCCCGGATATTTCCATGTCATGGGCTGTTCACTGACCGTAACACCGGAGTTCTGCCAAAAGATCGTCGATACGGCGCTCCAATTTGCCGCGCACGGGGCGGAGATCAGCTTTGACCCCAATATTCGGCCGGAGCTGCTGCGTGACGACAATTTCAGCGCGATCGTCGCGCCCATTCTTTCCAATTGCTCCGTCCTGATGCCGGGTGTGAGTGAGCTGCTGATGCTTTCCAAGAAACCCGGCGTCGAGGAAGCCGTGGACTATTTATTCGCGCAGTACCCGAGTCTCAAGCTCATCACGCTGAAAAACGGCTCCAAGGGCAGCACAATCTACTCGCGCGACGGGCTTGTTAAGGCGCCAACGTTCAAGGTCGAACAGCTTGACGCAACCGGGGCAGGCGACTGCTTCGACGGCGCATTCCTTGCCTCGCTCCTACAGGGCAAAAACCTCTATGAAGCCGCCTGTAACGCCAACGCAGCAGGCGCACTGAACGCCGCGGCGTTCGGTCCGATGGAGGGCCGCATCTCGCCGGAAACGGTCGCAGCACTGATCTCCGGAGAAAATAGCTAACAAAATCACTTCAAATCATGATTAAAGGAGTACCGCCATGAAATACGGACTTTTGTTTCACTACTGGATGAAAGACGCAGGCAAATGCAACTATCTTGAGGTTGCGAAGAAAATCAAGGCCGCCGGTTTTGACGTGATGGAGATCGATGCCGGGGATCTTTACAAAATGACCGACGAAGAAATCGCGGCGCTGCACGAGGCGGTCACTGCGCTGGGCCTTGAAGTTTCCGTCAACAACGGCACCGGGGCGGATGTGGACCCCTCCGCGGACGACCCTGCCATTCGTGCTGCCGGCATTGCGTATCTGGAAAAGCTGATGCGCCAGATGGTCAAGCTCGGTACCAACACGCTGATCGGCGGCTTAATCAGTGCATGGCCCGCCGACTGGTCGGTCGATCACGATAAGGAGCGGACTTGGGGCTACGCCGTTGCTTCCATGAAGCAGGTCTGCAAAACCGCCGAGGCGCTGGGAATCACCCTGCATCTCGAAATTCTCAACCGCTATGAATCCTTCCTCATCAATGATGTTGCGGAGGGTCTGAAATTCATCGACGAGGTCGGCAGCCCCAATCTGCTGCTGCTCATCGATACGTTCCATTCCAACATTGAGGAGGACGATCTTCCCGAAGCGATGCGCCGCGCAGGGAAAAAGCTCGGCCATATGCATCTCGACGAAAACAACCGCAAGCTCCCCGGCCTTGGCTCTCTGCCGTGGAAGGAGATGGGCGAGGTCCTGCGTGAGCTGGACTTCCAGGGCTATCTCTGCATCGAGCCTTTTATGCTGAAAAACGGCCCGCTGAGCAAGGCGGTACATCTTTGGCGTGAATTTGTCCCCGCTGACATCAGCGACGAAGCGTATGACCAGCTTCTGCTCGACTCTCTCGCGTTCCTCAAGGCGAATTTTGAAGCCTGACCCCTTTTACCGGCCGCTGCACGCATCCTGTGTGGTGCGTACAGCGGCCAAATTCATACGAAAAGGAGAAATACGAAGATGCTGCATCCAATATTGAAGATTCTGAACGAACGCAGGCAGGGGAAAGTCGTCGGGATTCCGTCCTATTGTACCGCAAACCGCAAGGTAATCGAAACGATATTGCGCGATGCCGCCAAGCATGGGCGCACTGTGCTGATCGAGGCAACGGCCAATCAGGTCGATCAGTTCGGCGGCTATACCGGAATGAAGCCGAAGGACTACGTGCGCTTTATCGAAGAAATCGCCGCACAGACCGGCTGTGATATGCGCCAGATCCTTCTCGGCGGCGACCATCTGGGACCGCTGACCTTCTGCAAGGAGCCGGAAGCCGCAGCAATGGACAAGGCCGAAGCATTGGTGCGGGCATACGTCGCGGCGGGCTTTACGAAGATTCATCTGGACACGAGCATGAAGGTCGCAGACGACCCGGCGGGCGCACTGGACAAACGGGTCTGTGCAAGACGCGGCGCTCGGCTGTGCAGAGCAGCAGAAGAAGAATTTGCACGCTACCGTCTTGAGCATCCCGAAGCGCTGCATCCGGTCTATGTGATTGGCAGCGAGGTCCCCATCCCCGGCGGCGCAACGGAGCAGGAGGACCGCATTTCTGTCACAAACCCGGAGGACCTGCGGGAGACGCTTGCGATATATCTGGAGGAATTCAATGCCTGCGGATTACAGGAGGCGTGGCAGTATATCATCGCCGTCGTGGTGCAGCCGGGCGTTGAGTTCGGCGACGACGCAGTGTTCCTGTATGACCATGAGAAAGCGCAGAAGCTGGTCGCGATGCTGGCCGATTATCCCAATCTCGTCTTTGAGGGCCATTCCACAGACTATCAGACCGAGGCGTGTCTACGGCATATGGTGGAAGATGGCATCGCCATCTTGAAGGTCGGTCCGGCGCTGACCTTTGGCTACCGCGATGCGCTATTTGCCCTATCACATATTGAGCAGGCGCTTATTCCCGCACAGCGCCGGGCCAATTTCCCGGCGGCTCTGGAGCGGGCGATGCTGAATCACCCCGAAAACTGGCAAAAGCATTACCACGGAACGCCGGAGGAGCAGCGCCTCGCCCGCAGCTACAGTCTTTCGGACCGCGCACGGTATTACATCGGAATGCCGGAGGTCGTGGAGGCAATCGATCGGATGATGGCGAATCTGAAGGATGTTCATGTCCCGCTTGGGCTGATCTATCAGTATTTCCCGCAGTCGGCTCCGGCGGTGTTGACCGGAGCGTGCGACGGCAGCGCGGAGAAGCTGCTGGAACGTGAGATCATGCACTTCGTGAATGATTACATTGCCGCAGCAGGCGAATGATACCCGTAAAATTTCATAAAAAATGCGCTGCCAGCGAGGCAGCGCATTTTTATCAGGCTTGACTATCCAGCCAGCGGCAGGAGTTGAGGGCGGCGGAGGCACCGTCAGAGATGGCAGTGGCGACTTGGCGGTAGGCTTTGGCGCGGCAGTCACCGGCGGCAAAGATGCCGGGGGTCGGGGTCGTGCAGGCCTCACCGGCGACGATATAGCCCTGCTCATTCAGTGCCGCAACGGCGGCAAAGGGAGCGTTTTCCGGCTCCGTGCCGATGGCGAGGAACGCACCGTCAATCACAAGGCGGCTTTCTTCGCCGGTTTCCGTTTGCAGCAGGCGCAGCGCGGTGAGTGTCCGATCGCCTTCATAGCCGGTCACGACCGTGCTGTAGCGGTACTCGACATTCTCTCGCGCGGCGAGCGTCTGCACAAGACGCTGCTCACCGGTGAGGAAGGGGAGATTCTGCACCACGGTAACACGTGCGCAGATTTCGGACAAAAGGACGGCCTCTTGCAGCGCTGAGTTGCCGCCGCCGATGAGGGCAACGTGCTGGCCGCGATAGAACGCACCGTCGCAGACCGCACAGAAGGACAGGCCGTTGCCGATGAATTCTTCTTCGCGCGGCAGATACAGGCGGCGATGTCGTGCGCCCGCTGCGATAATGACCGACCGGGCCTCGTAGCTGTTGCTCTCTCCGACGACCGTTTTGACCGCGCCGTCGCGGACCTCCAGCACGGTATCCAAATCGATCTCCGCGCCGAGCGCCATGGCCTGCTCCAGCATCCGCTGGGCAAGCTCATTTCCGGAAATCTCCGCAAAGCCGGGATAGTTTTCCAGCTTCGGCGAGAAGGTAATCTGGCCGCCGAAGGTATCGCGCTCGAGCACCAGCACCGACTTTCCGGCGCGGCGGGCGTAAATCGCAGCCGTCAGCCCGGCAGGACCCGCGCCGACAATAAGAATATCATAACACATATCAGTTGCCCCTTGCCTCAGCAAAGGCGCGAATGTTGGAGGGATTCTCCACGCGCTCCGTCACGCCCTCGCCGTCGAGAATGAGCAGCGTCGGGGCCTGCCGCACGCCGAATTTCCGCGCAAGCTCCGGTGCTTCATCGACAACGATCGTTTCGTAGGCAATCTTAGCATCGTTCAGGAACTTTTTCGCCATCACGCACTTCGGGCAGGTTGCAGTCGTAAACAGCAGCATCCGGCCTTCGGCGGGTTTGGTCTCCTCCGCAAGCTCCGTCGCGGTTGCGGGAGCCTCCGGCGTCCCGAAGCGGCGTTCGGTCGAAGCGCCGATGTCGTAGACCTTGCGGTCCTTGAATTCCTGCGCCTTGCCGTCGTTCCAGTTCTGGACGGGACGGTAGTAGCCGGTAATGCGGCTGTAGACCTCGGTTGCCTTGCCGCAGATGGGGCAGGCATACTGTTCACCGGAAAGATAGCCATGCTCGGCGCAAACGGAATACGTCGGTGAGAGCGTGTAATAGGGCAGGCGATAGTTGTCGGCAATGCGGCGGACCAGCGTCGCGGCGGCCTTCCAATCCGGCAATTTTTCGCCGAGGAACGCATGGAACACCGTACCGGAGGTATAGAGCGTTTGCAGCTCGTCCTGAATGTCCAGCGCGGAGAAAATATCCTCGGTGTAGCCGACGGGGAGATGCGAGGAATTGGTATAATACGGCGTTTGGCCGGGCTTAGCGGCGGTGATGATGTCCGGATAGTCCTTCTTATCATGCTTGGCCAGCCGGTAGGTCGTGGATTCGGCGGGCGTCGCCTCCAGATTGTACAGGTCGCCGTACTGCTCCTGATAATCCGACAGGCGCTCGCGCATATGGTTGAGGACCTTGATGGTGAACTGCTGCGTTTCGCGGTGGGTCATATCCTTACGCAGCCAGTTCGCGTTCAGGCCGACCTCGTTCATACCGATCAGGCCGATGGTAGAGAAGTGGTTGTCAAACGTGCCGAGGTAGCGCTTCGTGTAGGGATACAGGCCCTCGTTGAGCAGCTTGGTAATAACATCGCGCTTGATCTTCAGGGACCGCGCGGCGATGTCCATCAGCTTGTCCAGCCGCTGGAAGAACTCCGCTTCGTTCGCGGAAAGATAGGCGATCTTCGGCATATTGATGGTAACTACGCCGACCGAGCCGGTGCTTTCGCCGCTGCCGAAGAAGCCGCCGGACTTTTTGCGCAGCTCGCGCAGGTCCAGACGCAGGCGGCAGCACATCGAGCGCACATCGCTCGGCTCCATGTCGCTGTTGACGTAGTTGGAGAAATACGGCGTGCCGTATTTGGCCGTCATCTCGAACAGGAGCTTGTTATTCTCCGTTTCGGACCAGTCGAAATCGCGGGTGATGGAATAGGTCGGAATTGGATACTGGAAGCCGCGGCCGTTTGCGTCGCCCTCGATCATGACCTCGATGAAGGCGCGATTGACCATGTCCATTTCCTTCTTGCAGTCCTTGTACTTAAAGGGCATTTCCTTGCCGCCGACAATTGCGGGCAGCTCGGCCATATCGTTCGGGACGGACCAGTCGAGGGTGATGTTGGAAAACGGGGCCTGCGTACCCCAGCGCGACGGGGTGTTCACGCCGTAGATGAACGACTCGACGCACTTTTTGACCTGCTCGTAGGTCAGATTGTCAACCTTGACGAACGGCGCAAGATAGGTATCGAAGGACGAAAAAGCCTGCGCGCCCGCCCATTCGTTCTGCATGATGCCGAGGAAGTTGACCATCTGGTTGCACAGGGAGGACAGATGCTTCGCCGGGGCGGACGTGATCTTGCCGGGGATGCCGCCGAGTCCCTCCTGAATAAGCTGGCGCAGCGACCAACCCGCGCAATAGCCGGTCAGCATGGACATATCGTGGATGTGCAGGTCACAATTTTTGTGCGCGTTGGCAATTTCGTCGTCATAGATTTCGGAGAGCCAATAGTTCGCCGTAATCGCGCCGGAGTTGGAGAGGATCAGGCCACCGACGGAGTAGGTGACGGTGGAATTCTCCTTTACGCGCCAGTCCTGCACCTTGACATAGCTGTCCACCAGCTCTTTATAGTCCAAAATGGTGGACTTCACGTTGCGCAGCTTCTCGCGCTGGCGGCGGTAGAGGATATAGGCCTTGGCAACATCGTCATAACCCGCGCGGATGAGGACGGACTCAACACTGTCCTGAATGTCCTCGACAGCGACCTTGCCGTCCTTGATCTTCGGCTCGAAGTCCGCCGTGACCTTGAGCGCCAGAAAGTCAATCACGGAATCGTTGTACTGCTTGTTCTGTGCGTCGAACGCCTTACGGATAGCATTCGTGATTTTGGAAAGGTTAAAATCGACAACCTTGTCATTTCGTTTAATTACCTGATACATTTTAATTTCTCCTCATATTCCTCGTAGTTCTACGTTTGGTATGTATTGCGTCAGAATTTCACGGCAGTGTTCCAGCTTTTCCCGCGAGGGGGCATGGAGGCCGGGCTGCAAAACGTTTTCGGAATCCTTATAGCATTGCAGGAAAAACCGCTTTGCGCCGGAAAGCCACCGGCCGATCGCGTCGAAATCCTCCGGCTCATGCAGTTCGTCCACAACGGTCGTTCGGAATTCGTAGTCCACTGTGCCCGCCATCAGCAGCGCTGCACTGCTGCGAACGGCATCCAGCACGTCCGTGCGCCCGGTCGTGAGCGCATACTTTTCCGGCGCATTTTTGATGTCCATCGCCACGCAGTCGAGCAGATTTTCGCGCAGCAGCGCCTCCAGCTGCTCCGGAAAGCTGCCGTTCGTGTCAAGCTTGACCAAAAAACCGAGTGCCTTGATTTTTTTCAGCAGCTCCGGCAGTCCCGGCGAGAGCAGCGGCTCGCCGCCCGTGACCGCAACGCCGTCCAGAAGGCCCTTTCGGGTGTTCAGAAAGCGCAGCAGCTCCTCGTCAGAGCGAACCTCCGGCCGTTCCAGCAGCGGTGCGTTGTGGCAGAAGGGGCATCGAAAATTACAGCCGGGGAGAAACACCGTACAGGCAACTTTCCCCGGAAAGTCCAGCAAAGTCAGCTTTTGCAGCCCGGCGATATCCATAGGGCCTCCATAAGTTTCAAATTGTCAAAAACATATCTTGTGTTCGACTTCTGTTCTTGATACAACATCTTGTATTCCTATAATAGAATAGCGAGTTTTGGAACGTTTGTCAACAACAATCTCCGTCTTTTTTGTAATTTTTCCGAAAGTCGGTCTACGGGTGTGGGGTTCTTTACATTTTGGGAAAAATAGTGTAGAATATTTGCGAAGGGCGGTGACGACCGAATGCCGAAAAATGAAAAGAACGCACTGTTTCAAAACGGCGACCCCAGCTTCCGTAAGCTGCCGCCGATCGAAACGGACCCTTATGAAAAAGGCTTTGCCGACTGCCTCTACGACGATGACGAGATGCAGCCGGAGCCGGATTATGCCGATGAAACCTACGACGACCCGTCGGATGCGGACGATTTTGCCCCGGAGGTCGATGAGGAAGAAGCGCCGGAGCCGAAAAAGCACCGGTTTTTGCGCAAAAAGAAGCATCGCTTTCTGCGCTTTCTCGGCCGGACGGTTCTGGTTCTGCTGGTGCTGCTGGCCGTAACGGTCGCGGCGCTGCATTTCCTTGCGTCCCGTCCCGGCGACGGCGATGGCCACAAGGCGAACGCGACAACCATTCTTTTGGCCGGAACGGATGCCTCCTCCAACCAGACCGACACGCTGATGCTGCTGAATGTAGACCGCGATGCCAAGCGCCTCAGCCTGTTGAGCATCCCGCGTGACACAAAGGTCAACAGCTCCTACTGGCCCCAGAAGATCAATGGCGCTTACGTTGCCAACGGCAAGGGCGAGGAGGGCATGGACGCGCTGATGGACTACGTTGCCGACTGTGTGGGCTTCCGCCCGGACGGCTATCTGCTGATCGATTTGAACGTGTTTGTCGATCTGGTGGACCTGTTCGGCGGCGTGAAGTTCGACGTGCCGCAGGATATGTTCTATGAGGACCCGTCGCAGGAGCTGTATATCGATTTACAGGCAGGGGAGCAGAAGCTCGACGGCAAGGACGCGATGGGGCTGGTTCGTTTCCGTTCCGGCTATGCAATGGCGGATTTGCAGCGCGTGCAGGTGCAGCGCGATTTTCTGATGGCTGCGGTGCAGCAGTGGAAGTCGCCGACGCATCTGATTGACGCGCTTCGGGCGCTGCCGCTGCTGGAAAAGCATACGCTGACGAATTTGTCCACCCGTGAGCTGACTTGGCTTGCCGAATCGGCGGTGCTTTGCGGTACGGACGGCATGGTGATGCAGACCGTTCCGTATTATTTGAGTGACATTTATGTCTGCATCGACGCGGGCGACGATTATCTCCGACTGATCAATACCTATTTTAATCCCTACGAAACGGAGGTCGGCTACAGTGACCTCAACATTGCCTCCTGAACGCGTCGTCGGACGGTTTGCACCGAGTCCTTCCGGCAGAATGCACCTCGGCAACGTGTTTACCGCGCTGCTGGCATGGCTTTCCGTCCGGTCGAAGAGCGGCAAGCTCCTGCTGCGCATTGAGGACCTCGACCCAGACCGCAGCAAGCCGGAATTTATTGATGCCATCTATGAGGACCTGCACTGGCTGGGGCTGGATTGGGACGAGGAAATGCCCCGGCAGAGTACCCGCACGGCGGCGTATGCGCAGGCCTTCGATCGCCTGCCGGTCTATCCGTGCTATTGCAGCCGCAACGAGCTGCACGCCGCCTCTGCACCCCATGCGTCGGACGGGCGGGTGCTTTACGCCGGAACGTGCCGTGATCTGACCCCGGAGCAGCGTACGGCGCAGACCAGAGTCCCCGCATGGCGCGTCCGGGTGCCGGAGGAAACGGTTGCGTTTCACGACGGCGTGTTCGGCGAGGTGCGGCAGGACCTGGCAGGGGAGTGCGGCGACTTCATTCTGCGGCGCTCCGACGGCGTTTATGCCTATCAGCTTGCCGTCGTCTGCGACGATGCGGCGGGCGGCGTGACGGAGGTCGTGCGCGGCTGCGATCTTTTGGATTCCACGCCGCGCCAGATCTGGCTGGCTCGGCAGCTTGGGTTCTCCGTGCCGTGGTTTTACCATGTACCACTGCTGGTTGCGCCGGACGGGCGGCGGCTGAGCAAGCGCGAAAAAGACCTTGATCTCGACCATCTGCGCCAAGCCTACACACCGGAGGCCCTGATCGGCCTGTTGGCCTACGCGGCCGGTCTGATCGATACGAGGCGCGAAATTGCCCCGCAGGAGCTGGTGCCGCACTTCCGGTGGGCGGCCATACGAAAAGAAAATATTCCGATTTTTGACGCAATCGGTTGATATTTCGCGAAACTGTGCTATAATGACTTGGGTTAAGCAAAACGCTGAAAGGATGAATACCATGTTCAAAATCGTTCGTAAAAAGGAACTGAACGCTGCGGTGACGCTGCTGGAAGTCGAGGCGCCGTTCGTTGCCAAGAAGGCGCAGGCGGGCCAGTTCATCATTTTCCGCATCGACGAAAAAGGCGAGCGCGTTCCTCTGACCATCGCCGGTTATGACCGGGAAAAGGGTACGGTTACAATTATCTTCCAAAAGGTTGGTCTGACCACGAAAATGCTCGGCATGATGGAAGTCGGCGACTATCTGCACGACTTTGTCGGCCCGCTCGGCAAGCCCACCAAGACCGAAGGCCTGAAGCGTGTTTGCGTCGTCGGCGGCGGCGTCGGCTGCGCGATTGCACTGCCGTCCGCGCAGGCTTTCAAGGACGCAGGCTGCGAGGTTGATGTCATCGTCGGCTTCCGTAATAAGGACATCGTCATTCTGGAGGACGAGTTCCGTGCGGCCAGCAACAACCTCTATCTCATGACCGACGACGGCTCCTACGGTGAGCACGGTTTCGTTACCGTTAAGCTGCAGCAGCTTCTTGAAGCGGGCAACCAGTATGACGAGGTCCTTGCGATCGGCCCCATCCCGATGATGAAGTTCGTCGCCAAGACGACCGAGCCGTTCGGCGTAAAGACCACCGTTTCCCTCAACCCCATCATGGTCGATGGCACGGGTATGTGCGGCGGCTGCCGCGTCACCGTCGGCGGCGAAGTCAAATTCGCCTGCGTTGACGGCCCCGATTTTGACGGCCACAAGGTCGATTTCGCCGAGCTGATGAACCGCAACGGCGTGTATCGCGACCAGGAGTCCGAGGACGAGAAAAATCACATCTGCCGGATGGAAACGCTCGGCAAGGCGCTGATTCAGTAAGGGAGGAAAACACAATGCCGAATATGTCCATGACCAAGACTCCCATGCCGGAGCAGGATGCCAACGTCCGCAATAAGAATTTTAAGGAAGTTTCCCTGGGCTACACCGCCGAAATGGCCGTCGAAGAAGCCAAGCGCTGCCTGAACTGCAAGAAGCCGCAGTGCGTCGCGGGCTGCCCGGTCAATATCCGCATCCCCGAATTTATTTCCAAGGTCGCCGAGGGTGATTTTGCCGCGGCCTATGAGGTCATCACCTCCACCAACGCGCTGCCCGCGCTGTCCGGCCGCGTCTGCCCGCAGGAGAGCCAGTGCGAGTGCAAGTGCATCCGCGGCGTGAAGGGTGAGCCGGTTGCCATTGGCCGTCTGGAGCGCTTCGTCGCCGATTGGTACCGCGAAAATGTCAACAAGATGCCCGAAAAGCCCGAAAGCAACGGGATTCGCGTTGCGGTCGTCGGCTCCGGCCCTGCGGGTCTGACCTGCGCCAGCGAGCTGGCCAAGAAGGGCTACGCCGTTTCCATTTTTGAGGCCCTGCATACCGCCGGCGGCGTACTGGTCTACGGCATCCCCGAATTCCGTCTGCCGA
>OIZL01000719.1_pt1 | contig 22248 bp, 22 predicted proteins | sample 1588541 | NCBI WGS metagenome assembly OIZL01 (sample SAMN03283285) | human gut metagenome | biome: human-associated habitat; material: feces | host: Homo sapiens | place: Peru | collected 2012 | reverse complement strand
TGGAACAGGTTATGGAGGAATAGAATTAACTGATTTAAAATCATCAACTAATTATACAGATAATTTTGAAGTAAAAGATGGAGAATTGTACATCAAAAGTGAAAATAACCTAACAGACAAAGAAAAAAAATGGGCAAATGAATTAGGAGTAGAAGAAAAAGCATCAGTAACATTTGACAGAGTAGATAAGACAAAAGCTTTGGCAATAGGAAGTGAAGTAACATCATCAAATGGAGAACCATTTTATATAATAGGAGGAGATGATGTAGGTAAAGAGGTAACAGATGATACACAAGATGTACTATTACTAGCAAAATATAACTTAACATCAGATGGAAGTAGCCAAGATAAAACAGGAGAAAGTAATGGTTGTGAATTTTCAAGTACTGGTTATTGGAGTAGTGTATCAGGAATAACATATCCAGCAGATTTAAATGATGTGGAAAAATACCCAATACCGGATACTGAAACAAAATCAGTAATAAAAAAGGCACAAGAATATGGTAATAAATTATCTGGAGCAACAGGAAGATTAATGACTTATGAAGAAACAAATAAATTAGACACAGATGATTATTCAAAAATTTTATACGGAACAAATACAGAAAAAGGCTACTTAAGGTATTGGCTTGGCTCTGCGAACAACGGGTTTACTGCGAATTACGTGAATGGTTTAATCAACGTTGGCAGCCACGACTGGGACGAAAGCAACTTCGGCGCCTTACCAATCGAATACACTTATTTCGGAGTACGCCCAATTATAAAAGTCTCAAAATCTTTAATTCAATAAGCGACTTTAGGAGTGTAAATGATAAAAACAAAAAATCATTGAATATTAAAAGTAGAAAATAAAGTAATAGAAGCATTACTAATGATATAAATAAACGATAGATTAAAGTAATATACTTAAAAAATTTTTAGGTATATTACTTTTTTTGTTAATCTTTTTAACTTTACTTGAATAAGAAAATGTTTTGTAGTATAATGTTTCTGAATAAAAGGGCTTAAGTAGTAATAATTTGTGAATGTATAAATTTATGTTTAGAAATTATTATTACGGCCTTTTATTTAAAAATCAAATTTTAAGGAGGATTTTTATGTATAAAAAATTTGAAATGGAATACGCAGGACGCAAACTTGTTATAGAAACAGGTAAAATGGCAGGGCTTGCTAATGGTTCTTGCCTTGTAAGATATGGAGAAACAGCAGTACTTGTAAACGCAACAATGTCAAAAGAACCAAGAGAGGGAATAGATTTTTTACCTCTTTCAGTAGATTATGAAGAAAGATTGTATGCTGTCGGTAAAATACCAGGAGGTTTTATTAAAAGAGAGGGAAGACCTTCAAGCAAAGCAATACTTGTATCACGTGTAATTGATAGACCAATAAGACCGTTATTTCCTAAAGATTATAGAAACGATACATCTATTAATGCTTTGGTATTAGCAGTTGATCCTGATGTACTTCCAGAAGTACCAGCATCAATTGGAGCATCAATTGCTTTAAATATATCAGATATACCTTTTGATGCGTTAGTAGGTTCAATTAAAGTTGGAATTGTTGATGATAAAATAGTTTTAAACCCAGGACTTGAAGATAGAGAAAAATCAACATTAGATTTAACCGTATCAGCAACTTTAGAAAAAATATGTATGATAGAAGCTGGTGCAAAAGAAGTTCCAGATGATAAGATGCTAGAAGCAATAAAAGAAGCACATAAGGAAATAAAGAAACTTTGTGATTTTATAAAAACTATAAGAGATGAAGTAGGAAAACCTAAAGCTAAATATTTTTCTTTTGCTGTGCCAGAAGACATGGCTGAGTTTGTAGAAGAAGTAGCTCTTGATAAAATGAAAGAAGCTGTTGTTACAAAGGAAAAAACTGTAAGAGATGAGCAAGTAAATAAAGTAGATGAATTTGTAAAAGAAGAATATATTAAAAAATTTGGTGAAGAAAAATATAATGAAAATAAATCAATGCTTGGTGAAGCGTTATATAAAACAGAGAAAAAAGCTGTAAGAAGTTTAATAATAGAAGAAGGAAAACGTGTAGACTCAAGAAAAGATGATGAAATAAGACCACTTTCTGCTGAAGTAGGACTTTTTGAAAGAGTACATGGTAGCGCACTATTTTCTCGTGGACAAACTCAAGTACTTTCTATGGTAACATTAGGCTCATCATCAGATGAACAAGAAATAGATGGTCTTGATGAAGAAGTTACAAAAAGATATATACATCATTATAACTTCCCACCATACAGTGTAGGAGAAGCTAGACCAGCAAGAGGCCCAGGCCGTAGAGAGATTGGACATGGAGCTTTAGCTGAACGTGCCTTAGAACCAGTTATTCCATCAAAAGAAGAGTTCCCATATACAATAAGAGTTGTATCTGAGGTATTAAGCTCAAATGGTTCTACATCTCAAGGAAGTGTTTGTGGTTCAACACTTGCATTAATGGATGCTGGTGTACCAATTAAAGAACCAGTAGCTGGAATATCAACAGGATTATTCACAAAAAATGGTGATACTTCCGACTATGTAATGGTTACAGATATTCAAGGAATAGAAGACTTCTTTGGAGATATGGACTTTAAAGTAGCTGGAACAAAAAATGGTATAACTGCAATTCAAGTAGATATTAAAATTGATGGACTTACATATGAAATAATAGAAGAAGCTTTTGCAAGAACACATAAAGCAAGAAATTATATTTTAGATGAAGTTATGCTTAAAGCTATAGATGCACCAAGAGATCATCTTTCAAAATATGCTCCAAAAATAGAAGTTATAAAAATAAATCCAAGTAAAATCGGGGATGTTATAGGAGCTGGCGGAAAAACAATAAATAAAATTATTGATGAAACAGGTGTAAAAATAGACATCGAAGACGATGGTAGCGTTTTTGTTTCAGGAATTGAAGCTGAAAAGATTGATAGAGCAATAGAAATAATAGAATCTTTGACAAAAGATGTAGAACTAAATCAAACTTATCTTGGTAAAGTAACTAAAATATTACAATTTGGTGCTTTGGTAGAAGTATTACCTGGAAAAGAAGGATTTTTACATATTTCACAAATATCAACAAAGCGTATAGCTAAAGTTGAAGATGCATTAAAAGTAGGAGATGAAATTTTAGTAAAGGTAACTGAAATTTCAAAAGACGATGGCAAATTTAGTTTAAGTGCAAAAGCTCTTATGAAAGAAATATAGAGGTGCGTAATTTATGCAAGTTTATGCATTCGTAGGAAAAACAGGAACAGGTAAGAGTTATAATGCCCAAAGGGTAGCAAAAGAAAATAAAATAAATTATATAATAGATGATGCTATCCTTATAAAAAATACTAAGGTAGTAGCTGGAAGATCTGCAAAAACAGAAGCAAATTTTATTGCTTCTGTTAAGGCAGCAGTATTTTTGGATGAAAATAGAAGAGCTGAAATGATACAAGCTCTAAAAAAAGAAAATCCAGAAAAAATATTGATACTAGGTACATCTGATGATATGGTAGAAAAAATAGCTGCTAATCTTAAGCTAGGAAAGATATATAAAACAATATATATTCAAGATATTGCTACAGATGAACAGATAAAAGAAGCAAGAAGATCAAGAGTAGAGGATGGCAAACATGTAGTACCAGTACCAACATTAGAAATTAAAAAACAGTTTTCCGGATATTTTCTTGATTCATTAAAATCATTTAACTTTTTTGGAAGAGATGATGATAGTGTACATGATAATTCGGAAAAAACAATAATAAGACCAACATATAGTTATCTTGGTAACTATACTATTTCAGATAATGTTATTAATGCAATTATTTCTCATGTAGTATCAAGAGTAGATGGAGTATCAAAAGTATTTAAAGTAGTTACTGAAAAATATATTGATGGAATGAAACTTCGGAATAGATATAGAGATAAAATTTGGAAGAAATATTCCAAAGCTTTCTCAAGAAATTCGTAATACAGTAATCTATGCAGTTGATATGTCTACAGGAATTAATTTATTTGGAATAAATATAAATGTAAAATCAATTTCAAAATAAAAAAATAAGGGGTGAATTTAATATGGAAACAATGCACTATAGTGAAAAGAAAAAAAGTTCTAAAGGTTTTGTTATATTTTTCTTTTTATTTGTATTAATTGGTGGAGCAATTATTATATTTGCAATGTCTAATGAAAATGAACCAGTAGTAGTTGGTTCTCAAGAAACAGATATTCAAAGACTTGTTGATATGGAAAAAGAAGAAAAGGAAGAAACTAAAAATAAAAATGCAAATATAATTTATGAAGTAAAAGATGTAACACATAATGATTCTTCAAATTCAAAAATTAAATCTCAAATTACTGTACCAAAAATAACAGTTGATGGAGAAGAATTGACTGAGATAAATAATGAAATAGATAAAGAATATACAGATATATTTTCTAAACTAAAAGATCAAATGAAAGATGTAGATAGTAAATATACATATATTGTATCATATAATGTTTATGAAAATATGGTAGGTTCAGATAAAATATTATCAATAACTATTTACCAAAGGGTAAGAGATGATGCAGCAAAGAAAAATACAACGGAAAAAATTACATCATACAATATAGATCTTGCAAAAAAAGAGAAGATAACAGAGTTCTCAGTAGCATCTAGTATACTTGGAAAAGATTATAAAAGTATAATAAAAGGCAAAGTTCAAGATTATGTTGTAGAAAAAGGTATGATGAAAGAATCAGAATTTACTTATGCTATAACAGGACTTGAAGATTTCTATATAAAAGATGGAGTTTTTCATATAATATTTAATGAAGAAAAACTAGTTGATAAAAAATTTGGTGTACTTGATATAGAAGTACCAGTTAATTAAAACAATTACTAGGAGGTAATTTTAGTGTTAGATTCAATGGAAAAATTAGTTAGTTTATGTAAGTCAAGAGGATATGTTTATCCAGGATCTGAAATTTACGGAGGACTGGCAAATACTTGGGATTATGGTCCTTTAGGAAATGAACTAAAAAACAATGTAAAAGCAGCATGGAGAAAAAAATTTATTCAAGAGCAAAAAAATATTGTTGGATTAGATGCAGCAATTCTTATGAATCCTGAAACTTGGGTGGCATCAGGACACGTTGGAGGATTTTCTGATCCACTAATAGATTGTAAAGAATGTAAAACAAGACATAGAGCAGATAAATTAATTGAAGAATGGGCACATGATCAAGGAAAAGATATGATAGCAGATGGTATGAGTGATGAAGAATTAATTGGATTTATTAATGAAAATAACATACCATGCCCTGCGTGTGGAAAAACTAATTTTACAGATATTCGTAAATTTAATCTTATGTTTAAGACTTTTCAAGGTGTAACAGAAGATGCTAAGGCAGAAATATATTTAAGACCAGAAACAGCACAAGGTATTTTTGTTGACTTTAAAAATGTTTTAAGAACTTCAAGAAAAAAAATGCCAATGGGAATTGCTCAAATTGGTAAAGCATTCAGAAATGAAATAACACCAGGAAATTTCATATTTAGAACAAGAGAATTTGAACAAATGGAACTCGAGTTTTTCTGCAAACCTGGAACTGACTTAGAGTGGCATAAGTATTGGAAAGAATTCTGTGAAAAATGGTTATTAAGCCTAGGAATGAAAAAAGAAAATATTCGTTTAAGAGATCATTCAAAAGAAGAATTATCTCATTACTCAAATGCTACAACAGATATAGAATTTGCATTTCCTTTTGGTTGGGGTGAATTATGGGGAATAGCTGATAGAACAGATTTTGATTTGTCTAAACATCAAGAATTCTCAAAAGAAGATTTAAGTTATTTAGATCCTGAAACAAATGAGAGATATATTCCATATGTAATAGAACCATCACTTGGAGCAGATAGAGTAATGCTTGCATTTTTATGCAATGCATATGAAGAAGAAAAAATAACTGATACAGATACAAGAGTAGTTCTACATTTGCATCCAGCACTTGCACCATATAAAGTAGCAATACTTCCTTTATCAAAAAAACTAAGCTCAAAAGCTGAAGAAGTTTATGAAGCACTTTCTAAAAAGTTTATGTGTGATTATGATGAAAGTGGCTCAATTGGAAAAAGATATAGAAGAGAAGATGAAATAGGTACTCCTTACTGTGTAACAGTGGACTTTGAAACTTTAGAAGACGAATGTGTTACTGTAAGAGATAGAGATACAATGAAACAAGAAAGAGTAAAAATATCTGATCTTGAAAACTATATTAATGAAAAAATTGAATTTTAAGGGAGGTAAAGTTTTATGGAAAAGAAAAAAAGTATTGTTAAATATACAGTAGTAGGTATCCTTATATTTTCTATGGTATTTTCAATGTTTGCAGTTTTAATATCTGCAGTTCAAGGAAGTATATAATATAAAAATACGCACAAAATGGGGTGATTAGTATGGATAAAATAGGATCAAGTTTTGTATCTATAATGTACAAATTAAAAGATGTTTTCGATCTTACCAGTCCAATCAGATATCTTGTATTTATAGCAGATATCTTGATTGTAACTTTTATAATATATTATTTATTTAGAATTGTTAAAAAGACAAGGGCTGGTCAAATAGTAAAAGGAATATTTTTTGTATGCATATTATTTGTAATAGCAAAAGTATTCAATATGGTAATATTAAATTTTATACTTACCAATTTCTTAACTTATGGAGTTATTCTTCTTATTGTTGTATTTCAACCGGAACTTAGAAATGTTTTTGAAAAATTAGGAAGAAGTAAAATAGTTGATGTATTCGATATGGATGATAACATTTTGGTTAAACATTCAATATCTGAAATTGTAAAAGCAGTCGAAATAATGTCGCTTAAAAATATTGGTGCATTAATTGTAATTCAAAGAGATACGCAAATTACAGATGTTTTAAAAGAAGGAGTAAATCTTTCTGCTAAAGTGTCTAGTGAACTTATTCAAAATATATTTATGCCAAGAACGCCACTTCATGATGGTGCAATAGTTATAGATAAAACAGAGATACTGGCAGCTAAATGTATATTACCACTTGCCTCTGAAGTTTCAATACCTAAAAATGTTGGGACAAGACATAGAGCAGCAGTAGGAATAACAGAAATATCTGATGCGTTAGTAGTTGTTGTATCAGAAGAAACAGGTACTATATCACTAGCAGAAGATGGTAAACTTACAAGAAATTTAAGCGGTGATACTTTAAAAGGATTACTTCTAGAAAAAATGGATAAAACTAAAAATAGTGTCGCAATAAAAAACATTATGAAAAATAATTCATAGTATTAAAAAGTTATTCATATATAAATATATGTATAAAATATGAACTAAAAAGTTCATGCATATATGGAGGAAAATATATGAATAATCTTTTTGTCGATATATATGAATCTCAAAATAAATCTTTAAATTTGACTTCAGTAACAAATAAAATGCTGTTGAAAACCTTTGGCTATATATTAAAGGAGGATAAACTTCTTAAAACTAAAACAAGTTCAAATATATTCTTGAACTTAGATAAAGAAAAAGTTTTAGACTTAAGTAAAAATAAAAAAGCATTTAAAAGAAGTTTGAAAATCCTGTTAAAAAATAAAAGAAATATAACTGTAGTCTTTAGTAGAAAAATAAAAAATACAATAGGATTAGAAGATACTATTAAAAAACTTTTTGATCAAATAGGTTTAGATTTTAGATATATTGATTCTTTAAATAAATTAAAAACTTTAGATATCAGCTATATAGAAAGGTATATGACTATTAAAAAAATAAATCCAGATAGATTTAAATTACTTGTAGCAATAGATGATATATTAGATTTTGATTTTGAAAAGTTTTTAGAATATGTACTTAAATATAAATGTGTAGATATACTTAAGATGCAGGATATAAATAAATACGATTATAAAAAACTGGCTAAAGTAGTAGAAAACATAAATAATGAATATGGGTCTTCAGTTCAAATAATACAAAAAAGAAATTTGCAAAATTATGATTTCTGTATTCTATATACAGAAAATCAAAAAGAATATTTTAAATCACATTATGTGTTAAAAAGAGAAGCATATATTTTAGATATCACAAACGTAGATGATGATATACTTAGTAAAGAATATAAAATATATGAAAAAAATAAATCATATATAGAAACTATATTTAAAAGAATGAAGTTAGATGTAAATGAATTTTGTAAAGTAGATTTAGGAAAATTATATAATTAAAATAACTTGACATATGTAGTATAATATTAGTGTTATGCTTTAAAATACAGGGAGGTATAAAAAATGGAAGAAAGAGAAATAATGTTAACCGAAGAAGGTTTTAAAAAATTAGATGAAGAATTAAAACAGTTAAAAGGGCCAAGAAAAATGGAAGTGGCTGAAAGAATAAAAGTTGCAAGAGAATTTGGAGACTTGTCTGAAAACTCTGAATATGATGATGCTAAAAATGAGCAAGCATTACTTGAAGCAAGAATATTAGAAATCGAAAATACATTAAGACATGCAAAAATTGTTGATGATGACGACATATCAACAAGAAAAGTTGGTGTTGGAACTTTAGTTACAGTTTATGATTATGAATTTGATGAAGAAGTTTCATATGGTATAGTAGGTGCAACTGAAGTTAATATGTCAGAAAACAAAATCTCAAATGAATCTCCAGTTGGAAAAGCTTTAATGGGAAGAAAAAAAGGAGAAGAATTTGAAGTTGAAACACCAGGTGGAATGTCTAAGTATAAAGTAATATCAATAAAAAGATTATAATAATTTGTTATATATAAATAGTATGGGAGGAAAAAATGGGAGAAATAAACGAGTTAAGAAAAGTTAGAGAAGAAAAAGAGGACAAGCTAAAAGAAGCAGGAATACCTGTAAGACCAGATAGATTTGAAGTTACTCATTCATTAAAGGATGCCAGAAATTTAGAGGAAGGCGTTCAAAATGTAAAAGTAGCTGGACGTGTTATGTCTAAAAGAAAAATGGGAAAAATAAGCTTCCTTGATTTAAGAGATGTTGAAGGAAGAATTCAACTTTGTATAAAAAAAGACGAAGTTGGAGAAGAAAAATATAAACTAATTCATGAAACTTTAGATGTAGGTGACTTTATCGGAGTAGAGGGAGAAACTTTCGTTACTCAAACAGGAGAAAAGACAATTAGAGTAAAAGAATATACTTTCTTAGGTAAATCTTTAAGACCTCTTCCAGAAAAATTCCATGGAGTTACACATACAGAAACATTATATAGGGAAAGACATCTTGATTTAATAATGAACGATGAAACTAAAAAAAGATTCTTACTTCGTTCAGAATTTATTAAGCTAATGAGAGAGTTTTTATGGCAAAAGAACTTTATAGAAGTTGAAACTCCAGTGCTTCAAAATACTGCATCAGGTGCAACCGCAAGACCATTTATAACTCACCATAATATGTATAATACAGATGTATATTTAAGAATTTCACCTGAACTTACATTAAAGAAACTAATAATTGGTGGATTTACTAATATATTTGAAATTGCAAGAGATTTTAGAAATGAAGGAATAAGTGTAAACCATCTTCAAGATTTTACAATGGTTGAAGGTTATAGTGCATATTGGAATTTTGAAGATAATATGAAATTAATGCAAGAAATGGTTACATATATAATTTCTCATTTATTTAATGGAAATCTAAAAGTAATGATTGGTGAAAATGAAATAGATTTCGGAGGAGATTGGGATGTAGTTTCATTTAGAGACCTTCTTATAAAAGACTGTGGAATTGATATAGATAAATTTACTACTGCTGCTGATTTACTTGCTGAAATAAGAAAAAATAATATAGTACTTGAAGTAGAAAATTTAGAAGCTTTAGGTAGAGGTAATTTAATAGACCAATTATATAAAAAAGTAAGCAGACCTAATATTATACGTCCAACATTTTTAATAAAACATCCAATTGACTTATCACCACTTGCTCGTGCAAATGATGAAAATAATTCACTTACAGATAGATTCCAACTTATAGTAAATGGACAAGAAATTATAAATGGATATTCTGAACTTGTTGATTCAGTAGAACAAAAAAATAGATTCTTAGAACAAGCTAAGTTAAAAGAAAATGGTGATGATGAAGCAATGAGCTTTGACCATGAATATATAAAAGCAATGGAATATGGTATGCCACCTATTTCAGGATGGGGATTAGGAATTGATAGATTCTTGCAATTCTTAACAAATAGCTATAATATTCGTGACGTAGTACTTTATCCATTGCTAAAACCAAGAGAAAATGTTGAAGTGGATGATGAAGATGAAGAGGGAAAAGAGTAGAAAAGGTTCTGGCCTTAAAAAAAGAAATAATTATATAAATATATTACTTGTATTTGCTATAGCACTATTTATTTTTTCTGGCATAAAAATTGCTTTATGGTTAAGAGATAATAAAAAATCAAAAGAGAATTTAGATGAAACTATAGATATTGCAGATATAAAAGAAACTGATGGCAAAAATGTAGAAAAAGTTAATCCACCAGCTGAAGAAGATACAAAATATTCAAATGATTACTTTTACTATATGTCACTACCATTTCTTTCAGTGGGATTTGATGAACTAAATGCCAAAAACTCTGATACAGTTGCATGGTTAAAAGTTGCCGGAACAAAAGTAAATTACCCAGTAGTTCAAACAAATAATAACGATTATTATTTGACACATGCTTTTGACAAAACAGTAAATGAAGCTGGATGGCTTTTTGCAGATTATAGAAGCAATTTAGATGAATTTCGGTAAAAATAATATAATATATGGACACAGTAGAAGAAATAATACCATGTTTGGAAGTTTACTTGGAGTAACTAATACTTCTTGGTGTAGCAATAGAAATAATACAGTGGTATATCTTTCTACTGAAAAGTATAATACAATGTGGCAAGTATTTTCTGTATATACTACACCAAAGGAAACTAATTACTTAACTACATCTTTTGTAAATGACGAAAGTTATTTGAACTTTTTAAATGAATGTAAAAGTAGAAGTATATATGATTTTGGTACAGTGTTTAGTGCAAATGACAGTGTTCTAACACTTTCTACCTGTGCTAAAGATGATAATTACAGAGTAGTAATTCAAGCAAAACTTATAAAAAAAGATATAAGGTAAAATAGTTATATTTATAATAAATAACTTAAATGTTAACAAGAAGTTAGTGTTTAAGTTATTTTTTAGTGTGAGAAAATTTTATTGATATTCAAAAAGCATAAAATTTTCAAGTGATTTTTTCCATTTTATTTGCTTTTTTTCCATACTATGGTATAATATACGTGGGTGATATGTAATGAAAGAATATAAAATAGTTAAGGATATTAATCCTAATATATTTAGAGGATACGACATACGAGGAATATATGGAAATGATCTAAATGAAGACATAGCATATACAATAGGTAGATCATATGGTACATATATAGGAAACAGTGGATATAAAAAATGTGTTATAGGACATGATAATAGGGATTCATCTCCTGCATTATATGATGCTTTAATAACAGGAATAGTTTCGACTGGTATAGATGTATTAGCTTTAGGACTAGTTACTACACCAATGTACTATTTTGCACAAATTAATTTAAATGATAAAGACGAAATAATGCCGGGAATTATGATAACAGCAAGTCATAATCCAAAAGAATACAACGGTTTTAAAATGTCTGTTAGTAATTTTGGTAATGCTTGTGGCCAAATGATAATAGATTTTAGAGATTTTACAAGTAAATGTGAATTTGTTGATGGTAATGGCAGTGTAATAGAAAAAGATATAAAAGCTGACTATTTAAAACTAATAAAAGAAAGTATTGAGCTTGGTGATAAAAAAATAAAAGTAGTAGTTGATACTGCAAATGGAACAGCTTCAATAATTGCTAAAGACGTATTCGATATGTTTAAAGATAAAATTGAAATGGTACCATTATATATGGAGTCGGATTCGAATTTTCCAAATCATCATCCTGATCCAAGTGTTGAAGAGAATAACGCAGATTTAAAGAAAAAAGTGTTAGAAGAGCATGCTGATTTTGGACTAGGAATAGATGGTGACGGTGATAGAATTGGTGTTATAGATGAAAATGGAAAAATGGTATTTATTGATTTCTTTGCAATTATTATATGGCGTGATATAATGAGCAAAGTATCAAATAAAAATGCTTTATTTGATGTAAAATGTTCAAAATCTCTTCCTGATGAAATAATAAAATTAGGCGGAAATCCAGTTTGCTATAGAACAGGAAATTCATATATGAAAGCAAAAATGAGAGAAGGAAACTTTGCTTTTGGTAGTGAACTTTCAGGACACGTTTTCTTTAATGATAAGTGGCCAAATATTGATGATGGACTTTATGCAGGCTTAAGACTTGCTGAAATATTAACTAAAACAGATAAACACGTTTCAGAGTTATTAGATGGAGTAACTAGATATTATTCTACACCTGAAATAAAAATTGTGTCAACTGATGAAGAAAAATTTAAAGTTGTTGAAAAAGTTAAAGCTTATTGCGAATCTCAAGAGTATAAGGTTAATGACATAGATGGGGTAAGAGCTGAATTTTCCAACGGATGGGCTTTAGTTAGAGCATCTAATACAGGACCAAATATAACAGCAAGATTTGAAGGCGTGACTGAAGAAGATATGAAAAAAATAGAAAATGAATTTATGGGTTTATTAAAGTAATAGAATAATAATTATAAAAGGAGTAGTTAAATGAAGATTATAGATAAAATAAAAGAAGTATATGATTATAGACATATGCTAAAGACTTTAGTAAAGCAAGATATAAATGGTAGGTACAAGGGGTCTTTTTTCGGATTTCTCTGGACTTTATTAAATCCTCTACTTATGCTTGCAGTATATTCTTTGGTATTTCAGTTTGTATTTAGAACTGGAATAGAGCATTATTCAATTTATTTGTTCATATGTCTAATGCCATGGAATGCTTTTGCAAATACCATTGCAGTTGGAACTACTTGTGTATCTAACAATGCAAGTATACTTAAAAAAGTGTATTTTCCAAGGGAGGTATTACCTTTAGCCGTTGTAATAAGTAATACAATACAATATTTTTTCAGTGTAGTAATAATATTTATAGCTTTACTAGTATCAGGTGTAGGTATTTCGTGGGTAGCAATATTTTTACCTTTAATTGTATTGATACAAGCTATTTTTAGCCTAGGGCTTATTATGATATTGTCAGCAGCAAATGTATATATTAGGGATGTACAATATATTATGAATCCAGTCATGATGATTTGGATGTATGCGTGCCCAATATTATATAGTATTTCAATGGTACCAGAAAAATTTTTAAAAGTATATAAGTTAAACCCAATGACATTAATTATGCAAGAATATCAAAATATATTGTACAATAAAACGTTACCTGATTTTAGAAATCTTGGAATTGTATTCCTAGTTTCAATTGCATTTCTTATAATTGGTTATTTAGTATTTAACAAATTGCAAAGACGTTTCGCAGAGGAGGTATAATTAAAGTGGCTAAGAAAAATAATAATGACATAGCAATATCAGTAAAAAATATGTATAAAGAATTTACAATATATGAAGATAAAGCATACTTCCTTAAGGAAAGGCTTTCAAATCTAAAGAGAAATAAAAAAACAAAACATGTTGTTTTAAAAGATATAAATTTGGATATAAAAAAAGGTGAATCTGTGGCTCTTATAGGAGTTAATGGTTCAGGTAAATCTACACTTTTAAAACTACTAAATAAAATAATATATCCTGAGAAAGGAACAATTGAAATAAACGGAAAAATATCTAGTATGATTGAGCTTGGGGCAGGATTTAATACAGATTTTACTGGTAGAGAAAACATTTACTTTAATGCTTCGATGTATGGACTTGGAAAAAAAGATGTTGATCCTATAATAGATAAGATAATTGATTTTTCTGAACTGGGACAATTTATTGATGTACCAGTTAGAACATATTCATCAGGTATGTATATGAGACTTGCTTTTTCAATTGCAGTAAATGTACAAGCAGATATTTTGCTTATTGATGAAATACTAGCTGTTGGAGATGCACATTTCCAAGATAAGTGTTTAAATAAAATGAAAGAATTAAAAAAAGAAGGAAAAACTATGGTTTTTGTTTCACACAGTATGGATCAAGTTAAAAGTTTCTGTGATAGAGCAGTTTGGTTATATAATGGCATTTTAAAGATGGATGGTTCTACTGAAGAGGTTGCTAAAGCATATTTAGCTGAACAAGGCTAGTATATATTATATGTTTTTTAAAGGAGAATAATTTGAAATGAAAATATGGATCTTAACTACAGAATATCCTCCAGCTTTTGGAGGGGGAATAGGAACATATGTGGAAAACGTAGCTAAAATGTACTCTGAAAAAGGAGAAAACGTAAAAGTAATATTAAGGGATAATGAGAATATTAGAAAAAAAGAAAATTCGAATTTAGAAGTTTGTAGATTTTTATTAAGATATGATAAAGAGTATGCTTATATGGGAGAGATACAATCTATGGCTTACCAATACTTTGAATATCTAAATAAACTATTACTTGAAGATAAACCTGATGTTATAGAAATTCAGGAATATAATGCAATAGGATATTATATATTACAGAATAAATATTTAAATAGAGATTATTTGAAGGGAATACCTGTGGTGTTACATCTTCATACTCCACAATTTGCATTGTATAGTATAAATAAAAATGTCAGCTATAAATTGCCAGACTATTGGGTGGGAGAAATGGAGAAATTCTGTATAAAAGCAGCAGATGTATTAATGTGTCCTAGTCAATTTTTAGCTGACAAACTTCAGTATTTAAATATAAGTAAAAAAATTAAAGTTATCAATTTACCATTTTCATTAAAAGAAAGCAATGAAAATATAGAAAAAGATAATAATTTGTTTGTATACTTTGGAAGAACTGAATATAGAAAAGGAGTACAGCAGTTAGTTGAAGCTTTTGAAAAAATATGGAAAAAAGGTTATAAGTGCAAATTAAAACTAATTGGTGGGGATGTAAAATTTTTCCCTAAAAACGAAAATCTAGGGACAATTTTAAAGCAAAAATATTCGAATAGAATTGAAGAGGGAGTTTTAGAATTCCAGAAAAATACACCTCAAGATTTACTTATTAGAGAAATAAAAAAGGCAAAAACAACTATTATTCCATCACTTTATGAAAATTTTCCAAATACTTGTATAATGTCTATGTGGCTTGAAAAACCAGTAATTGTATCAAAACAAGGTGGCCAAGCAGAAATGGTTGGAACTGATGGAATAAATGGTTTTATATTTGATCATGAAAAAAAAGGAGATTTAGAGTCTAAAATTCTTGAGGTATTAGATACTCCAGATAATGTTTTAGAGAACATTGGGAAAAATGCTAAAAAAAGGATTAATCAACTTTGTAATATAGATGAAAATTATAAAAAGAGAAAGCAATTTTTTGAAAGTATTTTGAAAAACTACAAGGAAAATGAAGTTTATCCTTTTTTAAATAAAAATGAAAGATATAATTTATTAAACGTTGAAAATAATATTGGTCTTTTATCAATTGTAATTCCATATTACAATATGGGGAAATACCTAGATGAGGCAGTAAATAGTATAAAAAACTCTTCATATAGCAAAAAAGAAATAATTATTGTTAATGATGGCTCAACAGATTCTGAAAGTATTAAAGTTTTAGAAAAGTATAAAAATGATAATATGGTTGAAGTTATTAATATTGAAAATGGTGGCTTGGCTAATGCACGAAATGTTGGTGGAAGTGTAGCTAAAGGTGAATTTATTGCCTTCTTAGATGCTGATGATTTAGTTGAAAAAAGCTTTTATACTAAAGGAATAAATATTTTAAATAGGTTTAAGAATGTTTCATACGTTTATAGTTGGGTAAAATATTTTGAAGGTAGCAATGGTGCTTGGACTACTTTTGATATCCAATTACCTTATTTATTATGCCATAACATGCTTAATGCCAATACGTTAATTAGAAGATTGGACTTTATAAGATATGGACAGAATAGACCTGAAATGGAATATGGTATGGAAGATTATGATATGTGGATTTCTTTAGCTGAAAACGACTGCTTTGGAGTTTGTATACCAGAGTTCTTGTCTTTTTATAGGGTTAGAAAAAATTCAATGGCTAGAGGATTTAATGCAAATAATTTACTTTACCTAACAGAGATTATTACTAGAAATCATAAAGAAATTTATAGTAAATATGGTCCTGAATTGTATAATATATTGTCTGATAATGGACCTAGTTATTTATATAATAATCCTTCATCTTATTTACCAGAATTTGGAGAAAAGCAAGTTGTATATAAGGCACCGAAAATGAAAGATGTATTATGGAGATATAAAGCTTGGAGAGGCTTTATAAAATTTTTACAAAAAACAGGAATAATGAAGATATTAAAAAAAATAAGAGGAAATTAATATGGCTTTAAAAAAAGAAAATGTTATAATAGAAGAATTAGAAATTGAAAACGATATTTTAAAAGAGAAATTAAGCGAATTAATGAAAAAAAATATACAATATAATAATGAAAATACTCTTTTAAGGGAAGATGTAAAAAACAAAGAAAATGTTATAAATACAATTCTTAATTCAAAAACATTTAGATATGCAGACAAAATTGGAAAATTTTTAAAGGGGAATAAATAATGAAGAAAAGAATTCTTTTGGTTATTGATGTTGAAGGTTGGACTTTTGATATATTAGCCAGCAAGTTGAAAAAGGCCCTAAACAATAAATATGATATAGATATATTACCAGGAAGTTTTTTTGGTGGAAATATGGTAAAATTATTTTTGTTTTCAAACAAATATGATTTGATTCATTTTATGTGGCGTGGGTACTTGTCCCTTCTTAATAATGCTAATATGGATCGATATATTACTTCTATGGGCTTTGAAAAAAAAGAATTTTATAATAAATTTATAAATAATAAAATTGTTACGGCTACGGTGTGTGATCACTTATATCTTAATGAAGATGAATATTGGCGAACTGAAGAAATATTAAAATATGTAAAATCTTATTTTGTAACTTCTAAAAAATTAGATGAAATTTATGTAAATGTAAATAAAGAAAAGAAGTATGGTATTATAAACGATTTCATTGATTTAAATTTATTTAAGTCAGTTATTAGGAAGACTCCTAATAATAAAGACAAATTTATTATTGGATGGGTAGGAAATAGTAATTTTATAGGTCCAAATGGTGAAAAGGATTTAAAAGGTGTAAATAATATTTTAAAACCAGCTATAAAACAATTAATTGATGAGGGGTATAATGTTGAACTTAAATTAGCTGACTCTGCCGAGAAAGTTATATCAAATAATGACATGCCTAGTTTCTATAAAAATATTGATATTTACGTTTGTACTTCCTCTTCAGAGGGAACTCCTATGCCTGTACTTGAAGCAATGGCATCTGGTGTACCAGTTATATCTACAGATGTCGGAATAGTGCAAGAGGCATTTGGAAAAGAGCAAAAAATGTTTATATTGCCTGAAAGAACTATAATAGCATTAAAAGAAAAGATAAAAAGTATTATCACAGCCCCTCAAATATATGAAGTATTGTCCAAGGAAAACTTGGAAAGTGTTAAAAAATTTTCAATTGAAAGTGTTTCTAAAAAATATGTCGATTTTTTTGAATATAATTTTAAAAATGATTTAAGTAGGAGAAAAGATGATTAAAGTATTTGTTTTAAATAATGAGGATAAATATATAAGTAGCATAAATAAATATATTAAAGAAACAGATTTAAATATATTAACGCAAGAAGATATTATTAAAATAAAAAAAGAAATTAATTTAAATGAAAATAATAAATTATATAACGATTATTTAAGACTTTATATAATATATAAAAATGGTGGACTTATTTTAGATGGAAAAGTTGAAATAAAAGAAAATTTAGATTACTTCTTTAAGAATAAAGTTTTTTTAGGATATAAAACAGAAAATAAAATTGCTACAAATATTATTTTTGCTAGAGAAAAAAACAATGGTTATTTAAAGCAAATACTTTATTTAATTGAGGAAGGAAAGTATGATAATATAACTGAAGTTATATCGAATGTTGTAAATAAGAAGTTAGATACAATATACAATAGTTTAGTAAATCTAGATGATGAGTTATATATTTATCCTTATGACTATTTTTATCCATTAGATTATGAAAGACATGGTAAAAATATATCTGAAAATACAAAAATTATATTTTATGAAAACAAAAAACTTTCAAAATTTGCTAAGGTTAAGTATGGTATATATAAAAAATATGGTACATATGCATTAAGGTATCTTTTAACTTTAATGGACACTTTTAGAAATAGAGTGGGAGCTAAAAGATATATAAAGAAACAAATGAAAGGAAAGTTTGAAGATCCTAAAACAATAAATAAATCTGTTTTGGAAGCGTCTAAGATATTAGATGAATATAAGAAGTTAAAGCCAGATTATGTTATTTTTCATAATCCAAGATGGATGGGAGTTACTAGTGCAACTAAAGAGCTTTTTGAAAACCTAGTACCACTTCAAGGAACGTATACCAACTCACAAGTGGATTTAATAGCTAGAAAAATTATTGAACTTAATGTAAAACAAGTTATATTTAGTGCTTTTGAGTTTGGGTTCGATAAACTAGCTATAAAAATAAAAGAATTAAATAAGAATATAAAAATAAAGCTTTTTTGGCATAGTAGTCATTCACAAATTAATGGTCAACTTGTTGATATAATGAATTGGAAAACTAATTTAAAAGTTATAAATTTACACAGACAAGGAATAATAGATGTGTTTGGTACTTGTAAAGAAAGTTTAGTGGATTTTTATGTTTCGCAAGGTTTTAAAACAGCATTTATTCAAAATACGGTAAAGCTTAATGAAAGTATTAAAGCTGAAATTTTAAATAAGAAAAAAGAAAATCAAAATATTTCAAAAGAATATGTAAAAATAGGTCTTTATGCCGCTGGTATGGACTGGAGAAAAAATATGTTTAATCAGATAGCTGGTGCTTCGTTGATTCATGGAGCAATAGTAGATAGTGTACCATTAAACTTTGAAGGACAAGTATTTGCTTCTAAGATAGGGCTTAAGATGACAGGCTTAAATAAAGGTGTAAAAAGGGAAGAACTATTAAAAAGAATGGCTAGTAATAATATAAATTTGTATGTTACTTTTTCCGAGTGCGCACCTATGCTTCCAATAGAGAGTATGGAATGTGGTACAATATGTTTAACTGGAGATAACCATCATTACTTTAAGAACACTCCATTAGAGAAATACTTAGTGGTATCGAGAGAAGATGATGTTATATCAATATCTGAAAAGATAAAATATGCTTTAGATAATAAAGAAGAAATTTTCAATTTGTATTATGAGTGGAAAAAAGACTATGATATTCAAAGTAAAGAAAGTGTACAAGCTTTTCTAAAAATGTAAATTAGTGAGGGAAAATATGTCAAGACATTTTAAAAAAGTAAAAAATATATTGTTTTATCCAAAAGATGAAACTAAAAAAATTCTAGAAAAAATAAATAGTTTTAATGGCAAAGAAGGATTTGCAATATATAATCCTGAATGTCTTGGAATAATGAATTCTACTAAAGACTTATTTGAGAACAGTGTGGCTATAAAGGAAATTCTTAATAGAAGACAACTAGAACAAATAGCGAGCCATATAGCAAATACAAATGTAAAATACGTAGTATTTAGTTCTATTACTTTTGGTTGGAAAGCTTTAGTAGAAAGAATAAAAGAATTAAATAATAACATTAAAATAAAATTTATGTGGCATGGCTCTCATGCAATGTTTGTTGAAAGAGATGAATCATATTTTTTATATAGTATTATAGAACTTATGGACAGAAAAATAGTTGATTCAGTTGGATTTTTTAAAGAGAGTATGGCTGAGTTTTACAAACAAAAAGGATATAATGCATTTTTTTTAACAAATAATGTAAGCAGCATTTGTTCGACTAATATAAATGCTTTTATGAAGGAAGAAGGTAAAATATATTTAGGTTCATATGCGGCCGGTGATCGTTGGGGAAAAAACACAGCAAATCAATTAAGTGCAGCATCTATGCTAAAAAATTCAGTAGTAGATATTATCCCCACAACTGATTTAATAAAAGAGTTTTGTAAGACTATTAATTTAAGAATAAATGATGAAAATTTAAGTTATTTACCTAGACAAGAGTTATTAAATAGAATGGCTTTAAATGATGTTAATTTATATGTTACATTTACTGAGTGTTCTCCTGTTATTCCTTTGGAAAGTCTAGAGCTTGGAGTACCTTGTGTCACAGGAAATAATCATTCATATTTTAAAAACTCTAAATTACAGGAATATTTGATAGTAAAAGCGGAAGATGATATAAATGAAATATATCAAAAAATTAAAATTTGCATTGAAAAAAAAGATGAAATAATTGATTTATATAAAAAATGGAAAAAAGATTATGATTTGTTTAATTATTTTACTTACTTTGGGTTGTTCTAAAGAGGTTAAGGAAGAATATAAAGAGGATGATATAAAGGTTTTTATTTTAGAAGATACATTAACTGATAGTGGTTTAACTTTTGAAATAAAAAATAATACTGATAGTGATATTATGTTAGAACCTGGTTTTGATATTGAAAAATATAGTGATAATAGTTTTAAGAAGTTATCTAAAAATAAAAAGTGTTCTAGTGGTATTGGCTATGGGATTGAAAAAAATAATATGATGGATATTAAGGTTAATTGGTCTTGTGAGTATGGTAAATTAGATAGTGGTAAATATCGTATTATTAAGTATTTAGAAAATGATGAATATTTGATTATTGATTTTGAATTGTAGGTGATTTGATGAAAACTGTTGTTATAACTGGCTCTGCTAGAGGTTTTGGTTTAGAGATGGCTAAGGAATTTAGAAAATATAATTATAATGTTGTAATTAGTGACATTTTAGATGATGAATTAGCAAAAGCTGAATCTTTATTAAAGTCTATTTCTGGTAATGGTAGCATTTTGAGTGTTAGATGTGATGTTACTAGAGAAGAAGATTTAACTTTTTTGAAAGATGAAACTGTTAAGAATTTTGGTTCTATTGATATTTGGATTAATAATGCTGGTGTTAATCAAAAGATGGTTCCTATTTGGGAAGTTGATACCAAAGATATTGATAGATTGATTGATATTGATTTAAAGGGCTCTATTATTGGTTCTAAGATTGCTATGAACCAGATGATTAAACAAGGGTTTGGTCAAATTTATGGTATTGAGGGTTATGGTAGTGATGATGCTATGATGACGGGATTATCTATTTATGGGACTAGTAAAAGAGGTTTAACTTATTTTTTGGAGAGTTTAGCTAAAGAAGTGGATGATAAAAAACTTAATATTCAGGTTGGTTTACTTGCGCCTGGTATTATGATTACCGATTTTGTTAATCATTCTATGGGTACTAATGGGTTTGAACTTTCAGAAAAGGTCAAAAAAGTGTACAATATATTAGGTGATAAACCAGATGTAATTGCTAAATTTATGGTTAATAAAATTATAAAAAATAATAAAAATGGTGTTAGATTTACATGGCTTACTAGTTCTAAAGCTATGTGGAGATTTATGACTAGTGGAACTAGAAAAAATAGATTTTTTAAATAATGACAATATATCTGTATTGCATAAATAGACAAAATATTTTATAATATATTTGGAAGGTGAATTATGAGCGAAACATATAAGTTAGCTAAGGCTTTTAAAAAAAAATATCCAATGACTGTAGCTTGGAGATTAAAAGCACATAGTAAAATTATTGATATGCACTTAAGTGAAAACGAAAAAATATTATATTTATTTTTAGGACAAAAGAATTTGCACCCTCTAGATTTTGTTAATACAAATATCATTGCAATCACTAATAAAAGAATTATGATTGCAACTAAAAGATTAGTATTTGGTTACTTTTTTGTAAGCATCACACCAGAATTATATAATGATATAACAATAAAAAAAGGCTTAATTTGGGGAAGTGTTATAATTGATACCGTAAAAGAAAAGGTATATTTATCAGATATTGATCCAAATGCTTTGCCAGAAATAGAAAATAAAATAACAGACATAATGAGAGAAACTAAAAAAGTCTGTAATGTAGATCATAAGTGCTAAAAAGCACTTTTTTTTGGAGGAAATATGAAGTTATCAACAGAACC
>OIZL01000716.1_pt1 | contig 22283 bp, 22 predicted proteins | sample 1588541 | NCBI WGS metagenome assembly OIZL01 (sample SAMN03283285) | human gut metagenome | biome: human-associated habitat; material: feces | host: Homo sapiens | place: Peru | collected 2012 | reverse complement strand
GTCCAAAAAAGGGGGTAAAAAAGGAATCTCAATTTCTCAAGATCCTTCTCCTGCGGAACTATAAAAGTGCTTTTGCATCTCTGTTCGTAACAGTTCAAAAGATAAACGGAGAAAGAGGGATTTGAACCCTCGCGCCGCGTGAGCGACCTACACCCTTAGCAGGGGCGCCTCTTCAGCCTCTTGAGTATTTCTCCATAGTCTGAACTATTCCTCTACCAATATATAGTTCTGCGCCGTTTCACAACGCAAATGTTATTATACATAAGCTATAATTGTTTGTCAATCGCTTTTTGAATATTTTCTCTAACAAGTTTCGCGATGTCCACCGTCTTCATTCCGGCGTAGTCTTCATAGTACAGCGGAGGCAGATAGCGCAGCTTCACTGTCACCGGTTTTGTCGAGTCTTCGTCGAATGGTTTATAGGAATCGATCAACGCGCACGGCACGATCGGGCACTTTGCCCTGACTGCGCTCTTGAAGGAACCTCCTTTAAAAGGAAGCAGCTTATTTCCTTCCCGGCTTCTTGTTCCCTCCGCAAAGATCAGATAATTATTTCCCTGCTTTGCTCCTTCGGCAAGCTGATTGATCACCTGCAAGGACTGTTTGATATCCTCTCTGTCGATCGGGATCGCCCGCAATGCGCCAAATACCTGTTTTAACAAAACGGTATTTTTCACTTCCTTTTTGTACACGACCGTAAACGGCACCGGGCAGGTTGCAAGAAATACCAGTACATCAAACATACCCTGGTGATTTGGGAAAAAGATAAATCCGCTCTCTTTGGGAATGTTCTCCAGTCCGTCTGCCTCTATCGTCACTCTTCCTGCACGGATGGCTTTCTGTGTCACCTTCTGAATAAAGCGATAGCTTTTCTCCAGATCATAATTCTTTTTCTTTCCGAGCAGCCCTATCCGTAAAATATAGTAAGGCACCTTATACCAAAGTCTCAAAACCATCAAAAGAATTCTGCGCATATCGATCCCCTTTTCTCTGCACCAGGTATTCTATTTCTGTTCAATACAGTATTCCCGGATCGCCGTCTCATAAAGATTATTTCCCTCGGAATCTATCACAACGATCACCGGGAAATCTTTCACCTGCAATCTGCGGATCGCTTCAGTCCCCAGATCATCATAGGCAATGACCTCCGAGGATTCGATCGACCGGGAGAGCAATGCCCCCGCACCGCCGACTGCTGCAAAATACACCGCGCCATTTCGAATGACCGCCTGCCTTACGTCCTCTGAGCGTTTTCCCTTTCCGATCATGCCCTTCAACCCCATATCAAGAAGTCTTGGCGTGTATTTGTCCATCCGGCTCGCTGTCGTCGGTCCCGCCGATCCGATCGGTCTTCCCTCTCTCGCAGGCGACGGCCCCATATAATAGATCACATTGCCTTCGAGATCAAACGGAAGTTTTCCTCCCTCGTCAAGCGTTTCACTCATCCTTTTGTGGGCGGCATCCCTTGCCGTGTAAATTGTTCCGGTAATATACACATAATCTCCTGCCCGCAGCGACCTGACTGTGTCCTGCTGTAAAGGGGCCGTAATATGTCGTTCCATATCCATTCTCCGTATCTGTTTTCAAGATGTTGTATCGTTCTCTTCCAAATTCCATATATATAGAAGAAACTCTTCTCTATATATAACTAAATACATAGCTAATATCAGGCAGCTATTTCGTTATCTTCAACCTTTTTTCTTCAAAAAGTTACTTCTGAATTTAAATCTCCCGCCGACTTCTGTATCTTCAGGGAAATAATCCTGCACAATTTTCTTTGCGTTATCACTCTTTACCCGCATTGCCAGGATCTACTCATTCCATTTTCCCAAAACTTTTTAGCACCTATCAGGTCCTACCAGAATTTTCAACCCGCATCCTCTGACGATTACCGGATCACAGCACTCTGACTGCATGCCTGTTCACATGGCAGCATATATTGACCGCCACCGGCAGTCCCGCAATGTGTGTCGGGTAGGTGTTGATATTGACCGCAAGCGCCGTTGTCGATCCGCCCAATCCTCCAGGACCGATCCCGGTCTGGTTGACCTTCTCCAGCATCTCCTCTTCCAGCTCTCGCACATAAGGGATCTCTGACCTCTCATCAACCGCTCTTGTGAGCGCTTTCTTTGCAAGGAGCGCACACTTCTCAAAGGTTCCTCCGATCCCGACGCCGACCACCATCGGAGGACACGCATTCGGCCCGGCGTCCCTGACCGCCGTCAGGATCGCGTTCTTTACTCCCTCGATCCCATCCGCCGGTTTGAGCATAAAGACTCTGCTCATATTTTCACTGCCAAAGCCCTTGGGGGCAACCGTGATCCGCAGACTCTCCCCGGGTACGATCTCATAATGGATCACCGCAGGCGTATTATCCCTGGTATTCTCGCGGATCAGCGGATCCTTCACGACGGACTTTCTCAGGAATCCGTCCACGTAGCCCCGGCGAACGCCCTCGTTTACCGCGTCCCCGATGCTTCCACCCTCGATATGAACATCCTGCCCTACCTCCAGAAAAACAACCGTCATTCCGGTATCCTGACAGATCGGTATCATATCCTCTCCGGCAATCGCAAGGTTATCCTGCAACTGGTTCAGGATCTGTTTTCCCAAAGGCGCCTTTTCATTCTCTGCCGCACGACGCATAGCGTCTGCCATATCCCGTGTCAGAAAATGATTCGCTTCGATACACATCTCCTTGATGGTTTCTGTTATCTCTGATGCTTGTATAGTTCTCATAAAAATGGCGTCCTCTTCCTTTAGCCGGTAATCTCTTTGCGTATCTCTTCCAGCTGCTCCTGTGACACTTCCTGCGGTTTCCAGCCAATAGTCTGCCTGTCCGCCTGATATCTGGGTATCATATGGAGATGGAAATGATACACGGTCTGCCCTGCAAGATCTCCGTTGTTCTGAACCAGATTGAAGCCTTCACAGTGCAGCTTTTCCGTCATCTGTATCATCATCTTCTTTGCAAGGATCATCGCGTCGCCCGCCAGTTCATCCGGCAGTTCATACAGATTCTTATAGTGCTCCTTGGGCAGGATCAGCGCATGACCCTTCGTTGCCGGTCCCAGATCCAGGATCACACGGAATTTATCGTCCTCGTACAGTGTCTTGGAAGGAATCTCTCCATTTGCGATTTTACAAAAAATACAATTCTGATCTTTCATCTCACACCTCCACATATATTATATTGTGACTGATAAATCCGGGAACCCACTCTGCTTCCCGCAGTATCTGCTCCTCGTCAGAATGTTTCTCCCGATATCATAACTGCGGCATTTCAGACATTTTTCAGAAGATCAAAACCTGATCCAGCGCCCTGAGAACCTTGAAGTCGCCCTTCATCTTCATGTCTCCCGTCATAAACGCACTCTGGAAAGTGCTCCTGCCACTCACGATCTGGTTCAGGGTCTCTCTGGACATCTGCATCTCCACATCCGCATTTACTCCATTTCCATAGAAGCAATGGCACTTCCCGCCCTGAATCTCCACGTTGAGCGGTTCCTTTTTCTCCTCGATCACGATCCGGTAGCTGCCCGCTATTCCCGGCTGCGGTCTGAATGCTGCCTGAAGTTCATTGACAAATTCCGTCGTATCTTCCTTTTCACTGCTTCCCATCATATCGCGGAACAGGCTTGCCAGCTCCTGGATATCCTCTTTCTGTCTCTGCACATAGGTATCATCCGACACGTACTGCGAGAGCTGTTCTGTCTCCTGCGGCGTAAAGTTGATGCTCTTTGTAATGGCAACCTTCTGCTTTACAGCCTGATTGCTCGCCGGGAGACACGCCATCTTTTGATTGATGGTACGGTAAAGATTCTCCGCCTTCTTCTCAATGATATTTATGTATTCCTGATTTTCCTCAAGGAGCGCGGTGTCTGCAATATAGCCGCAGATGCCGCTGCATGGGCGTCCTCCAAGGATCTCCCATGCGGTCGCAAGGTTCAGCTTTGCTTCCCTCTCTCCATAGGTCGTAGACATGACCACAGGGCACATATAGATCTGGCTGATCTTCTCCTTATCGCCGTAAAGCCAGCAGGCGTCGAGAAACTGCTGCATATATCCACCGATGCCGTACCACTCAACGGTCGTTGCAAGGATTACTCCGTCCGCGCTTTTTAACGTCTGCGGAAGCGTCGTTATGCTGTTTTTCAGATCATAGAGCTGGTATACCTCCACATTGACGCGGATCTCTTCCAGCACCTCTTTCATTTTATTCATCACGAACAGCGTGGGGTCGTCCATCAATCCCCTGCCGCCATAGTAAATATTAACCTTCATTCCTCTGTCCTTTCCCTCTCACTCTCGCACTGCAGATCCAAAGGATCCCCATCGCTGCGAATCCCATCATAACGCCTCCGATATGGGCCGCATTGTTGACAAACGCGCTGGTAAATCCGCAGTACAAGGAAAAAGCAATGGCAAAGACCACCCTGCCTGCCGTCATGTACTCGATTTTGCCGCGATGCAGCAGTACCAGCATCAAAAGAGCTCCCTCTATTCCAAAAACCGCTCCGCTTGCTCCCACGGAACTTATGTATTGTCCGCTCAAAAGCTCATATGCCATGGACAGAACATCCCCTGCCAGACCGGAAAGAATATAGATCACCGCATAGGGCAGATGCCCGATCCTCTTCTCTACAACTTCCCCGACATAGTAAAGCACCAGCATATTACTGGTCAGATGCTCGATATCCGCGTGAAGGAACATGCTGGTCAGCATGCGATAAAAATCTCCTCTTTCAATGATATCCTGAACACTGAAAGCACCTATATTATATAACAGATCTCCGGTGAATGTACATATTAGAAAAAGAATGACGTTTACAGCCACCAGTGCAATGTTTACCCAGGGAAGCTCCCGGATCCCTCCCTTGCCCGCGCGATCCGCCTCCCGGTGGTCAATATCCGCCGCAGGCTCCTGCTGCAAAGTGTAAAGAAAATTTTCCAGGATTGCCTTCATTCCATAAAAATCGGCCACCTGATCTTCATAAATGACAAGTCTGTCAGATATAACGTCCACGATCCAGCAAAAACGGTCTTCGCGGCACAAAGCCCGCGCCTTCTCCATTTCCATACAGAGAATGAGCGTAAGGATATGGATCTCCTGCTCCCCTCTTTGTATGAAAAAATCCCGGATCGACCCTTTCATATGCACATACTGTTCCTCTGTGATATACAGACCGGAACTGAAATCAACCGTGCACACCACGTTGACCCCCTGGTTTTCTTTTCGAAAATAAAAGGTAAGTTCAGGAAGATTCGACGGCACCTTGCAATATCCTTCCGCAAAAAACATATTTTCCAACTGTTCTTTGGTCATGCTCCACTCTCCATCGTCCTGTTATCGAAATCGTCAGAAACTGCTGTTCCATTTGAGCGTATCATTTTCGCAAAGGCGTGTCAAATTTATTTCTCGCCGGAAAGACCGTCGCAGGCGCATCGCAAAACCGTTCCCTACCGGTAACAGTAATTCAGCTTGCCAAACCGGATCTCGTCGCCCGGCTCGATCTCAACCGTTTCCTGCGGCTGCATCCGAAGTCCGTTGCGGTATGTTCCGTTTGTCGAATTGAGATCCGTCAGATATACCTGTTCTCCCCGCTTTTCCAGCCTGGCATGGATCCGGCTCACGGAGTCATCCCCGAGCACATGATCCACGCAGCCGGTCATCTTTCCTACCGTACACGGAAACTTTTCCAGCCGGATATGTACCTTGTTCTTTCTATCCATCGCATACAGCTTGTACTCCTGCTCCGCTTTTCTCTCAAAGAACACCGTATTCCCATAGTCCTGCGGCAGCGCCATATCGTCCTCCCTGGATTTTCTCTTTTCTTTTCCTGCCGCCTCCTGTGCGCTGTCCATCCATTTCATCTGCGTCAGATGTTCTCCCGGCGCAGGCGCGCCTGCTGCCACCGGTTCATACCAGGACAGATCCTCTCTTACCTCCTCCATATCCTGTAAAGGGTTCTTCCAATCCTCTTCCTTCCGTGTATTTCCTTTTCCCGCAAACTGCCGGATGCTCTGCCAGATACAGAAGAGGACGCAGCTCCCCATCAGCCCGGCGCACCCCCACAGAACAATCTGCTCCTCGCTGCTCAGTTCAAAGAAAAAGGAAACGCTCACTGCTCCCGCGCATCCCAAAAGCGCCAGTATCCCAAAGACCGGATAGAACACCGTCCGCTTCTTCTCCTTTTTCTCAGACGCAGAAGAACTCTCACTGTTTGAATTCTCCTTTTCCTCCTCCGGCATCGGTATGACCGGCTCCGGTATCTGTAACGCCTGCCGCACTTCCGGGCAAGACCCGGCGGATTGCATCTCCGGTTCCCTAAAAGCCTTTTTTTCCTCCACGCTGTCTTCCTGCGCCCCGCTTTCTTCCAGCAAACCAAGCATAGTTTCCAGCGTATAGTGTCCTTCCTCCGCCATCTCATACATTTGGAATATCTTGTCTGCCAGTCCGGTATCCTCCATATCCGCATAGTCCATCAGAAACTCCAGAAGCTGCCGGTAAGAATTTTCTTCCCGCGCCCCTTCGGGGTGGTACACGCCCATCCAACTGCCGCTCTCCATATCCAGATACAGATACTCCGGGTTCAGAAGCAGCCAGCTTTCTTCCATAAAACAGGCGCTTATATGCGCATAGATTCCCTGAAGCTGTGCAAACAGCTCCCTCACCTGCTGCCTTGCCATCTTCCGGTTCAGATAAAACTGGCTGAGCGCTACCTTGGAGCTGATGTCATAATACAGACAGCTCTTTCCATTTACATGGCGGACCGCGCACCGGAGCAGACCCTCCACCCTGCCTTCCGTCAGCATACGGCACGAATAGCTCTCTGTCGCTTTTTCATCCGGGCACCCCAGGATCAGATAACAATGCCTATAATCTCTAAAATATTTTGCTTCCATACTCTCTCTGCTCTTTCCTTTTATTTTTCATCCGCTCCGCCAAACGAAGAGGCGATGTTCTGAACGATCCGGCACTTTCTTATTACCCGGACCGGGTTGACGATCTGCGCCCGCGCCTGTGTCCTGATCTGCCAGCCCTTGTGCCCTGCCAGCGTGACAAAGGAATGTACCGGCACCTGTACCTGGCACTCCCCGGTCACATACACCTCTTTTCCCTGTCGGTCAGCCGTTCCCCTCACCGTACCCGTGGCAAAATACTTTTTCCCGTACTGCCTCTGGATGTTGGCGTTGATATACGGAAGGATCTGCTTTTCATCCTTCTGGATGCTCCCGTTGAAGCATACGGTGTACGAATCCTGAAACAGCACGCACTTATCATAAGAATAGAAGGACAGATAGATCAGAAACACCAGAAGAAGCACAGTCCATGTCACCACGCAGACCGCCTCCAGCGTCATATACCCCTTTGCGGTTTTTCTTATCACTCCTACAGCCAATAGATCACCCCCATTCCCGCCAGAAGGAACGGTGCAAACGGTATCTCGTCCTCTCTTCGTATCTTTCGAAACACAAGAAGCACAAGCGCCGTCACCGACTCCAGCACCAAGCCAAGCATCAGGATCACAAAGCAGTCCTCATATCCTGCAAACAGTCCGACCATAAGAAGCATCCACCCGTCTCCGTAGCCTACCTTTTCCCGTGTGACAAAGCTGAGGATCAGGAAAAACACTCCCGGCAAAAGCGCCAGCAGCGCTCCCGCGAGGTCAAAACGCCCGCACAGTCCGGCAAGCCGGAGCACGATAGCCGTCAGCATACCGGCCCACACCACCAGCAGAGGAACCTCCTTCTTTCTCACATCCGACACCGCACACAGAAAAAGAAATACACAGGCAGTAACCTTTATCCACATTTGGAACACCTCCCTCTCCCTGAAACCTGTGACAACGGCACAGTATAGATCGTCCTCCTGAGACCGGAGCAGTTCAGATCCCCATGGTAGCGGGTGCCGTCCTCCGTGATATAGTAGACGGTCAGGCTGCTTCCCGTCTTGCACCGCTCACACGGATAATACTTTGCCCCGGCAGAATTTCTCTCCTCCCTGACGCGCTCCCCGGAAACCGTCCTGACTGCCGGATTCAGATAACTGCAATTCCGCGCCATATGATAGACCGTCCCCGTCTGTGTGATATACACCATGGGATCCTCCTGACTTCCCCCGCTCTCGTATTTCTCCACATCGTAGCCGGTCCACGCTTTTCCATAGTATCTCTGTCCCATGGAAAAGCCTTCGAATCCCATCAGAGAAGAAAAGGGTCTGACCCGGTAGCTCACACGCAGATCGATCACATCCCCCTCTCCCATCACCTGCGATCCGAGCATGGAAAGTCCCGCACTCCCGCTGCATATGCACGACTGGTCGAGAAATCCGCTTCCAGCATATTCCACGATCCGGCTTCGGGCATACAGCTCCGAGAGCGCAACCCCCGCCAGTGCTCCTCCCGCTCCGCCACCGGCAAGATCCTGCACCGCATACGCGGCAAACGCCATCTTATTGCCGGTCTGGTGAAGCGCTGCATTGATCCGGCTCTGCGCCGCCAGTATATTCATGGAAAAGATAATGTTTATCACCGCAAAGAGGAAAAACGGCAGAACGAACGCCGCCTCCAGCGTCATAGACGCGGATACCCGCCTTTTCAAGAAGGCAAAAGGGGACGCCCTCTTTGACGATTTGCCTGTGTTTCGCAGAATAGACATCAAAGATGTGCTGTTATGATCACCTTGACGGTCATCAAGATATGCCCGGAGAGAATGTGCTGTCAAATTTTTTGTTATGTTATCAGATAATCGCAAAAAGGGCATCCCCTTTCACCTCCTCTACTAATAAAATCCGTACTGCCGCGTCATTTCATAGGTGTAACCGAACCGGCTCTCCACCTCCATATGCGCTGTGTAAGTGTCGAAGCAGCCGTCCAGGCGGAAATTCGCATTGCCCGGCGTCTGTCTTATGTCCATCTCGATCACATCCATCGCGCGCTTTGTCCTCGTTCCCTGATCCTGCAAAAAGACCATGACCGCAAGATAATCCCGATAGGAAAGTCCGCTTCCTTCCTCCTCTCCTTCCGTCATGCTGCCTTTGACGTCCAAAATGCTGTTGATCCCGGTTTGCCAGTCCTGCGCTGTCTTAAAGATCGGAACCCTTCCTCCCTTCAGAAGCCGTCTGACGTCCATCAGGCTTTCCACATACGCCCAGGCAAACAGGATCGTGTATTTCACCGGCACAAGGAGCGCCGGCTGCAAAGTCACCGCTGCAAGTGCCGCCGCCATCGCCTCTGCCTCCGCTATCTTGGCGCTGTCCGACAGAATATAGATCACATTTGCGATCTCCCTCCAGAGCAGGAGCTTCTTTGCAACCTTCTCCAGATTCACCCAGTCGGTATCCTGTCCCGCAACGATGTACTCCAACTGGTATTTCAAAAGTCCCTGTTCCTTTTCTTTCCCGTAATAGCCGTACTTCTGGAACAGGTATGCCATAAAAAGCATTTCGTCTGCCGCCCCGGTCAGCGCCTCTGCCTCCTTGCAGACTCCGCTTCCCTGTAAACAATCTCGATAAGAGAGATACTCTTGCAGATTTACCTTCGTTCTGGATACCGACAAGACGTCATCAAGCACCAGGTTCAGCACGCCGATGCTTCTCGTCGCATTGGCGACATCCGCAGGATTATTTAACGGGACCTCCTCAAACACGCCCTCCTCGACTTCCTGCGTCGGCAGTCCGATGGAATCGATCTCTGCCTGATAGCCTGCCCTCTCTCCCGCGATATCCCTCAACTCAAGCTGTCCGATGGAATCCATCCAGCCCGTGAGTTTTCCAAAAACCGCCCACTGTGGATAATCGTTCATATAGTCTGTCACCTGCCTTTTGAGCACCTCGCCCTCCTGGTCGGACGCCAGAGAGTAGGCTGTTATCGCCACATCTCCGGCATCCATTGCCAGAAAGTCCCGCTGCCCGGCAAGTCCCGTATATGTCGTCCCGCTGAAGTTGTTCTGAAGATACCGCTGCAGATGCGCTTCTGTATTAGCTGCCGACGGGTGTGTTCCCCCGTAGGACATATCTACAAACAACAGATCATACTGCTTTAGAAGCTCCCTGTGGTACTCTGCAAGCACCGAATTCATTCCGATGTCTGCCGCACAGGTAAACTTCATCCGTATCGCGCTCATTCTCGCCCCTTCCACAACCGTGAATACGAGCGACAGGATCAGCGTCAGCACCAGAGACAGAAATACCGTCATCGCCCCGCGTCTCATGACATTACCGTATTACTGTCCTCGGTTATCTTTTCAAATACTTTTTTGACCAGATCCCGAAGCTGCGTCTTAAAGATAATGACCAGACCGATCAGCACGACAATGATCAGTATGATCTCGACCGTTCCCATCCCTTCTTCATCCTTCAAGAAGTCTTTTAAATTCTTCAAACGTTCTTTTTCCTGTTCTTTTCTCTTTCTAAGCATGTTTTACTCCTTCCTTTCCTGTGTTGGCAGTCTCTTCTGCCCCTTTGTTACGCTACATGGCAAATGAAAAATATGCCGGGATCATGATAATTACCATGACAATGCAAAGCATCAGCATCATCGGAATGAGAAGTTTTGTTCCTGCCTCTTCCCCCAGCTTCCTTGCCGTCTTTTTTCTGTCTGCAAATGCGTCCACCACCTCCCTTCGAAGCACCTCCATAAGATCGTTGCTCCCCTTTCGGATATTCTGCACCAGAAGGGTGCTGAGCCGGATATAGGACTGTAACTGGCATCTCCTTCCAAAGCTGTCATATGCCTCCGCCTCAGACTTTCCGCTTTGCAGCTCATAACAGGTCTGAAGGATCTCCTCATACAGGTAACGCCGCTTTCCGATCCCTTTCTTTTTATAATCCTCTCCCAGCTTGAGAAAGGCGTTGCGGATCGTCATTCCGGCTCCCATATACAGCGTCAGCTTGTTGACGATCTCCGGATAATCAAGCTGCAGTTCCAGCCTTCTTTTTTCCAGACGCTGATCCAGCTCCTTCTCCTTCGACCAGTAGACGATCCCCGCCACCAGTATCACAAGCAGCAGAAACGGCGCGCTGCTATCCTCCTGCATCTCTCCCCAGACGATCGCACGCTGATCCATGCTTGCCGGCAGATCCATCCGGTCGGTTGTCCGGCTTTTTTCATCCTGCGCACGCAGAAGCTCCTCCAGCTTTTTGTGCAAAAGCTCCTGCTCCGTATAAAGAGCGGGTCTTACCCTCACGTAGATCTGATGATCTCTCGTCCACTCCTGATACCGGAAGCCGGCTGTCAGCATTACGACCTCATCCTCCCGCAGCACCTCATTCTGAACGCTCCCGTCCACATTGACCCGTTCGTAGCTTTCACTCTCCCAGGTTATCCGGAAGGGATATCCCTCCAGCGAAGAAGGCAGGTTCAGATCGGTTCTGACATTTTCCAGATCCGTGTTCTCACCCTTCATCTCTCCCGCAAGGCATTGCAGCGCCTCCTGATACAACGCGTCCAGCTCTTTTTGTGTATAGCTTCTCTCTTCCACGACGTAAGGTATGACCTCCTCGCTCTCTTCCCCTTCCACCTTCGCCTTTAAGGTGACCTCAATCTCTCCCTGTCCATATGCATTTCTCGGGATAGAACCCCCATCGATGGTCTGCCTTGTCTGACCGAGAACCCAGATCACCATGCACATCAGCGTTCCTCCGAATCCGATCCGCAGCATGGCCGCGCACCGATTGATCTGAAATGCCGCCACCTGGCTCTGCGTGTGTCCTCCCGGCTCCAGCGCGCGTATCTTCTGTCCGAGCAGCCTTGCCCCGCTCTCGCTCTTTCTTTTCCGGGCGGGATCTCTCCCCTTCGTCTGTCTTTCCTTCCGGAGCAGCCAGACCGCCGCTTTCCGAAAGGAAAAGAACTTCTCCGGTTTTCCGTTTTCCCCGGCGATCCGCTCCCCTACCGTCACGGTAAGCAGTACCAGATAACACACGATAATTCCACCATACAGATAAATCATAACCCGCTCCATTCCGGGAACCTCTGCCCTCCAGAGGACAGCTTCCCACGCTACACTTCAATATCTACTATCTTTTCCGAAAGGCGGTATGCCGCCACATACACCACAAGACAGACCGTCATGATCACGATCCCCACAGCATTGTGATACAGTACGTCAAAAAATCCCATGGAAGTCATGCTGATATAGCTGATGATCAGAAACGGCACCAGATTCATGATCTTCTGCTCCATCCGTTTGGCGCTGAGCATGACCTGGATCTCTTTGTCCGTCTCCTGCTTTTGCTCGATCACCTGCGCCGTCTTCTGTAAAATATCCGTCATATTTCCCCCACTGCGCTTGGCGATCCAGAACACCTCCGCAAACTGCATCAGATCGGCATGGTGGCTCCGCATCCCCAGGTCATAGAGCATATTTTCCAGAACCACATTGTTGTCCAGTCCCAACACAATATGGCGGATCTCCTCACACACCATGCTCTCTTCTCCGTACAGAAGCCGCATATCCTTATATGCCTCCCGAAAAGCATTTTCCACCGAATACCCCGCTTTCTGGTTAGCAGCCACCGACAGGATGAGGTCCTTAAACTGTTCGCCTAACTCCTGCCTTCTCTTTCTTGCCAGCTCCTTCTTGCGGTTTCCCATCAGCCAGAAAAGAAGCGGGGACAACAACAGGAAGGCGACCCACGACCGGTAGAAAAAATAGCTGAAAGCCGCCACGATCAACAGACTTTGTCCGAAATAAAAGATCCTCTCTCTTCCCTTGAAATGATAGCTGCTATAATCCGGCAGCCCGGAGTTTTTCGACATAGGTCAGTTCCCCCTTTCTGTTCAGACTTCCTGTGATCCTTCCGGACGCATCCTCGCCTGTCTCCTCAAACTGATAAAGCGTCTGAAGCCGGATCTGCCCCTCCTCATACCCAAGCACCTCTACGATCTCCAGCACGCGCCGGGACCGGTCGCGCAGTCTCCCAAGGTGGACGATAATGTCGATCCCGGAGGCGATCTGCTGCCGGATCGCCGCAAGGGGAAGCTCCATTCCCATGAGGATCATATTTTCCAACCGGCTGAGCATATCCGCGGAGCTGTTGGCATGTCCGGTCGACATCGATCCGTCATGCCCTGTGTTCAGGCACTGCATCATATCGAATGCCTCCCCTCCCCGCACCTCGCCCACGATGATCCTGTCCGGGCGCATCCGCAGCGAAGTGCGGATCAGATCCCGGATCGAGATCTCCCGGCAGCCCTCCACGTTTGCGTTGCGCGTCTCCATGCTGACCAGATTCGGAATCCCCCGGATCTGGAGTTCCGCGCTGTCCTCGATGGTGATAATGCGCTCCTCCCGCGGGATATACTCGGAAAGCGCGTTCAGAAACGTCGTCTTTCCTGAGCCGGTTCCCCCGCTGATAAAAATGTTGTACCCCGCCTTCACCAGTCGGCCGAGCCAGGTGCAGACCTCCTCGGAGACCGAACCGAACGTGACCAGATCCTTCATCGTGATCGGATTTTCCGGAAACCGGCGGATCGTGACGATCGGCCCATTCAGCGCGACCGGCGCCAGCACAACATTGACTCTCGCTCCATTTTCCAGCCTGGCGTCCACGATAGGCGAAGCCTCGTTTACCACACGGTTGCACGCTGCCACGATCTGCTGGATCACATCCTGCAGCTTTTCCCTGCTCTCAAAGGTGATCCCGCTGGCAGACAGCTTTCCCTGCCTTTCAATGAAAATGTTCTCCGGCCCGTTGATCATGATCTCCGTCACCGTCGGGTCTTCGATCAGCTCCTGGATAACGTCCAGCTTGCGGATCGCATAGAACAGTTCATTCTGGAGCCGCTCCCGCTCTGCCAGTCCAAGCGGACGCTCCCTGCCCTCCCTGAGCAGGAGCTCATCGATCAGATCCCGGATCTCCTCGTCGCTGCTCTCCCTGGAATAATCGATTCTCTCCGTCAGTTCATGCAGCAGCCTTTGCCGCGTCGTATCCTTATGCTCCATACAGATCCTCCTGAATGATCGACCTCACATATCTGGCAAGATCCCCGTGCGTCATCGCCGTCAGATCCTGTGGAATGTGGGAAAAGACCGGAAAACGGCACTTCCTTGTCCTCTCCGAGATATCCTCGCGGTTATGAAAGCGAAGCACCTCCTCGTAATGCGTCATCTTTGCCACCGCCGCCCGGTCGTCCTTCGTGATCGTGTAGATCCTGCAGCATTCCTTCAGCAGGTCAAACAGCCCGTTCATCCCATCGTCCAGATCCAGCAGCAGATATTCATATTCCCCGATCGCCGCAAGCTCCCGGCACAGCTCTACCCACTGTTCCCCCCGGATCTCCCGGAAATCCAGACTCGAGCAGACCGGCGGTATATAGTCAAGTCCATTGATATTCTGGGTGATGGCGGCGATCCTGACCGCGAGCTTGTCCCGCGCGCACCGGAAATAATACATAACATCCATAATATCTGCCGAGAACTCCCGGTTCAGAAGCTGTCTCATCCCCGAATAGCACTCGAAGTTCAGGTATAATACCCGGTGCTGCCTGGCAAGCATCTGCCCCATGGTCATGGCAAAGGGCGTCTGAAGGCACCTCCTTACCGGCGAATACACGCCGACCAGCCTGCAAGTGTTTTCCTGCGCCGTCGTATGCCAGGCTGCCTCCTCCCCGAGATTTTCGAGGAGCTGCGACACGATCTGCTCCGGCTCCTGGTACTTGCTGATCCGCACGGGTGCGTTCCCGCCGCCGTCACCTGCCGGCTCTGTCTGCGTTTCCTGCAAGAGAAAAACCTTTCCCATGCGGGCGGCAACGCCCTCTTCCCGCAACACGCCTTCCATGCTCTCTGCCATCAATGAAACCTTGATCTCTCTCTTTTCCAGAAACCGGCGCAGCTCATCCGCCGCCGTAAAAAGATGGACCGCGTATGGGATCCGCACCTTTTTCAGAAGATATTCCGACATCCGCAGCGCATAGCCCTCCTCCGGATCACAGATCGCAAATATTTCTTTTTCCGTCTGTCTCAAATCAAACCTCCTATCCTGAGTGCCGCCCCGATCAGGATCGGGACCGTAAAGTGAATCTTGTTCTTACGGTATCTCACACGGTCTTCCTTCCAGTCCTCGCCGTAGATCCGGAAATGCCCTGATCTCGCCACCTCGCCCACGTAAGAAAAAAAGTAGTACAGCCTCTCCCGTCCGTTTTTCTCCGCGAGAAGTTTCCCGACGGAAAAAACGCCGCCCGCCAGAAACGCGGCAGCCATGATAACGAGACACTCTCTCACCGGAAGAAAACTTCCAATCACAAGAAATACCTTGATATCGCCGCCACCCAGCGCGCCAATTTTAAATACAGGGTATGTCAGCAGAAAAGCTGCCGCCATCGACACAGCGCTCTGCAGCAGACCGTTTGCTCCGCACTGCCAGAAGCTGCCAAAAAGACCTGTCAGAATCCCCGTCAATAGAAAACCGTTAGGGATCCTGTCCGTATGAAGATCCGAAATTGCCATGAAAAAAAGGTAAAGCAATAAAACGCTCTGAAAACTGTTCAGTCCAATAGATCACCTCCTGATCCGCTTGTCCTTTTTGTGTTTATCCATCTGACTCTTTGAAATCATGGGAAGATGTTCCCGATGTCTTAAAACATAGATACAGGCTTGCCGCCTGTCATAGAATTTCTTGAGTTTCGAATGAACTTGTTTTGAATTATAATCAGTGCTCTTTCATTTGTCCAGTGGCTTTTCTCAAAAAAATTATTTTTGTAGAATACTCACAAATTTTCAAAGAAACTGATCCCGTAAAGTACCGCAACCCCCGGAAATCCAAGGAATCCGGATGTCAAAAGCGTCACCGGATTGATCCCTACCGAGACGGCGAGATGCTGGGCGCCCAGGAAGAAATTGATGAAATAGATCCCCACAGCTCCGGTCACCGCACGCAGCAGAAAATTAATCGCGATCTCCGCTTTTTTCCCTTTTGTCACTATCAGCAGCACCAGCACGCACACCCCCGCGATCGCTGCCATTCCGCTCATATTATCCAACCTGTCTCTTCCTTTTGCAACCCGTCTTTCCCTATAAGATATGACTGATGTCTGTCCCATATTCCTGAAATACGTTTGCGGCTCTCCGGCTGCCCAAATCGCGCATCGCATCACGATCCCGTCTGATTGGACGAATATCTATCCATTTTTTGGATATACTTACTATAAAAGGAAACTGTGGAGGTATTTATGAAATTCTTTTTTCGTCAAAGTCCCTGTCCGGTAGACGACTCGGACGAGCTGGTTTTTGGGAAAAAAATGTCGATTCTTGAGGAACTGGAGCAGGCGCGCTCCGATCTGGAAACCGCTTACTGCGGATTTGACAACGCAACCGACCCGGATCTGATCGACTGCTATATCTATGAAGTGAACGCTATTATGAAGCGCTACAAATACCTGTTAGAAAGGGCAGCCGAGATGACTCCGCTGCCCGATGAAAAACGTCCGGAACGATTCTGTACGCCCGTTTATTAGCCGGTTGCTATACGCAAAAGCCTCTGTTGGCATACGGGTCCGAGATATTCTCGGTAAGCGTATTGCGTCCGTAGGTCAGCCCCGCGTACACAGTCTGCGTGTTGCCCATGACCGGGCCCGACACATCCTGACCCTCGATCTGCTGATAGGCTTTCTGAAGCTCTGCGATCACAAACCGGATGTGCTCCAGATTCTCCTTTTCATAGCGCATCCCTGCCTGAACCAGCTCGCGGTTCACATACAGATAAAGCTGCATCAGGTTCTGGGCGATCTCATACTCGAAGTTGAGAGAAGATGTCAGCTCGTTCATACATCCTCTGATCTTCCGGATCGCCGACCTGAAAGCCGTCTTATCCTCTTTCTCAAGGGCTTCCTGCGCCTCGTCAATATACAGCAGGACCATTTCATACAAGATCGTGATAAGCTGTGTTTTATTTGCCTGCGTGATACGCAGGGTAAATTCCTGTTTCATTTCTCTGGTCATATACTTCTCCATTCCTGCGTCCGTGCGGCTTCCGGGCTCTGTCTGCCCTTACGCGCACCCCATCCCTACTGTAAAAGCTGTAATACCTGCGAAGGTCTTTCGTTTGCCTGTGCCAGCATAGATGTCGCTGCCTGTGAGATCACCTGCTCGGTCGTGTAGTTGGTCATCTCCTCCGCCATATCGACGTCCATGATCCTGGAGTATGACGCCGTCATGTTCTCCGACGTGACTCCAAGGTTGCTGATGGTGTGCTCCAGACGGTTCTGATATGCACCCAGACGGCTTCTTGCATCAGATACATAGAGGATCGCTCCCTTGATATCCACGATCGCCGCGCTGCTGCTGTCCTGTGTGGACAGGTCCGAATATTCAATGCCAAGCCGGTCCAGAGAGATCGTCGGAATCCGGATCTCCAGCTGCTGTCCCTCGTTAGCGCCGATCTGCGTATCCATCGCACCGATTCCGGTCGCATCCAGGATCAGCTCGTTTCCGGCGCTCGCCAGATCCACATCATTATAACCTGTGATCTTTCCGTCAGCGTCTGTGATCGGATCTGCCTTCACCTTGAGACGGATCTCAAAGCCCTGATCCGCTGTGATCGTCAGCTTGTCGCCGTCCACCTCCGTGATCTTGGCTCCCTTCGGAAATCCCTCTCCGAGAACACAGGTAGCTGCCGTTGCCGCGAGATCGATCTCGCCTGTCTCTGTATATTTTACCGTAAGCTGATCGACTGTGTATTTCTTGCTGAGAACCTCGTCTGCATAATAATCGATCTTTACTTTGTTGTTGTTGGTATAACCCTTGAGGTCAAAGCTGCCGTCCAGAATGGTCTGCCCGTTAAACTCGGTATCGCGCGCGATCCTGGTAACCTCCTGCTTGAGCTGCTTCATCTCCGACTGGAGCATGGAACGGTCTGTCGTTGTCAGCGTTCCGGTCGCTCCCTTGATCGCAAGCTCATTCATTCTCTGCAGCATTTCATGTACTTCGGAAAGCGCTCCGTCCGCCGTCTCGATAATAGAGATTCCATTGTTGGCGTCCTTGGAAGCCACGGAAAGTCCTTCGATCTGCGCATTCATTCTGCGGCCGATCGCATAGCCTGCCGGCGCATCCTTCGCCTGTGTGATCTTCAATCCGGAGGATAGCTTTTCCAAAGACTTGGATACCTTTCTGTCCGATATGTTCAGCGCGTTGTTCGCCCTCATTGCCGCCACATTATAATTGATTCTCATATTTTCCCTCCATTATACCCATTATCTTGCAACCGTTTTGATAAAGGACTTGGCGATCCGGTAAAGGTCTGCCGTCTCGATCTGCGGATCCGTATCCAGATCATCTTTTTCATAGCCCTCGTCACGGTTCTCTCTGCTGTAGATCACGCGGACATCCCCGACGGTCGTTTCCTTTCCAGATGCATCCTGTGAAAGCTCTGCTGCCATCTGCTCTTTCAGCGGTCCGATCTTTTGCTCAAGCGCCGCAGCCCCTTCCGGACTGTCACATACCACGTAACCCGATACGCTTTCTCCGCGCACCGCAAAGTGTGCCGCCACATGCCCGAACTTTTCTGTCTCCAGGGAAGCACTGACTTTACCGCCCTCCCTGCCGTGCAGGATCTTCAGATTGATGGCGGTCAGTTCCCCATCGATCTCCACCGGGATCTGATAATTCTCCTCCCGCGCCAGATCGCCCGCCAGACTGAGCTGCCGGTTGACGCTTTGCAGCGCTTTCAGGTCAAGATAACCGGTCGCCTGCTCCTTTGCGCCGTCTACAAGCTCCTGCAGACTCTGCTGCATCTGCTCATACGCTGCCTGCGTCTCTTCTTCGCCGTCCAGATTTTCGATCAGCTCCGATGCTTTTTCTTTCCACTCTTCTTTATCGGCAGATTTCGCCAGATCATTGAGCTTTTTATAAAGCTCTGCGCCTTTCCTGCGGAGCTGCTGTGCCGCCGTCAGGTTGTTCGGCGTCATGCGCTGTCCGTAATCAAGCAGCTCGCGGATCACCGCGTCCTCTACCTCCGAGACATTCTGCATTTCCTGCATATTCTCTCTGCGGTAGCTGCTCTCCAGCTCCTCATCCTTCTGTGCCTGCTGCATCTGCTCTGCAAACTGTTCCAACGTCATATCCGGTGAAAGTTCCATATTCTGAAGCATCTCCGGCTCCATCGCATCTGCGATCTGTCCGGCAAGACTGCGCTCGTAAGCACCGAAGCCTGCCTTGATCTGCTCTGTGATGGATTTTCCCTGTCTTACGCCGTCCACTCCGCCAAAGCTGTCATCGACCGCATAATCCATCCCCTTTTTCCGGGTGCTGCGCATCGCCGTCAGAAGATTTTCAAAGGAAAGTTCGCTTCCCTGCTTCATCAGACTTCCGACCGCTGCATCATCGGTCTTTTCCAGCTGCCGGAACATCCGGAAGATTCCGATATAGGACTCTCTCTCCTCCGGCAGGATCTCCTTGTTCTGCTCCAGCTTATACAGGAACTTACTGAATTTCTCTTCCTTTTCGTCTGCCGCCTGCTGTGTCGAATCCAGATAAGCGTTCAGCTCCTCCATCGACATCGTCAGCGGATTCACGCCGTCGCGGATCGCCTGCAAGGTCGCCTGCGGCGTCATCTTGCGGATCGTCTCACGCAGCTCCAGATCATATTTTTTGACCACATCTACATTGTCCTGTGTGATCTCTATGCTGTTGTACCCCAGGATACGCACAGCGCGCCGGTTTTCCTCCGATGCTTCCAGTCCCATATCCTGAAGAATGTCGTCCACATTCCGAAATGCCTTGCGGATCGAATCTCCCATATCCGCCCTGGGTGCGGTCATGAGCGTCTCGTAGGACTGTCTCGCCGCCTCGTAGGAATCTCTCAGCGCACAACCGTCGTCGTAAACTCTGCCGATCGTGAACAGTTCCTCTTCCGTCACGTATCTTCCGATGACTGCTGCCGGCAGATACGGAAGCGCTGCCAGCTTCTGCTTTGTTTCCTGCAAAAGGCTCTCCCGGCTCTTCGCATCCTCCTTGTCGCCCCAGCGCGTTCTGGTCTGCGCCTCCTCCATCTCCTTCAGCGCGTCAACCAGCCTGGAAAGCTCTGTCGTATCAATGGAGATGCCGCTCCGGAGCAGCTTCAGATTCGCCTCGACCGTCAGCTTCAGCCGGGCTTCCTCCAGTTTTCTTCTCGCGGTGATCTGCTCCGGCGTGTAGGCTTCTTCTGCGGAAGCCTGCCCTTCCTGTCCTGCATCGCCGGATTCCCTCTCCTGCTGTATCCTGGCAAGATTCTCGATCGTCAGCTCTTTTCCATCCTGTACTGCCTGATCGACCGTCTCCTCCTCGATCGTGGAAAGGATCTCTGTATATTCCTGCGCCTTCTGCAGTCCGCTCCTCGGATCGGCAAGGTTTGCCTCCCCTGCGCCCTTTCCGTCTGCGATCGCTGCGGCAGCCGCCTGTATCACCTGTTCTCTGTCCTGCGGCAGCTCCAGTCCCCGGATCGCATGGAGCGCCAAGAGCGTCTCCCCGGTAAGCGGGATTCCCGACTCGATCAGCCACTTTGCCTCTTCCATCGTGTCTTCATCCACAGACAGTCCCGCCTGGTCGATCACTTTTTCCATCTGCTCGCGGATCTGTTCCCAGTCGTACTGCTCCGCCTTCCTCGCATAATAGGCGCTTCCCTCTTCCCGGTAGTAACCGCGCCCCTGCGCGTTGCTGTCCGCATAGGAGCTGTACCCTGCCCGGTACAGGTTGTCAATGGTCGGATCCATCTGGTTCTCGATCATATATTTTACAGTTCCGTCGTCCGGTGTTTCCAGTCCCGCCGCCTGATCATATGCCTGCTTGACGGCTGTCACATTCTCGCGTGTCACCGGAATATCATACTTTGCAAACTGCCTCAGAAGCTCCTGCGCAAATGTGTCGCTCCCCGTGATCTCACGCAGGGTATCCGCATTCAGGTCGTCCGTATAGCCCGCGACCTGCGTTCCTCCCTTGAGCAGTTCTGCCTTTATGGTATCGACAATGGTAACAACCTCTTCTATCTCCATGTCCCCCGGCTGGCCGCCTTCTTCCTGAAGCCGGCTGAAATCTTCCTCAGACATAGTATTAGACATTACTGTCATATAGTCTCTCTGCGTGGCAACGTCAATCTGCCCCGCATCCTGCATAACCTCTTCTGCGGTCTTTCCGTGACCTGTGTAAGCGTTGTTATCCATAACTATGCCAGAAATGTCTAATGCGTAATCACCCGTCTGTCCCGTCCTGGTCATCTGGGTGTTCCTATATGCGGTTGTCGCCCTGTCTACGTTTCGTTGTGTGTTGGTCTGATCCATATAAACCTTCATGCTTTTCTCCACGTATCCGATTTGAATTTCTGATTCTCTAAATCAAAAGGGCAAGTATGCAAACCCCTCTCAGGTTCTTTATACTTACCCTTTATTTCGGCATTGCTGCCGCATTTCTTAACCTTTTGGCAATGATTTCGCATTGTCACGAAATCATTCTAGAACAGATAGATTGCTGCTGTATATGGCGGAAGGTCAAAGGTAATACTGTTATCCTTATAATTACAAGGCTCTGCCTTTGTTGTCAGTTCCTCCGGAAGAACGTGACCGTTTCCTCCAAAACGTTTCTCATCACTGTTCAACAGCAGCTTATACTTACCCTTCTTGGGAACCCCTACCTTATAATTCTCCCAACACATAGGCGTCATATTCAGGACAAACAGCACATTGTTCTTTCCTGTCTCATCCTTACGGAAAAAGCTGTAGACACTACGATCAGCGTCATCCGCATTCAACCATTCAAAACCGCTCCAGTCATTATCAATCCGGTACAGGGCAGGATGCTTCCGGTAGAGCTTCAAAAGCTCTTTCACATACTCATGCAGTCCCTTGTTCAGATCCTCTCCGAGCAGGTACCAGTCAAGCTCGCGTTCCTCACTCCACTCTCTCTCCTGTCCGAAATCCTGTCCCATAAAGAGAAGCTTTTTGCCGGAGTGTCCAAACATAAAGCTGTAGCCTAGCCGAAGGTTTGCATATTTATCAACCTTATATCCTGGCATCTTGTTCACCATGGAGCACTTGAGATGCACCACCTCATCATGGGACAAGGGAAGGATGTAATTTTCACTGTTATTATAGCTCATGGCAAATGTCATGGCATGATGGTCGTTCTTACGGAAAAGAGGGTCTAACTTCATATATTCACAGAAGTCGTGCATCCAGCCCATATTCCACTTAAAGCTGAATCCCAGACCGCCGTCCTCTATCTTGCCGGTAACCTTTGGCCACGCCGTCGATTCCTCCGCTATCGTGACAAAGCCTGGATAAGTTCCTCTCACAACGGAATTTAAATGCTTAAAG
>OIZL01000713.1_pt1 | contig 22335 bp, 16 predicted proteins | sample 1588541 | NCBI WGS metagenome assembly OIZL01 (sample SAMN03283285) | human gut metagenome | biome: human-associated habitat; material: feces | host: Homo sapiens | place: Peru | collected 2012 | reverse complement strand
GTTAGTATTTATTGGTGGTGGAAATACTTATAAATTATTAAGAGAGTTACATAATAATTCAAATTGTGAAAAAATAGTTGAGTATTTAAAAAAAGGTGGCATAGTGTTTGGTGCAAGTGCAGGTGCAATAATATTTGGTAAAGATATTAATAGTTGTTTCTTAGAGGACAAGAATTTAACTAATTATCAAAATTTTAATGGCTTAAATTTTCTAAATGATTATTCTATATTATGTCATTTAAATAAAAAAAATTTAAAAAAAAATCAAAAGTACTTAATTGATTATTCTAAAAAACATAAAACGATTTATTTACCCGAAGAAGATGTAATTTATATAACGGATAATGAAATAAAACTTTTAGGCAATAAAAAATATATAATATTTTCTTGTGGTAAAAGTTTTGTTCATAATTTTGCCAACTTTAAACATGATATGAATAGTTAATAATATATTAACTAAATTATGGAGTGATTTGGGATGTTAAAGTTGATATTTATAAAAATACTATAATGTGATAAACTTATAATAAGAGGTATTTATGATAGCATATGAAAGTGAAGTAACTAAGCAAAGTGTTACATTTTATGATAAGTTAAAAGATTTTTATTCTAATGCAAAAGCTGAAGGATTTATTTTGGGAACGTTTGATGAAACTTTTAAAGATAATAGTTCAAGAATAGGCTTTATTACTAATCTTATTGATTTAGATATGGAGGGTAAATTATCTTCGAGGATGCATATACTACTTTCAGAAAATTATGAATTTTTTATAAATTTTATAAATGGTAAAGATAGTGAAAAACCATTAGTTGTTCCAAATAGTATAATGAATAAAATGACAGAAAATAGAGAAATACCTAAAGAGAAAAATCTTTTTTCTCAAGAAGAACTTATGTATTTATTAGATATAATTGAACGTAATTATAATATGTGTCAAAATAACTTTGCAAATAAAACTTTATATATTAAACTTCCTAGTGAAAGTTTGCATCATGATATTTACGAAGTACTAGAAATAAGGGAAGATAATATTGCTCATTTACTTGGCTTAACAAGTGAAACTTCTTCATTAACGAGTTTTTATGTAACATTAACTCATGATGATAAACCTGCTCAAAATATTGCTAAATTCTTTTTAAGTAATGAAGGTAAGCAAATACTTTTAAATGAATATAATAAAAATGTAGAATTTATTAAAACTTTTAAATCAACTGATTTTAATCTTTTTAAAAGTGAGTTTAAAAAAACTTTTGGTTATGATTATCCACTATTTGAATTAAATAAATTGTTAATAAAAAATATAAGTTTATTTGATTATGAAAGATTAAATTTTAGTGAGGTGATTGTGGACCATATAGATGATAATATTAATTGTGATTTATATATTCCACATTACAACGGTGATTTTAAATCTTCTTCAATAAAGTATACATCTCAAGTTAAAGATGTACTTGATACTTATTTTTTGTTTTCTAACTTAACAAAAGAAAAACAGTCAATGGTGGAAGTTCAGTTTCCAGAATATAAAAATTTTTTTGCGAATAAAAATATAATTGAGGCTTTACAAAAAAACTTAAGTTATGATTTTATGGAGAAGTATAGAATAACAAATCAAGATTTAATAAAACAAATTAAAAATATAAAAAATTATATTATTTCCTTGAGTGATTATGATTTATCACTAATTGGTTTTGGTACAAAAAAAGTGCATTCAATTTCAAATGGAAAAACCTTGGTATTTGAAAAAACATGTAAAACTATTATTACTGAGAAAACTCCGAATATACTAGAAAAATATTTAAAAGATGGAAGAATTTATTTTATTGATGTAATTTTGTCAGAAAATGGACAAGTTCTTAAAATTAGTAATTCTAATGAGGAACTTGCATTTTATGAAAGACATTTAGAGGATACTAAATATTCAGCACTTTATGAAAAATTAAAAAAATTAAATAATAAAAAATTAAATTATGATTTGTTTTTAGAAGGAAATTTTGGTAAGACTAGATAGTTTTATCAATTTTTTGTTTACATATTTTTGACATTTTGCATATAAAGTGGTAAAATTATCGTAGTTAAGGGGGATAACTATGGTTGATGAATTAAATATTCAAATAGAAAAAATGATTTCAAATAAAAAGACATCAGAAATAGGTTATACTATTTCAAAAAAAATATCAAGAAAAGCAAGAATGGCTTTAATAGATTTAGAACTTAATCATAATAATTCTTGGTCTGTAGAAATGTTTCTTAAAAATAAAAATAAACTTGATAATAATGTTTTATTTTATCGTGGTAATAAAATTAACGGTTATGAATTTTGGACAAATGTTTATAAGTTTTGTAAATCATTTAAAGAAATGGAAATAACTAAAGGCAGTGAAGTACCAGTTATGGTTTCAAATAGTCCCGAATTTATTTATAGTTTAACTGCCTTAAACATGATAGGTGCTGTTTCTAATATTGTTGGTGAGTGGTTTGCTGAAGATTATTTAGTGGACATTATTCGAGATACAAAATCGAAAGTTATTTTAGTATCTGATGATATTAATGAGAAAATGCAAAATTCTATTGTAAGAAGTCCACAGATTGAAAAGATTATAACTTTTTCTTTAACTGATTCTTTACCAAAGGATAAAGAGGGAAATCATTATAATCCTTATGCTGAAATAGATAATAAGTTTGAACATTTTAAAAATAATGTTTCTTTGTTTAAGAAAAAATTTAGTGAAAAGATAGTTTCAAAAAATGAATTTTTAGAAAAAGGTGAGACTTACGAAGGTAATATTGTCGAAGATATGTCCTTATCTGATTTATGCCAAATAACTTATACAAGCGGTACAACAAAACCTGGTTATCCAAAAGGATGTAAACATAGTAATAGAAATTATTTAACTTTAGCAAGATTTAAATGTTCTGATGTATCTACAATGCCAACGATGAAAAAATTAAGCGTGCTTGCACATTTACCAAGTTATACTCAAACAGTAATGTCAACTGCTTATACAGATCCCCTTTATATGGGATGGACTATAGCTTGTGAACCATATTATGATATTAATTTTTATCCATATTCTTTACTTATTAATAAACCTAATTATACAGTTGAAACACCTGAATATGAAAAATATGTAGCAAAGTTACTTGATAAAGATGAAAATTGGAAAACTGTTAAAATGCCATTTCGTGTATGTGTTTGTGTTGCAGGTCAAGAATTATCAACAGGTTTAGAGAAATATTTAAATATTATTTCAAGAAAACATAAATATGGAGTTGAAAAATTACCATTCCCATTCGCACCAGTTAAAATAACTATAGCCGGAGGCACAACAGAAAATGGTGGATTTTTAGTAACTTTATTTAAAAATTTACAAGAAAAAAGACTTGATTATTTAATTAAAAATAAAAATATTAATTTGATGTCAATAGGACTTGCAGATGCTAGAGTATTAAATAATGATGGTAAACCTTGTAAACCATACGAAAGAGGAATGCTTTATGTGGACACACCCACTAACCAAATTGGTTATGTAAACGAAGAATTTAATAAAGGTAGAGAGGTAGTAGCTGATGATGGTGTAAAACTAATGAGTACTGGTACATATGCATACCAAGATGAATTTGGAACATTTAGAATGCTTGATAGACCAGGAAATGACATTACATTAGAAAATGGAGAAAGTGTACCATTTTATGTTATAAATGATCTTATTAGACTAGATACAAAAAATATAATGGAATCTTATATAGTTAAACTTCCTGATAATGAATTAGTTTGCCATATTGAAAAACAACCTAATTCTAAAAAATCTGATGAACAATTAGTAAATGAAATTAGAACTAGATTAAGTGGAAAAATTGATGAATGTATTTTAGATAATATGTTTTTAAGATTCAGAACTTTTGAAGAAGGGTTCCCAGTGGCTGGAAGTGGAAAAACAGATTTAATTGTGCTTGCTAATGAAGATATTTCAAACAAGGTATATAAACTTAATGAAGGAAAAAATTTAACAAGAAAATTAGAAAAAAGGTGAGAAAAAATATCAATTCTCATTTTTTTATGATAAAATTAATATACAGGAGTTGATTTAGGTGAACCTACTATGGATTTTAATATTAACAATTATATTTTCATTAACATTGAATATTTTATTCTTTTCAAAAAAACATATATCAACATCAGAAAATATAATCTTTTCAATATTATTAATAACAAATTTTTTTGGATTATTAATGGAATTATTTACTAAACTATTTACTTTATATTTTAGTAAGCCTAATCAACTAGTCTATATTTTTACTAGAATATATTTAATATATATAATTATGTTTTTTTCAGTTTTTAACATCTATGTTTTACTTTATTGTATAAATAATAAAGAAAAGTATGTTGTGTATTATAAAACTTCAAATATTATATTTTATATATTATCGTTTATTTCAGTATTTTTACCAGTATCAATAAAAAAGGGATATGCCACTGGAATTGCTGTTAATTATATGTATTTAGTTACAGGAATTACGACTTGTATTTGGATATTATTATTAGTTAAGTACTTTGATAAAACTAAATTTTCTAAAACATTACCACTTTTATTATTAATTACATTTGGTTCATTAGCAGGTTTGATACAATTTTTTTATCCATCCATAACTTTAGTGACTTGCTTGCATTTTTATGCTTTATTTATTATGTATCATACTATTGAAAATCCAGATTTAAAACTTTTAAATGAGTATACTCAAAATAAAGAACTTTTAGAAAGCAATATAGAATCAAAAATAAATATGTTATTTAAGGTGTCCGAAGATGTTAAATCTCCTTTAAAAAATATAAAGAAAAATGCAATAAATATATTGAATGTAAATAAAAAAATAGAAAAAGATGATTATGCTAAAAAAATATACAATGAATCTAATAATGTTTTAAATGATATTAATGAAGTCTTTAATGTTTTTTCAATAGATAATAGTAAAGTTAAAATTGTGGATACCACATTTAATATTTATAACTTATATGATGAAATAATATATATTATTAAAAATAAAATAAATGAAAATACAAATTTTAAATATAGTATTACAGATACTATTCCAAGACTGTTATACGGAGATAATGTTAGAATAAAACAAATTATAGTCGCTCTTTTATTAAATAGTATTTCAGACAAAGAGGGCATTATTGATTTAGATATTTATGAAATTGTTAAAAATGATATATGTAGACTAGTAATTATAGTTCAAAGTTCATATATAAAACTTGACTTAAATGAAATAAATAATATTTTAAGTAGTAATGTTGAAATTTCTAATGATTTAGAAAAATATGATATATCATTAAAAGATATAAAAAAATTAATCGATGTTATCGGAGAAACACTTCTTATAAATGATAATGATGGTATGTTGAGTTTTAAGATAATTATTAATGAGAAAATTAGAACTAAAAAAGGTACTGATAATCTTGATTTAATAGCAAATAAGTTATCTAATAAAAAAAGAGTTTTATTAGCAAGCGATGATTATTTAGAACTTTCTACATTTACAAATATACTTAAGAAAAATAATTTTACTGTAGATACAGTAATGTATTATAAAGATATAACATCAAAATTAAATGCAAAAACCAAATATGATTTATTACTAATTGATGATGAAATGAATGATGAAAGTGCAATTTCTATTATAAAAGAAATTAATAAATTAAAGTTAAATCATTTAAAAAAGATAGTACTTCTTGATAATGATAAAGAGTTAATAAAAAAACATTATTTAGAGAATAATATATTTGATGATTACATATTTAAATCTAATTTTAAAGAGGAATTAAAGAAAGTTACTACAAAATATAAATAAAAAAGCAAAAAAATGTTGACAAGTATTTAATTAAGGAGGTATATTAAACACAATATTATTTTGAAAGGGAATAAAATATGAGCAGATGCAAAGAGGTTATTAGCATTCGTTATTTAGTTAATTGCAATTTTAATTGTATTGGATTTGTTTTCCTTTCAAAAGTTAAGTGATGAGTACACTTGTGGTTTTTTCACCTAAAAGTGTACTCATCATTTTTTTATAATATTCTATATTAATAAAAGAGAAAACATTTGAAATTTGGAGGTGTTATTTATGAGAAATGATTTTCTACTGGTTAGACATAGTTATGATGATCATAGTTATATTGATGGAAAAAATGATACATGTTTAACTAAAAATGGTATTGAAATTGCTAAAAATGCATCGAAGGAATTAGTGAAAAAAATTGTTTCTGATGAAGTTATAATACGACATTCTTTAAAAAAAAGAGCGAAAGAAACAGCAGAAATATTTGGAAATTATTTTACTAGCATAGGAATAAAATGTAATGTTATAGCTGATAATGGATTAACTGAACTATACCAAGGACAATTTAATTTTGAAAATATGTTGCATGAAGAAAGAGTCAAATTTTTGGAAGATTGTTGGAAAGATTTTGAAAAGTGTAGATTGAATGGCGATTTTTATCATAATTTTGGACAAAATATGAATAATCAAGTTATGATAAAACTTGGAGAAAATCATTTGGAATGGTCGTTGAAAGTTGCAAATGGGTTATTAAATATAATAACCGATATGAAAAATTCATATCAAACAATTAGTATTGCACATAGAGCTGTAATTTATGAGATAGAGCAACTTGTAAAACTAGCAAATAGCCTTATTGATATGAAGAATGTGGAAATGTATCAAACAAGATGGATGAATTATTGTAGTATATATAATTTAAAGTTTGATGATGTTATACAAGCTGAAACTATTATAAAAAAATATAAACTTATAAGAGGCAATAATGAAAATAATAATTAATCAGCCTAGAGCATCATATTATGTTGGCGGTGCAGAAATGATATCGTTCGATCATGCAATTAACTTATTGAAACTTGGCCATGAAATTTATTTTTTTACCATTTTACCGAGCAGTATTAATTCTGATTATTCAAAACAATATAAAAATTTTTATACTAAATTTAATGATAACATTAAATTTGTTGAATTGAAGCAAGATGAGAGAGCTTTGTATATATATAATATTCCTCCAGGAGAAGATAGAAGTCGTTGGAATATAGAATCAATTTTTTATAGTCAGAAATTATATGAATATATTAACAAAGAAAAAAGTATATATGACTTAATATTTTCATATTACATTTTGGATTCTATTTTTAGTTCCCCAAAATATATAAAAAATAATTTTTTATATTTATGTGGTATTCCTAAAAATCAAAATGATTTTCAAGGTAGTTTTTTATCAGTTTATGATAAGATTATTGCTATATCTGAAGAAGTAAAAGAATCTTGGAAGAAATATAGTAAGAATGATATTTTCGTTGTTTCAACTGGAGTTGATAGTAAAAGATTTTCTTTAGATAATAGAACCTATTCAAATCAAATTCGTCTTCTTTTTATAGGCAGAATTATAGATCGAAAAAATGTTGATTTAGTTATTGATGCTTATGAAATGCTAAAAAGCAAGTATAATTTGTCTTTGACAATAGTAGGCGATGGTCCAAAACTAAATGATATAAAAAAGAAAAATACTGATGCTATATTTACTGGTGTGGTTGATAATCCAGAATCATACTATAAAAATGCGGATATATTTATTACTCCATCTAAACATGGTGAAGGTTTACAAGGAACTATTTTAGAATCGATGTGTAGTGGACTTATTGTTGTCGCTACTTCTACAAAAATAAACAAAAAATTACTTGGTAATAAAAGAGGTGTATTAGTAAGCCCGGATATAGATTCTATTATAAAAGGGCTAAATAAAGCTATTAATTTGGATAGAGAAAAAATTTGTAAAAATAATAGAGAATATGTTATAAATAATTATGATTGGATAGTCAAATGTAAAGAAATATTGGAGTGTGTAAAATGAATGTAATTTTTTTAAGACATGGACAGGCAACTGATAATGTCAAAGGACTAATATCGGATAAAGAAATATATTGGTCAACATTAACTGAAGATGGCATATCAACAGTAAAGAAATCGATTGAAAATTTGAGCACTAATATAGATAAAATATATGTTTCACCATTACCTAGAACAATAGAAACCGCAAGTTATTTAAATAAACAATATCCTAAAACAGAAGTTATAATTGATGATAGAATTAGAGAAATATATCATGGAAAATATACTCATAATAAAAATAATGAAGATTTAGATAATACAAGGATAAAACAAATTAGTGGAGATTATTTTATTAGATTAGGAGAATACGGTGAAAATAATTATGATATAGAAAGTAGGCTTTGCTTCTTTTTAAAGGATGTTTACGAAAATAATTTCAAAGAAAATACAATTATGATTGTTTCTCATGGTTCAATTACATCGTATATGAAAAGAATATTAAAAATTAAATCTCCACATATTCAAACAGGAAAATTAGAAATTTTTAATAATGTATCTTTTAAATATTTATTTGAACATATAAGAAAACTAAAAATTATTAAAAATGAGAAAATTGGGTATAGAGTTCAAAAAGTAAATGAATTAAATACTAATAATTTATTAAAAAGAAGTTTATTATCACTAGCAAAAAATGAATTTAACAATATTGAATTTAGCGATGAAGTTTTTAATAGATTTATTCAAGGATATAAGACAAATAATTTAATTCAAATTACTAATCCAACTTTTGATAATGGCGTTATATTAATTTGTTTTTATAGTGATTTTGAAAACTTTGCTGATTATTGGATGAAACATTACATAAGTATTGGAATTAAAAATTATGTTTTAATAAGTAACAATTCAACAGATAATTCTGATAGCATTTTGCAAAAATATTCATCAAAAGTAAATATTTCATTTTGGAAAATAAATGAAAAATATAATTGTTATAACATGTGCGGATGGAAGCAAAGAATATTTGATTATTATGGTATAGGTAAAACCTATTTAACTGTGGATTCTGATGAATTGTTCATTTATAAAAATTATAAAAATATAAATGTAGAAGAATTCATTAAAAACAATAATCATAATTATATTAAAGCAATAATGTTAGATGTTTATACAGATAAAAATTTATATGAAGGCACAATAGAGGATTATAAATATGTTGATAAAAATACTTATAAAATGACATCTTTAAATTATGGAAATAGATTTTATGGCGGCCCACGCTCGCGAATTTTTAATATAAATCCTAGTCTTCAGAAGGTACCATTTATAAAGTATACTGGAAAAGAAGTTTTTTCAAATGATCATTTTTATTATCCATTTAATATTAATAGTAAAGCAAAATATTGTGCTTATTTACTTCACTATAAATTTTTACCCGGCGATGATAAAAAATATAAAATATATGCTAAAGATGGCCGACATTGGAATAATTCTAGAGAATATAAAATTTATGATAATCAAAAAAGTGATATTTCATTTTATGATAAATGTGTATCAATATCAATTGATGATATTGAGTTTAAATTTTAAGTTGGATGGTAATACATGAGATATTTTATTTTAAACAAAAATAATCAAATAAAAAATATAATAAAGTTTTTAATTAAAAAAGATGGCCTTCCCAAGATTCAACGAAGACTAAATATTTTCTCTGATGAAAATTTTAGAATTGAAATATTAAATAATAAAATATGTTATCGAAAAAATGATAGATCAAAACAAATTTATATTGATAATAAAAATGTAAAATATTTTTTAAAATTATTCAATAACGAAAAAGATTATTTTATAAATGACATTAATATTTTAAAATTTAAAAACTGTTCAGTAATGTTTAATACTTATCATGGAACTATTATATCCAGCTGTAATAATGTACTTTGCAAAATGATTAAGGAAAAGTTTAATTTAAAATGTTATGATGGCATATTGAATCATAAAGAAATAATTAAGCCTAAAGGAGAAAAACTTTTTGATAATGTTGGTAATTTAAATTTAAAAATTAAAGAATTTGCTAAAAAAACCGGGCTTGATATCAGGTCAACAAGCGCTTCATTAAAAATGAGAATATCAAATGTTGGTAATGATTATACATATTTAGAAAATTTATATAAATATATAACTTCAGATGATTTACTTAGTACAAAATCAATTAAGAAGAAATATAAAATTTCTAATATGAGTATAATAATTCCAGTGTATAATCAGGACGTTACTAGTACATTATTATCCATTGAAGGGCAGTCATTATCTAGGGAAGAAAAGGAAAAATTACAAGTTATCATTATTAATGATGGATCAAAAAATGATGTTAATAGTCAAATAAATAAAATAAGAAATCAATTAAGTTATGAATTGCAAATTATAAATTTAGAAAAAAATATGGGATTATCAAATGCTAGAAATATAGGTTTTTCAGTCGCAAAATATGAACATTTATTGTTTTTGGATTCTGATATTATTATAAGTAAGAATTATATTTATGATATATCAATTCGGCTTCAATTGATCCCAAATGCACTATTTGTATGTATGAGAAGAAATATTGATAAAAATTCATATTTACTTGATCCACAATTATTAATTAATGGTGTTGATGAATGTTTTGATTTTGATGATAGTAGAGTTATTACAAAAGGTAAAAAATATCATATTGGTTGTGATAAAAATTATCTAGATGAAGAAATATTTGTTTTAGATGATACTAATTATTTTAAAGAACTAGGATATGGTGCACAAATTGGCATATATAACATTTCTACAGTTGTAACAGGACACAATATGGCACTCAATAAATCACTTATTATATCTTGTAAACCATTTTGTACTTTATTTAAAGGGTGGGGAATGGAGGACTCTTATTTTGCATCTAATTTAGTAGCAAATGGTTGCTTTGTTATTCCAGTCTTATCATCATGTGTATATCACATAAATCATCCACCTAGGAGTGGAAGTGAAAAGCAAAAGCAAAAAGAGGCAAAAAGGAATTATAAAATATACAATGATTTGTTAAATGAAGTTTGGAAATAGAAAAATATATGTTTATAAATGATTTATTAGAAATGGCAAAAAATTGGAATGAAAAAATATAAAATTAAAACAAATTTAGAAAAAGAGATTGTTGCTCCATACTTTTTAGAAACTGATGATGAAACACAGTTTAGAAGAAGCATTATTGCAGTAGTTAAAGACACTAAAAATGAAAAATACTTATGTGTTGAAGCAAAGAAAAGATTATGCAAATCTTTTGTTTTGGACGGCATTGAAGAAGGTGAAACTCCTGAAGAGGCAAAGAAACGCGAAGTAAAGGAAGAAACTGGTTATAATGATGTAAAAGTAACTGGTGTAAGTAACTTTGTTTTACATAATCATTTTTATGCAGGTTATAAGGGCGTTAATAGATATGCACATCTATATATTGTTTATGAATAGCTACAATCCTATAATAAGACAAAATTAAGTGATGAAGAAAATGAAAAGCAAAGTACTTTATGACTAGATAATAATAAATTAAATGGTAAGCTTCGTAGTGAAACCGCTAAATGTAGTCAAATATAAATTATACAACTTACCTCAAAATTATAATGAAAATTTTGGTAAGACTAGATAGTTTTATCAATTTTTTTATGCTATACTTATTTTATGGATATATTAGAAATAAAAAATAACACAATAATTGTATGCAGTAATAACGAAAAGAAAAATTTATTAAAAAAATTAAATGAATCTGATAAATTATTACCAATTAAATTTTTAAATAAAAGTGATTTTATTAAAGCACTAACTTTTTCATATGATGAAAAAACTCTTTATTATGTAAGAAAAAAATATAATGTTAAAATTGAGGTCGCAAAAGAATATCTTGATAATATTTACTATGTAAGTGATAAAAAATATGATAATGATAAATTAGATTTTTTAGTTAATTTAAAAAAAGATTTAATAGAAAATAAGTTATTAAAAACTGATGAATTATTTATAAATAGTTTAAAAGGTAAAGATATAATTATATATAATTTAGGTTATATTGATAATTTTTTAAGTAAACTTCTTGATAATATAAAAAGTGTTTGTAATGTTAAAATGGTTAACAAAGAAAATGAAACTTTATATTCAAACAAAGTATATAGATTTACACATATTGATGATGAAGTTAATTATATAGCATGTCAAATATGTAAACTTGTAAAGTATGGTGTAGATATAAATAAAATTAAACTAATTATAAGTGATAATGAGTATATAAATATAGTAAAAAGAGTATTTAAAATGTATAATATACCTGTAAATCTAAATGACAATATTTGTTTATACTTTACACTTGCTAGTAAATATTTAATTAGCAACTTTACATCTGATTTAACTAAAGTTATCGATGAAGTTAAGGATAAATACTTAGTTGAAGTAGTAAATAAGTTATTAAATGTAATAAATAAGTTTACATTTACAGAGGATAAATTATCTGTAAAGGAGGATATTATTTATTTACTTCAAAATACATATTTACCTGAAATAAAATATGATAATGCAGTAGAACTTTCAACTTTTGATAGCGTAAACGAGGATGATTATGTATTTTTACTTGGATTTAATCAAAAAACATATCCAACAATTTATAAAGATGAAGATTATCTTTTAGATGAGGAAAAAAGTTTATTAGGACTAGAAAAGTCTTATGAACTTGCTAAAAAAGATAAAGAAAATTTAATTTATAATATTCGAAAACTTAAAAATTTATTTATAAGTTATAAACTTCAAAGTGAAAGTGGTTCTTTTTTACCCTCAACATTAATTAGTGAAATGAATATGGAAACTATTACTGATAGGGTACCTTTAAATTATTCAAATAAATATAATAAAATAAAACTATGCTCTTTACTTGATAGATTTTATAAATATAGTGAAGTAAACGAAGAATTAAAAACATTATATAATAATTATAAAATAGATTATAAATTGTATGATAATACATATAAAAAAGTACCTTTCGAGTTAATGAATAAAATATTTAAAAATAAGTTATCATTATCATATTCAAGTATGGAAGGTTATAATGAATGCGGGTTTAAATATCTTATTAATAATGTACTTAGACTAGATGTTTATGAAGATACTTTTGCAGCATTTTTAGGATCACTTTTTCATCATATTTTAGAGTTGTCAATTGATAAAGAAATAGATGTTCATAATGAAATTATTAAATATATGGACTCTTCGAATAGAATTTTTACTGAAAAAGAAAAGTTTTATATATTTAAAATGGAAAAAGATATGATTTTTGCAATTGAAACTATAAAAGAGCAAAATACTTATTCTTTATTAAATGAATATATGCTTGAACAAGAATTTGATGTTAATAAAAAAAGTAAACTTGATGTTTTATATAAAGGATTTATAGATAAATTAATGTATAAAACTATTAAAGATAAAACTTATTATGCAATAGTTGATTACAAAACTTATGATATAGATGTTAAAATGGATTTAATTGATTATGGATTAAATTTACAACTTCCTATATATTTATATTTAATAAAAAATAATTATAAAGATGCTTTAATATGTGGTTTTTATATTCAAAAAGTATATTTACTTGATAATAAATATGATGAAAATAAATCATTATTAGAAAGAAAAAAAGATTCTTTAAAACTTACTGGATACTCAAATATAGATGGAAGTATTATAAATAAACTTGATAAAGATTATGAATCATCGAAAGTTATTAAAGGATTAAAAATAAAAAAAGATGGTAATTTTTATAGTACTAGTAAAGTATTATCTAATGAAAAAATGGATGAAATATATCATAAAGTTGATGAGCAAATAGATAAAGTGATTAATAATATTGAGGGCTCTAATTTTGATATTAATCCTAAAAATTATAATGGTAAAAATATATCTTGCATGTATTGTAAATTTAAGGATATATGTTATAAGTCTATAAAAGATGAAGTAATAATAGAAACGGAGGATAACGATGGCGTGGACTGCTGACCAAGAAAAAGCAATTAATGAATGTGGCAAAAATATTATAGTTTCTGCAGGGGCAGGTTCTGGTAAAACAGCGGTTCTTACAGAAAGAGTTATTACTAAATTAAAAAAAGGTATAAATATTAATGAACTTTTAATATTAACATTTACAAATGCTGCGGCAATGGAAATGAAAGATCGTATTAGAGAGGCAATTACAAAAGATGAAAGTTTACATAGTCAGCTTGATCTTATTGATGGAAGTTATATTACAACATTTGATTCATTTGCATTATCAATAGTAAAAAAATATCATTATTTACTTAATATTCCTAAAGATATAAGTATTTTAGATAATGAAATTGCTAAGAATATAAAAACTACTTTTTTAGACGAAGTATTTGAAACTTTATATGAACAAAAAGATACTGACTTTTTAAAAATGGTAAATGACTTAACTGTTAAAGATGATACCCCTTTAAAAAAAGAAATTCTTTCATTAAATGAATTATTAGAAAGATTACCTGAAAAAGAGGAATATTTAAATAACTATGTTAACAATTTTTATAATGAAGAAAACATTGAAAGTATTATTAAATCTTTTTATGAACTTATAAATAAAAAAGTTAATAAAATCATAATATATTTAGATAATTTATCATATAACTGTGATGAAAAATATTATGAAAAGGTAATTAATGTAGTAAATCCGATTTTAAGTGCAAAGACTTATGAAGAATATAAAAGTTATAGTAATGTAAAAGTTCCTGCGCTTCCTAAAAATAGTGAGGAAGATTTAAAAATTTCTAAAGAAAAACTTCAAAAAGAAATAGATAGTTTACATAACATTTTAATTTATAAAGATGAAAATCATTTAAAAAACTCTTTATTAGAAACTATTACTTATGCTAAAGCAATTATTAAAATAATTAACAAGCTTGATGAAAAAGTTTTAGGTTATAAAGAAAAATTTGCATCTTTTGAATTTAATGATATTGCAAAGATGGCAATTAAAATTGCTAAAACTCCAAATGCTAAAAAAGAAATTTCTTCCTCATTCAAAGAAATAATGGTTGATGAATATCAAGACACCTCTGATTTACAAGAAACACTTGTAAATTTAATTTCAAATAATAATGTTTATATGGTTGGTGATATTAAACAATCTATATATCGTTTTCGTAATGCTAATCCTTTGATATTTAAAAATAAATATGATAAATATTCAAAAGAGGATGGAGGAATTAAAATTGATTTACTTAAAAACTTTCGTTCAAGAGGTAAAGTATTAGAAAATATTAATAAGATATTTAATTTACTTATGGATGATGATTTTGGGGGAGCAAATTATAAAGAAAGTCATCAAATGGTTTTTGGTAATACTGTATATTTGGAAAATAGTGTTAATACAGATGATTTAGATGTTTTAGTTTATAATAAAGAAGATAAAAAATATAGTGATACTGAATATGAAGCCTTTATAATCGCTGGTGATATCAAAGAAAAACTATTAAGTGGTTATAAAGTTTTAGATAAAGAAACAAAAACTTTAAGACCATGTAAATATGATGATTTTTGTATATTAATAGATAGAAAAAATGGTTTTGAAATATATAAAAAGATCTTTGAATATTTAGATTTACCACTTTTAATATATTATGATGAAAAAATAACTAATGAAAAAGATATTTTGGTATTAAAAAATTTAATTGATTTAATAGTTTGTATTTATAATAAAGATTATAAACAAAAATTTAAATATGATTTTTATTCAATTTTAAGAAGTTTTTTATATAATGAAAAAGATGAAGTATTTATAAATTATTTTGTAAATAATAATTATTATAATAGTGATTTATTTAAAAAATGTGATAATATTGCAAAGAAATTAGATATAATGTCTAGTAAAAAGTTAATAGAAACTATAATAGATGAATTTGATTTTTATGAAAAAGCTATTTTAATTGGAGATATTGATAAAGTTATTAAAAGATGTGATTATCTTTTATCTTTAGCAGATAATTTATCATCTTTAGGAAAAAGTATAATAGATTTTAATGAGTACTTGAATGATTTGATTGTAAATGATGCAGACATATCTTTTACAGTTAATACTAATGTAAAAAATAATATTAAACTTATGAATATTCATAAATCTAAAGGTCTTGAATTTCCAATATGTTATTTTGCGGGTTTTGATAAAGCATTTAATAAAGGGGATTTAAATAAAATGTTTAACTTTGATTATGATTTAGGATTAATTTTACCATTTTATGATGATGGAGTAGGACCTACTATATTAAAAAGTATATATAAAGATAAATATTTAAAAGAGGATATATCAGAAAGAATAAGACTATTTTATGTAGCCCTTACTAGAGCAAAAGAAAAAATGATTATGGTTATCCCAAATAATATGGAAGATATCTCTTTTAAAGAGGATTTAAATTCATTTTTAACTTTTATATCTTTAGTAAAGTTTGTTTTAAAAAATAATATTAAATATATTAATAATGCACCATTAACTAAAAATTATAATTTTCAAAAAGAAAAAGATTTATTTGAAAAAAATAATGATTTATTAAATGTTGAAGAAATAAAAATTGATTCAAATTTAATTACTCATAGTAATGTTTCTAAAAAAGTATTAAAACTTCTTTCAAAAGAGGAAGTAAATATAATGGAATATGGCACTCATATTCACGAAATATTTGAAACCGAGGATTTTAGAAATGCAAATAATAAATATGTTTTAGCATTACTTAAAAAGATAGATAATAACTTTAAAAATGTTTATAAAGAATATGAATTTATTTATAAATATGAAGATAAAGAATATGATGGAATTATAGATTTACTTTTAGAATATGAAGATAAAATGGTAATAATTGATTATAAACTTTCAAATATTGATGATGAAAATTATGTAAAACAGTTAAATGTTTATAAAAATTTTATTGAAAATAAAACTAAAAAAATTACTGAAACATATCTTTATAGTATACTTAATGATGAGCTAAAAATGGTAAAATAAAAAAAGCCTTTTTAGCTTTTTATATGTTTTTAAAATTTTCACTTATAATATCGGCTTTATCAGAAAAAGTCATTATAACAATTATAACATTACCATTACTTTCTATAATAACACTTTCAGCTTCGGTGCAAATCCATTTTCTTGGATTCACACTTTCTTTTAAAATTTGAATAGCATTATTTATATTTTCATTATTTTTAAGTCTAATAATACCTACACTATGTGCTATAGCATTTATTTTTGCTTCCGATACTATAGCTTCACTAAAATTAATATCATTTGTTCCAAAATAATCTTCAAAATTATCTTTATTTATATTGATAACATCATAACTTGGAACATCCACCTTATAATAAGATTTTTTTAAAATAGTTTTCAGTGATAAATTATTTATATTTTTTTCTTTTTTTTGACAACCAGCAATTACTAAAAAAATTGCCAATAATGTGCATATTATAAAATTTTTTTTCATATTTCTTCCTTTCATATTTAGTTTAACAAATAAGTTATAGATTTGTCTAACATTTTATGTTATTATTATGTTATGAAAAATAAATATAATGTATTTTGTGAAGTAAAAATAGCTAATATAATTTTAATAATTTTAGGAATAGGTTTATGTATTGTTTCTTTATTTACTGACGATAAGTTTAATTATTCAAGTTTAATGATTACTCTTTTATTAGTGGTTATGTTTGTTAAAAACTTAAAAAAATATTTAAATTTAAAAAAACATGGTAAACTTTTAAAAAATATTAAATTTAAAATAACAAATAGAAATGAAATAACTTTATATGTTAATAATAAAACTATTAAAGGTAATTTAACATTTAAGACAAAAATAAAAGAAGGATTAACAGATGTTATTATAAATAAAAATGATCCAAATGAATTTTTTGCATTTGGACCAATTAATTAAAATTATTCTTTATTTTTTGTGAAAAAAACTTTGTAAAGAATAATTTTTTAGTTAGATTACTCTAACTATTTTTATTATGTACAAAACAAGATATATTATACATACTTTATAGATTTTTATTTAAAATTTTGATATTATTTTATTGGTGATGAGAAATGCTAGTATCAAAATGGGATGATTATAAAATTATTAAAGCTAGTGATGGACAAAAACTTGAAAGTTGGAAAGGTATTAAACTTTTAAGGCCTGATCCAATAGTTATTTGGAATGTAGGAAAAATATCAGAAAATGAGTGTGATGCTTTTTATCATAGGTCTTCTTCGGGCGGAGGATACTGGGAAAATATCAACGATATTCCATCTTCTTGGCAGATAAGTTATAAAAATTTAACTTTTAATATAAAACAAATGGGATTTAAGCATACCGGACTTTTTCCAGAGCAGGCTGTAAACTGGGATAGAATGATTCAAAAAATTAAAAATTCTAGTAAAAAAAGTGTAAAAGTACTTAACCTTTTTGCATATACAGGTGGTGCTTCTTTAGCATGCCTTTCTGCGGGAGCAATTGTAACCCATGTTGACTCTTCGAAAGGAATGAATGACTGGGCAAAAGAAAATGTCAAGATTTCAAATCTTGATGATAAAGAAATTCATTTTCTTGTTGATGATGTGAAAAAGTTTGTTCAAAGAGAAATACGTAGGGGAAATAAATATGATGCAATAATTATGGACCCTCCGAGCTATGGAAGGGGAAGTAATGGTGAAGTTTGGTCAATTGAAAAAGATTTAAATGATTTACTTTTTGATATAAGAAAAATACTTACTGATGATTTTTTATTTGTATGCGTTAATACATATACCGCTAATTTATCACTATTAACTTTAGAGTGTCTTTTGAAAGTAGTATTTAAAAATAATAAAATTAGTGTTGACGAAATTGCTTTACCTATCAAGGAAAATAATTTGTTTTTACCATGTGGAATAACTGGTTGGATAGAAAATGAATAAACTTAATATTTTATATGAAGATAATCATATTATTGTAGTGGTTAAACCTTCAGGTATTTTATCCCAAAAAGATATTACAGGGGATATGGATATGCTTACTTTAATAAAAGTTTATTTGAAAGAAAAATATAATAAACCTGGTAATGTATATTTAGGCCTTGTTCATAGACTTGATAGGATGGTAAGTGGTGTTATGGTTTTCGCTAAAACTTCAAAAGCAGCCTCAAGACTTTCAAATCAAATTAAAAATAATAATTTTCATAAAAAATATTATGCAGTAGTTTATGGTATTTTAGAAAATAAAGAGGGAAGACTTATTAATAAACTTTTAAAACTTGATAATAAAAAAGTTTTAATAGATACAAAGAATGGTAAAGAAGCTATTTTAGATTATAAAGTTATAAAAGAAAAAAATAATCTTTCACTTATAGATATTTCACTTATTACAGGAAGATATCATCAAATTAGAATTCAATTTTCACATATTGGGCATCCTCTTTTAGGGGATAGTTTATACACAAATAAAAATGAAGGCAATATAAAACTTATGTGTTATAGTTTAACTTTTACTCATCCAACTTTGAAAAAACAAATGACTTTTGAAATAAAAAATGCATTTAAACTTTAAAAAAGTGTCGACTTATGGTTTATTTATAAATCATAAGTCAATTTTTTTGATAAAATATATCTGGTATGGCAAAAATTGTAAATAAACATAATGAAAAAGATTTTGAAATTGATAACATGCAGGTTGGATTATTTATCACAAAGCTAAGAAAAGAAGCGGGATTATGTCAACAAGAATTAGCACAGGAATTATTAGTTAGCAACCAAGCAGTATCAAAATGGGAAAAGGGTAAATGTTTACCTGATATTACTATTCAAAAAAGAATATGTAATGTTTGTAATATCACTCTTGAAGAACTACATAAAGGGAAACGTGATATTGCAGGTAGAAGAAGAAAGAAATTATTAAAACTAGAAAACAAAATTTTCTTAATAGCAATAATAATTTTTATTCCATTATTAATATTTTTCGGAAGATTTTATGTAAAGAATCATGATTCAATAGAAATATTTTATTCAAAAGATAATATAACTAGTTCAAGTAATAATTTAAAAGTAAATATGATTATTTTCAAAACATATACAAGGTTTGTAATGTTCATAAATAATATAGAACCTGTTAATGATAATATTACTGATACAGATTTACTAGATTTAAAAATTTATTCTGATGACAAAACAATTTATAAAACAAACAGAATTTCAAATGAAGCAATTGAATTTGATTTAAAGAAAAATATTAATATGAATAATATAAAAGTTAAATTAACGGTTAATACAATTGATAATGCTACTAAAACATTTGAAAGTAATATATCTTTATATAAATTTGTTAGTGTAGAAAACAATAAGGATAATTATTCTGAACGTAATTATGAACTTCTATCTAAAGATGAAATTATTAAAAAACTTTTAGATAATGGTTTTACAAAAACAGGATTAAATCAATATGAAAAAGTAATTAATGATGATAGTAAAACGATGAATATCCAATATGATATTGACTGCAATACAATTAACATTTCATATGTTCATAATGAATATACTGAAAAAATCAAAGTAAACTATGAATATAATTATTTTCAAGCAGTTGTTTTTAATAAAAACGATATTAATAACGTTGTAGAAAAATATAAATACGACTTAAAAAATAAAAAAATTTCTTGTGAAATTGGTGAGTGTACAACAGCGAAAAAGACCCGTAAAATCGTGGAAGAATATGCTTTCCTACCGCAGGTTGGATAGCACCCAACTTAAAGTATGTTGCATTTTTTGACAAAATGGAGTTATGATTCTGTCGAAAGGAGGAAACAGTTGAAGAAAAAATTTGTAGTTGTTGCACTTCTTATGATAATTTTGGCTCCACATTATGTAAATGCAGAAATAATTAACAGTTCCACACTAACTAACTATATTACAAATGAAAATGGAGTAGTAATTGACAAAAATGATTTTGATGTAATAACAAAAATTTATAGTGAAAATTATGCAAATGTCATGACAAACGAAGATTACTTAAGATTTAAAGAACGCAATATTGATATTAGTAAAATTAAACAAACTACAAAATATTTTAAAACAACTATCGACAATTTAACTCATAATGTTACAACTACTGAAGTAGGCGAAAATGAATATAATAGTTATAATCCAGATGTTGAACCTTTAGTTTATACTTATATTGAAACAGAGTATAAAAGGTTAAGTATTTCTTTTACATCTAATGGTGATGGTTATGGCGATGTCTTTGTTGATCTTATGTGGAAAAAAATCCCATCAACTAGATCATTTGATGTTATGGCAGTTAGATTTGTTGGTGCAGAGGCCATCGATGGAACTCAAACAGGCGTTCAATTATATAAAATAAATGGCGTTAATGGTAGAGTTGATTATGGTTGGAATGGAACTAATATTAATAGACAAGATAATGGCTTTGGAATATCAATGAATATAACTAATGATAGTACAATTAATTATCTTGAAAATTATATGGATTCATCTGTTAAATTCTCTGGAACATTCCAATGGGCTGGTGCTAGTTACCAACACGCTACAAAAACAACAACACTTGCTCAATCAAAGAGTTATACTTTAGCAGAAAATGGCAAAAATGGTGTAATACTATTTACTGGAAATATCGGTGAAAAATATGATAATATGCCAGGCGTTTATGCAGAATTGTAACATCTAGTGGCTTCAACAGGAAGTGTCATTATGAAGTTAAACTTGTGTTTAATGAATTAATTAGATGCTTGAGGTTATTTGGTTAATTGTTATTAATATGTATATAAATGAACAAACCCATAAATATTTATTATTTAAATTCTTAGTTATAAAAAAATATTTTAAATAAATCGCGTTCACAATAACTATTTATTAAAAATAAGAATATAAAATTAAAATTAAATTAATAATGATTATTAAAATATAAAGCTAATTATTTATTTTTATATCGAAAGGGAAATTATTGTTAATAAAAAGAGGAAATAAAGTTAAAATTTAACCCAACAGAAGTTGTCATATAAATAATTAGAATTCGGTTTATATTGCAAATAACATTTAAAGATTTTGTGAAAGTAAAATATAAAATTTTACTAACATAATTTTTTTAATATACTACTTAACATAAAAAATTAATATTAATAAAAATAAAAAAATATAATAATAAATTGCTCTACACAACTTTATAATTAGTATTAATTTTTATTCTCAGCACTTTATCGTGTTGAGTTTTTTTATGCTTTTGCTTTAATTAGGAAAGTTTTTTATCATTTTCTATAAAAAAGTGTTAAAAATTAATTGACATATCATAAAATATTTACTATAATTAAAAATGTATTGAGAAGCCCAATTAGCTCAGTCGGTAGAGCGCATGGCT
>OIZL01000707.1_pt1 | contig 22466 bp, 23 predicted proteins | sample 1588541 | NCBI WGS metagenome assembly OIZL01 (sample SAMN03283285) | human gut metagenome | biome: human-associated habitat; material: feces | host: Homo sapiens | place: Peru | collected 2012 | reverse complement strand
CACACACGAGATTTGTGTCTGCGCGCACTTGACACAAACTCGGTATGCGCAAAGAACGTGCGCAGAAATGGAGGTTAAAATGGATTTTCTGAACGGTAAAATAAAACCAATTTACTTCAAGTATCTGTCGGCAGCGTGATCTTCAGTACCAGACGGGGCAGCGCGAAAAAAGGGGAGCGCATCAGGGAAACGCTTCGTCTGGCATTATGGACGGCAGCATTTTTCGGGGTGTTCTGGACGGTATTGAGTATGGCATGTCCAAACCTGTATATGCGGATTTTTATGAATCCGACACCGTAAAAAAGCCTGTTCACAACATTTCGCTTTAACGCACAAAGTCCGCTGTCGAAACAAAGAGTAACAAAACAACAGGAGGATACGGAAGTATGAAAGTGAATGGAACAGGTACAACCAATATGCAGGCGGGAATCTTTTCCCAGGCAGATGCGGGCGATACGGTGAGCAGAAATCTGCAAAGCCAGATTGCCGGTGTGCAGAAGCAGTTACAGGAACTTTCCTCGGATGACAGGATGTCGCTGGAAGAAAAAATGAAGAAGCGGCAGGAACTGCAAAAACAGGTAGCTGATCTGAATAACCAGCTGCGTCAGCACCAGATAGAGGAACGGAAGAAGAAACAGCAGGAAAAAGAGCAGAAAAAAACAGGCACGGATACGAGGCAGAAGCAAAGTACAGCGCAGAGCACGGGCTGCGGTCTGTCCGGCGAAACCATGCAGGCAATGATCGGGGCAGATATGTCCGTAAAACAGGCTAAAATCCAGAGCAGTACAGCAGGCAGGCTGGAAGGAAAGGCGAGGGTACTGGAAACCGAAGCCAAAAACAGCAGTGAAGTGGTTGCGGAAAGAAAGCAGGAAGAAGCAGGCGATTTACAGGCGAAAGTCCAGACCGCAGTACAGGCGCAGATGGATACTTTAGCAGAGGCAAAAGATAACTTAGCGAAAGCCGCAGACCAGAATAAGGCTGATGCGGAAAATAAGACCGATAAGGAAGATCAGACGGACAAGACAGATACTGGCAAGGAAGCACAGGCAGGGCAGGAAAGCTCCGAAACACAGAGCGAAAGCAATCCTTATACGCCGGTGGATGTCCGTATTTAAGGCACCTCATAAGAAGTACAATTTTCTATAAGATGGCAGCCCAATAAGGATTCTGGGGATTGTGAAATACGTGAAAATAGAATATAGTGAAATAGTAGACAGTATTTCACAGTGGGGAAAAGGCTTATGGAGATTGTAGCAGTACTGGAAACGATCATGCAGCATATCGTAGAGATCGCGATCCTGTTTTTTGAGTTTGTAGGAGTAACCGTTATCATCATTTCCGGGGTAAAGGGATTTTACAATTATGTGCGCCGGAAACCGGATATGAAGATCACGCTGGCACAGGGACTGGCGGTCGGACTGGAATTCAAACTTTGCAGTGAGATCCTGAAAACGGTCATCGTGCGGGACTGGAAAGAGATCCTGACGGTCGCCGGTATCATCGGACTGCGGGCGGCGCTGACCTTCCTCATCCACTGGGAGATCAAAGAGGAAAAAGGGCATCCTGGCAAGGATTCAGAAAGCGGGACAAACTAAAGGGGAAACAGAAGGATTCAGGGTATGCAGATTACGGTTGAGTGGAATAAGAAAACCGCAGCGGTTGTTCTTTTTCTGGTGCTCGGCGTCTTTTTTGTACTGACAGGAGCAAGGGCGTTATATCAGCAAAAAAGTGCGACGCCGCTTAGTGCGTTTGGAAGGGAAACGGGTGCCGGAGGATGCGTGACAGGGTATGTGGTTTCCTATGTGACGATCACGGTCAAAAATCTGGGAAATGGAAGAAGATTTGGCGTGTCGCAGACCTATCTGGCGGGTGGACGGGAGTACGATTTCTATACGGTCCCGGTCAGTGATGGTCAATATGCGCAGCTCCTGATCTGGCGGAGTGAGACGAAGGAACGCCTGGAAAAACTGTGCCGTACCGGCGAGGCGCAGGAGGTTTTGTTTACCGGAAAAGTGGTTCATGCACCTGTGGAGCGCAACGAAGAGTGGTACAAAAACGCAGAGCCGGAGAATGAAGGGTTTCATCTGGAGAACGTGATCTCTGATTACGTGATCGTGGAGCAGAATTTTGCCGCCGAGAAGAAAAAGATGTGGATCGGACTGGCTTTTCTGGTCAGCGCGGCTCTGCTGATCTATCCGGAGATACAGAGAAGATAGAGAGTATCACAGCAGGGGTGGCAGATATAGCGGGAACAAATTAACCGGATTCCGGTCAATTTGTTCCCGCCTTTTTTACCGGATGCTTTCCAGTAATGGTACCCACTCATCCCAGTTCCCGATCCTTTGCCATAAAGAAGAGGGCGACTGTGTCCGGTCCTACATGGCTTCCTGTGCAGTAATCATAGGAAGTGTTGATGAAATCGCGCACGTGTACCCTTTTTTGGATCTCATCCATCACGTAGAGAGAGTCCTCGTAGGCGTCGGCGTGCGCAATGCCGATGATCTGCTTCTCCGGCTCCACAATGTTGTCGCAGACAAGAGAAACCAGCGTATTGAGCGCGGCCTTGCGTCCGCGGCATTTCTGGTATTGTACGATATAGCCGTCCTTGTTGCCTCGAAGGATCGGTTTGATGTTCAGAATATTGCCGACAAGAGCGGCAGAGCCGCTGAGCCGTCCGGTGTGGGCGAGATACTTCAGATCGCCTACGGTAAAGACGCCGTTCATGCGGGCAGGGTAAGACTGAAGCGTATCGGCAACGGCGTCTACCTCCATGCCCTGTTCACGCATCTCGCTGGCGTAGATCGCAAGGATCCCCTGCGCGAGGGAAGCGTTCAGGGAATCGAGCAGACGGATCTTGCGGTTTTCGGGCGGATTCTCCATCAGCTCTTCCGCGGCGATACGGGCGGAGTTGAAGGTGCCGCTGATACCGCTGCTCAGAGAGATATAGAGAATATCTTCTCCCTTTTCCATGATCTTCCGAAAATAATCTTCAAAATCGCCGCTGCTGATCAGGCCGGTTTTTACCTCGGCGCCGGAGCGGATCGCGTTATAGTATTCTTTTCCTTTGCTCCGTTCTTCCTCAAGCGTGAGATCCGGGTCGAAACAGGTCACGCTTTTCCCATTCACGAAATTGACAAAAGAAATCACGTTGATGTTGTACTGTTTTACGAGCAGCGCCGGAATGTTGGCGGCAGAGTCTACAATGATCTGAAACATGGATTTTTCCTCATATTTTCCAGGATAACCGCGCAGGAGGATTTTATACGGAAGATCATCCGCTGCAAGGAGATCCTAAGTGTTACATTTTGTATGGCTATCGAGATGTTATTATACATAGTATTCGATACTATGTCAAATGGTATTTAAAGTAAATGAAATCTGCTATACATAGAGCTGGACGGAGGTATATAATCAGATCAGGAACAGAAAAGGAGCAGATTGTTCAGAAGTGAGGAGTTAAGATGAAAAGATATTCTTTTGCCGTCGCGGGGATGGCGGCGCTGCTTTTGACCGGTTGTTCGGACGCAGAAAGTTCCGCAGCGCTGGATCAGGCAGAGGCGGAGCAGGAAGAGGCGCTGATGGAAGAAAGCGGGCAGAAGGCAGATGCGACAGGTGAAGAAGCGGAAACAGATAAGGCGGAGCCGGTTGTGCAGGATGAAAAAGCGGTGCAGGAGGGGCCATATGGCAGGATTTCGCTGACGCTGCTGGAGGGATGGGACTATGAATTGTGTGCCGTCGGGGATGACCGCCTGTTGTCTGCGGACTATGGGATACAGTTCTATCCTGAGGGCATGTCCGAAGGATATATTGAGGTTGGCTATCACACAAATTTTGGCGTGTGCGGGACCGGACTGTCCGAGGAGACGATAACCGTTGCGGGAGAGCCTGCCAGAGCCGGGTACTACGATGGTTCGGAGGTGTGGAGTTATCTTGCCTTTGAGGGAAAGGATGAGTCGATTGTTGCGATGAACAGCGGTGCGGAGAACTGGTGGAAACAGCACGGGGACGAGGCGATGAAGATCCTGGATACGCTGTCCTACGAGCCGGATCAGCAGTCTGGTGCGATCGGCGTGTATGAGGGGGATTCCGAGATCCCTGCGATCGCGCTCTCTGTCTGTGCTGAGGACATATCTCCGAAGAAATGTACGCTGCGGTTTACGCAGTACGACGGTGAAGCCATCACAGAATTATCCTTTGGACAAGAGATGCGAATAGAAAAAAAGACAGATGAAGGCTTTCAGGAGGCCGATATCGTAGTGGAGGGGGACTATGGCTTTAAAGCGATCGCCTATCGTATCAAGCCGGAAGATGTTACTGAATATGCGTATGACTGGGAGTGGCTATATGGGGAGCTGGAGCCTGGAGAGTACCGGATCGCGGTTCCAGTCAACAATCTGAGAGCGGCAGGCGATTATGACAGTTATACACTGTACGCGCACTTTATCCTGAGATAAAAATGCGGGCAGTGTGCAGAAGAAGCAGAAGAGGTGCGTATGGCAAGGTTGATAATTTTCAGGGGAAATTCAGGCAGCGGCAAGACGACCGTTGCGAAGGCGCTGCAAAAGCGATTTGGAAGTAATACGATGCTGATCTCGCAGGATGTGATCAGAAGGGATATGCTGCAGGTGAAGGATGGTCCGGATTCGGAAGCCGTTCCATTGATAGGAGAGCTTTTGAAATATGGCAGGAGCCACAGCGAGGTGGTGATACTGGAAGGGATCATGTACGCGGATTGGTATAGACCTGTATTTGAGCTGGCGGTCCGGCTGTATGAAAAAGTGGATGCGTACTATTTTGATCTGCCCTTTGAGGAGACTCTAAGGCGGCATCAGACAAAGCCGAACTGTAAGGAGTTTGGAGAGGTGGAAATGCGCAGATGGTGGCGGGAGAAGGACTTTTCGGATGTCCTGAGCGAGGTGCGGATCTGTGCAGAAAAAGATCTGGAGAGCATCGTGGAAGGCATTTGCGGGGGAGACGAAAAAAAGAATTCCATGCTACAATGAACAGGACATAGTGTTGTCCTGTTTGTTTTGTTAGAGTAGAAAAAAGGAGTTCATTATGAAGATAGACAGACTGATCGGGATTCTTTCCATTCTTTTGCAGACGGATCTGGTCACAGCGCCGGAGCTTGCAGAAAAGTTTGAGGTTTCCCGGAGAACCATCAACCGCGACATCGAAGCGCTGGGGAAGGCGGGGATCCCCATACAGACGATCCAGGGAACCGGCGGAGGGATCCGCATTATGGACGGCTTCCGGATGGACAGAACCCTGCTGACCTCCAGAGATATGCAGGGGATCATGGCGGGACTGCGCAGTCTTGACAGTGTGAGCGGAAGCCATTACTACAGCCAGCTCATGGAAAAGATCAAACCGGGAGCCTCGTCCTTTATCACGGGAAGAGATTCGATCCTGATCGATCTTTCTTCCTGGTATAAGGATTCCATCACGCCCAAGGTGACGACCATTCAGGATGCGATCGAGGAGCGGAGAATCCTTGCCTTCCGCTATTATGCGCCCAAAAGCGTCAGTGACCGCGAGGTTGAGCCGTATTATCTGATCTTTAAGTGGTCGAGCTGGTATCTGTGGGGATACTGCCTGAAAAAGGAGGACTTCCGGCTTTTTAAGCTGAACCGGATGGACCTTCTGGTCATCGGGAAGCAGGAATTTAAGGGGCGGGAGGTGCCGATGCCGGATCTTTCCATTGCAAGCCTTTTTCCACCGGACATTGAGGTACAGGCGATATTTGATGCAGAGATGAAGTGGAAGCTGGTCGAAGAGTTCGGACCGCACTGTTTCCGGGAACTGTCTGACGGCAGGCTGTATTTCCGGGAAAAGTATTCGGACGAGGAGAGTTTGATCGTCTGGCTGCTCACCTTCGGCGATAGGGTGGAAATTCTGGAACCGGCGTCTGTCAGAAAAGAACTTCTGAAAATAGCAAATGGAATGAAGTCCTTGTACGAGGACAACCGGCGGGAAACAGCTCCGGAAAGCATGGAAAGTAGGGAGCCGGAATGCCGGACAGAAGGAAGCGCAGACACAAACTTGTTATGCGAAAAAACGTGCGCAGAAATGAGGAGAAAAGATGAAAAAATGGTATGACGAGGAGTATGAATTTGAGGTGGAGGTGACCGGATTCCTGCGTGGAGATCACACGGAGCACTACTGCCGCAACGGGGAGGAGATCGGGGACAAGTATACCTGTACGTACGGCTGTCCGGTCAATGAGCAGGGATTTGGAATCTGCCCCAAGGCGATGCTGGTGATGTATCCGGCGATGGAGGCGATCCGCAGCGGCGGCGATCTGGAAAATATCGGCGGCAATGGCAGATACACGAAGGATTTTGTCTGCCCGGACGGGTGCGTGATGTTTCGTCTGACAGCGACAAAGACAGGAAATGAAAACTTTTATAAAGGAAAGTTTTACCAGTAAAGAATCCCCCGGCAAAATCCCCCGGCAAAACGGGTGGGAATACTTGCATTTTTTGTTACTTTTTGCTACGATAATAATGGTTTGTATACCATAAGGAAACATATGCCGGACGCGGGACAAATATTTTGCACAGGAAGAGAAAGCGGTGTTTTCTGACAAAAGAAGGGACGGAAACGTGTTCTGGTATAGAAAATACGTTAGGGGGACGTCTTATGAAATCAATTCGAGCAAAAGTAACGATCAGCATCATCATGTGCTCACTCATCTCATCTATCCTGATCAGTGTGATCAGCATCGGATATGCCAGTAAGACAACTGCAGATGACGCACGAAAAGAGCTGGCGATGACCTGCGAAAATGCAAGCGGTGAGATCAACGCGCTGGTATCCCGTATTGAGCAGTCGGTCGACACAGTCAGCGACATAGCGCTGGAGAATCTGGATTTTCAGAAGTTCCAGTCAGACAGCGCCTATGTGGACAGCTATACAGAGAGCCTGCGCGATGATTTTATCACCTTTGCAGAGCATACGGATGGAGCGATCTGTGCATACATACGTTACAATCCGGATTTCACCAGCCCGACATCGGGTATTTTCCTGACCAGACCGGATACGCAGTCTGAGTTTACGAGCGTTACGCCGACAGACTTCAGTATCTATGACAAAGACGATGTCGCACACGTTGGATGGTACTATATCCCCGTAGAAAACAAGGCGCCGATCTGGATGGACCCGTATCTGAATGAAAATGTCAATATCTACATGATCTCCTATGTCGTACCGCTGTATGTGGACGGCGTTTCCGTAGGTATCATCGGAATGGATATCGACTTTGGACAGATAACTGACTACACGGATGCGATCAAGGCGTTTGACACCGGTTATTCCTTTATTGCGAAGAACGATGGAACGATACAGCACCACGCAGAGATCCCGGCCGGAACCGATCTGGTAACCTATGACAACGGAGCACTTGCCAGGGTTGGCGAGTTCATGTCGGACGATGCGAACCAGTCCACGGTAATCAGCTACAAGTGGAATGGAAAAGAAAATTATATGACGTTTTCCAAGCTGGATATCGGAATGGATCTTGCGATCACAGTGCCGACCGTCGAAGTGACAGCACACGCCAAAAAAGTGGCGATACAGACCATAGGAGCGATGTGTATCGGAATCGTGGTATCGGTAGTTCTGGGAATCGTGCTTGGAAACAGCATCGCAGGACCGATCGTAAAGATCACCTCGATCGTAAAGCAGACGGCGGCGCTGAACTTCCAGAAGACGACCGATGGAAGCGGGCTGGTGAAGCGGAAGGACGAGACAGGAAGCATGGCGAAGGCGGTCAGCGAGATGCGCGGCGTGCTCCGTTCCTTAGTCACCGATATGGAGCAGCTGCGGGACGGCATGCTTCACAATATGGAAGAACTGGATGGCGTGATGAAAGAGAACAATGCCATCTCTGAAGATAATTCGGCAACGACACAGGAGCTTGCAGCCGGCATGGAAGAGACAACGGCGAGCGCAGGCATGATCGTGAGCAGCATCGGAGCGATCCAGGAGAATGTGACCGGAATCCGCGACCTGTCCCGCAACGGACAGACGGAGTCGAAGGAGGTCAAGGAACGCGCAAGAAAGTTGCGCGACACCACAGAGACTTCCAGCAACCGCACGATGGAAGTGTACCAGTCCATGAAGGCGAGAACGGACGATGCGATCGAGCAGTCCAAGGTGGTCGCAAAGATCAACGAGCTGACAGAGAACATCCGGAACATTTCCTCCCAGACGAACCTGCTGGCACTGAACGCCAATATCGAGGCGGCAAGAGCCGGGGAAGCGGGCAGAGGCTTCGCCGTAGTAGCGACAGAGATCGGCACGCTGGCAACGCAGACCTTCCAGACGGTAGACGGGATCAACCAGATCGTGGAAGAGGTTAACGCCGCTGTGGATAACATGACAGAGTGCATCCGTGTGATCATGGACTTCCTGGACAAGACGGTAGTTACCGATTACAGCTCCTTCAAGGAAGTGGGCGAGAAGTACGAGGACGACGCAAGCACCTTTGCCGTAGCTATGGAAAAGATCTACGACGAGATCTCCCAGCTCAGCGAGAAGATCGACGACATCGCAGAGACAATCGAGAACGTGAGCGAGACGATCAACCAGTCTACAGAGGGCGTCAATCTGATCGCGGAGAAATCCTGCGACGCCGTACAGAAGACATCCGAGGGGTACGAGCGCTTGCAGAATAGCAGAGAGGGTCTGCAGCATCTGAAAGAGCTGATCGATCAGTTCCAGTTATAAAAGAATGTGGCAGGGAAAAACCTGCATGGCAAGAGAATAGAGAAAAGCGATAGGGAGAGGCTGCCGGAAGGCGGTCTCTTTCTTTAATGTTCGGCAAAAATCCACCCCTACTTTGTACTGCCGATAAAGTCGGAGAAGGTGATGCCAAACTGACGCTTGCACACAGCGGCAAAATGTGACGGAGAGTCGAACCCGGCCTGCATGGCACAGGAGGTGATGTCCGGATTTTTCTGATAGAATTCATAGAACTTGCGCATCCTTAGGATCACCAGATAGTGACTGAAGGAAAGACCGGTCTGAGCCTTGAACAGATGGGAAAACCGGCTGGCTGATCTCATCGAAGAGGAACACCAGAAGACTGCCGTCTTCGGAAGCGGTGGTGTGGGGGACGTCCGAGGCAATGAAGAGAGCCTGCGTCTCGATCTGCCGGCTGCGGATACAGCAGTGCAGATTACCGTGCGAAGCAACGAGGAGATGGATCGCCGTGTGCGCATGGATCTGGGGCGTGGCATATGCGGAGCGCATCAGCAGATGATCTTCGATCAGAATATGTTCCGTTTTCATGGCGGCGATCCTCCTTTTTCTGAGATCTGTAAACTGTACTTATCTTACTTTTTTTCCGAAGGTTTTTCAAGGGAAGCGAAAATAGCATCTATTTGAAAGCGGCGACTGTCTTTTTCGGTGTACGCTGACAGGGAAGAACGAAAGTACAGTCCGGCAGGACGCACCTTTTTCGGGAAGTGCCTGCCGGAGGATCGATAAGAAAAGAGGAGACCGCTATGTCAAAAAAAGCATCCAAGTTTCAGGAAAAGTTTATGTCCCTTAAATTCCGGGGGAAGGAGATCTTTAAACCGCTCAATACCGGAAGGATCGACGAGCATGTGCTCTGCATCCGGGAATTTGCCGCCAACATTTTCTTTTATACCAGGAACGGGCAGACGATAATGATCGACGCGGGTTACAATTACGAGCGTCTGCGGGAAAAGATGGAGTGGCTGTCGCTTGATCCGGCACAGATCGGACAGATCCTGATCACGCGTCAGGACACCGACCATGTCGGCGCGGTGGAGAGAGACAGCGACGGTCTGTTTCGGCATACGACGCTGTATGTGGGAGAGATCGAGAACCGTTATCTGACGGGAGAGGTGCGCCGCAGGGTGTACGGCGGATGCTACAAGCTGCCGCAGGTGACGATCGACAACAAAAAGGTACTGTTAAAGGATGGGGATATTTTCCATATCGGAGACATCAAGGTTGAATGTATTCTGGTGCCCGGTCGCACCTGGGGACATCTGGTGTATCTGATCGACGACAAGTATCTGTTTACCGGGGATACGATCTGGTTCGGACCTGAGGGAGGCTGCAGCTTCCTGAACGGTCTGGCGGAGGACAACAAACTTGCCGTAAAGTCGCTGGCAAAACTGGAACAGGAACTGCGCAGCCGCAACCGGAAGCTGATCGTCATCAGCGGACATACCGGCTGGTCGGACGATCTGGATTTTGTGTTTGCCCATACGGACACCGTCTGCCATTCGGGCAGAAAGCAAAAGCCCCACGACCCGGAGGCGACTTACGATGCGTACGACGAATCGGACGACACGAAGGAGAAGGCGCAGAGCGGCTTCCTGAAAAAGGCGGTGGCAGTGAGCCAGAGAAAGGCGTAGCGCACAGGAGACTTCGCAGGGCGGCTTGCAGCGCCCTTGAATTTCTGATTGAATACTTTGTAGAAATATGTTATATTGACTGCAGTTGAATAGAGAGCGATCAGGTGTCGAAGCGGTCGGACAGTTGTCCGGCTGGCTTCGGTGAAAAGGGAAACAGGTGTGAATCCTGTACGAACTCGTCACCGTAATCAGGGAGCTGAGGCCGATATATCACTGGGAAACTGGGAAGATGGCGGATGCGATGATCTTTAAGCCGGGAGACCTGCCTGATGGCTGTACGGAAACGTTTGTTTCAAGCCACGAGTAACTGGTTGTACGTGTAAGAGCAGAGATGGTCCTTCGGGCGACCTGTCTGTGTTTTCTTTGTGTACAAACCCTTTACCTGCCACAGGAAAAGGGTTTTTTTGGTTTGGATATTTTTTCCGGCTTCTGTTTGACAGAGAAAACAGGACAGGAAACTGTCGAAGGAGGAGAATTATGAAAAAGAGAGCAGTAGTAATGTTGATGGCAGCAATGGTGGGCTGCAGTATGGTCGGATGCGGCACAAGCGCACAGACGACAGCAGAGAGCACGGCGCAGGAGAGCAGCGTGGATGAGGAGACGACGGCTGCAGAGGATACCGCAGATGTGCAGGAAGAGACCGACACAGCAGAGGAAGCTGAGGAGACAACAGGGGAGGATGCAGACAAGTTGGCAGCAGATAACGTGGCAGCACTGATCGATGCGATCTATGTTCAGGAGAGAACCGATGAGACAGACAAGCAGTGTGCAGACGCAAAGGCGGCATGGGATGCACTGACCGACGCACAGAAGGAGCTGGTTGAGGGAGAGAATGCGGATCCCGATTATTTCGGAAGAGATACCGGAGACGCTTCCAAGGACGACCCGCGCAACGGGGATGAGATCGGTGAGAATGAGATCCTGGCAGTAAGTTTCGGAACATCTTTCAATGACAGCCGTGTGGCAGATATCAAGGGAATCGAGGATGCACTGCAGGAGGCATATCCCGACTGGTCCGTAAGAAGAGCATTCACAGCACAGATCATCATCAACCATGTACAGGCAAGAGATGGCGAGTGCATCGACAATATGCAGCAGGCGCTTGACCGCGCGGTAGCAAATGGGGTAAAGAACCTGATCGTACAGCCGACGCATCTGATGCACGGCGCTGAGTATGACGAGCTGGCAGAGGCAGTAGCAGAGTACCAGGATCAGTTTGAGAGCGTAAAGATCGCTGAGCCGCTGCTCGGAGAAGTGGGCGATGACGCGACCATTATCAACGATGACAAGAAGGCAGTTGCCCAGATCCTTACCGCAGAGGCAGTTAAGACGGCAGGATACGACAGTCTGGATGCAGCGAAAGAGGATGGAACGGCATTCGTATTTATGGGACATGGTACTTCCCATTCCGCTAAGGTATCCTACAGCCAGATGCAGACACAGATGGGCGAGCTTGGCTATGACAACGTATTTATCGGAACCGTAGAGGGCGAGCCGGAGGAGACAGCCTGTGAGGCAGTCATCGATGCGGCAGCAGAGGCAGGCTATACCAAGATCGTGCTTCGTCCGCTGATGGTTGTAGCAGGAGATCATGCGAACAACGATATGGCAGGAGAAGAGGAAGATTCCTGGCTGAGCATGTTCCAAGCGTCCGGCAAGTTTGAGAGCGTTGATACACAGGTGCTCGGACTCGGTGAGATCGCAGATATCCAGCAGATCTATGTAGAGCACACAGCTGACGCAATGAAATAAGGGATCACGCCCATGGCGGATCTGAAATGGAGATAAAAAGCGATGAAGAGAAAGAACATAACGGCAGTGTGCGTACTGCTGTTGTCCGGTCTTCTCTGGCAGGGCTGTTCCGGAAAGACAGACGCGCCTGCGGATACAGCGCAGGAGAGCGAACCGGAAACCGCAGAGGCGGAGACAGACAAAGCAGAAGAGGCACAGGATGCACAGGCAGAACTGCCGGATGGGGTTTACACGGCGAAGTTTGAGACAGACAGCTCCATGTTCCGCGTCAGCGAGGCATGCGACGGAAAGGGAACGCTGACGGTCGAGAACGGCCAGATGACGATCCACATTTCACTCAACTCGAAAAAGATCGTGAATCTTTATCCGGGACTGTCCGAGGACGCTGCCAAAGAAGGTGCAGAGCTGCTGCAGCCGACCACAGATACCGTGACGTACAGCGACGGTCTGACGGAAGAGGTGTACGGCTTTGACGTTCCGGTTCCCGCGCTTGAGGAAGAGTTTGATCTGGCGCTGATCGGAACGAAACAGAAATGGTATGACCATAAGGTGAAGGTTTCTGACCCGGAACCGCTTGCGGACGAAACAGGAGAGAAGACAGAAGCGGCCGGGATAGAGGACGGCAGCTATCAGGTAGAGCTTTCCATGGAAGGTGGAAGCGGACGGGCGCAGATCACATCTCCGACAGAACTTACCGCCGCAGATGGAGAGATGACGGCGCGCATCGAGTGGAGCAGCCCGAACTATGACTATATGATCGTAGAGGGTGAAAAGTATCTGCCGGTCAATACGGACGGTAATTCTGTGTTTGAGATCCCGGTGGCAGCGCTGGATGAACCGATTGAGGTTATCGGAGATACGGTTGCGATGAGTACGCCGCACGAAGTGGAGTATACGATCACTTTTCATGCGGATACATTACAGCCGGCAGAATAAAGGAGAAGAAATATGACAGGAAGTAGGAGAAAGATTTTGCTTTGCTGTCTCTGGATAACGGGACTGCTTTGGCTGTATGGCTGTGGCAGTCCCTCTTCCGATTCTGCGTCCGGAGAAGCCGTATCATCGGAGATGGCGGCAAATGAGACAGAGAAAACGGTGGAACAGGAGGCGCCCGTCTTTGCCAATCTGGAGAAGCAGGGCAGCATGGAGCTGGCTTACGCGGAGAATTTCAGCGTGGATTATTACGAAGGCGGGTATGAAATGCTGGGAACGGTAGATGGGACACACATCCTGCTTGTGCCGGAGGGAGAACAGACGCCGACGGGACTGGAGGACGGGACGATCGTCCTGGAGAGACCGGTGTCTGATCTGTATCTGGTATCTTCCGGGGTGATGGATATGTTCCGGGAACTGGACGCGCTCTCCACCATCCGTTTTTCTGCGCAGAAGGAGGAAAACTGGTATATTGAAGAGGCCAGAGAGGCGATGGCACAGGGAAAGATCCGGTATGCGGGAAAGTACAACCGCCCCGACTATGAACAGATCGTCTCGGAGGGGTGTTCCCTTGCCATCGAAAACCGGATGATCCTGCATGCGCCGGAAGTCATGGAGAAGCTGCAGGAGTTCGGGATCCCGGTTATGATCGAGTATTCCAGCTATGAGAAGCACCCGCTCGGCAGGGTGGAGTGGATCCGCTTTTTCGGCGCGCTGACCGGACGGGAGAAAGAGGCCGAGGAGGCGTTTGAAAAGCAGAAAGCGACGCTGGAGCAGGTGGCGGAGGAGGACAGCACCGATAAGACGGCAGCGTTTTTCTATATCACCTCCAACGGGCTGGTACAAGTAAGGCAGAGCACCGATTATATTCCGAAGATGATCGAGATCGCAGGAGGCTCCTACGTACCGGAGAACGCAGGGGATCCCGACTCGGGCAGATCGACGATGAATATGCAGATCGAAGATTTTTATGACAAGGCAAGGGAGGCAGATTTCCTGATCTACAACAGTTCGATCGACGGAGGGATCAAAACGCTGGAGGAACTGACGGATAAATGCAGCGTACTGAAGGATTTCAAGGCGGTACAGGAGGGGAATGTCTTTTGTACGACCAACGATATGTATCAGCAGTCGATGGCGGTCGGGCAGCTGACCGAAGATATCCACCGGATGCTGACCGGGAAGGACGAACAGGAAATGACCTATCTTTTCCGGCTCAGATAGACGGAGAGAGGCGCAGGAGGTGCGGGATGGAAAAGGCACAGCGGAGAAATCATAGATATGCGGCGGCGTTCCTGATACTGGGAGGCGGCGTGTTTTTGCTGTTGCTGGCGAATCTCTGCATCGGAACCGTGTCGATACCGGCGGCGGATATCCTTGCATCCATGCGGGGCGAAGGCGGCACAAATACAGGGATCCTCTGGAACATCCGTATGCCGCGGGCGATCGCGGCGATGGTGCTCGGCGGCGCCCTTGCACTCGCGGGCTATCTGCTCCAGACCTTTTTCCACAATCCGATTGCCGGGCCGTTTGTGTTGGGGATTTCTTCGGGCGCCAAGATGGTGGTGGCGCTTCTGATGATCTTCTGCATGGGGCGTGGAATAGCGGTCCGGTCGGCGTTTCTGGTGGCGGCGGCTTTTCTGGGATCCATGGTGTCAATGGGGTTTGTCCTGATCATGTCGCGCCGCGTCAGCAATATGTCCATGCTGGTCATCAGCGGCATTATGATCGGCTATATCTGTTCTGCGGTCACAGAGTTTGTGGTAACGTTTGCAAGTGATGCGGAGATCGTGAATCTGCACAACTGGTCGAGAGGAAGTTTCTCCGGGATGAACTGGGATCAGGTGACGGTCATGACGGTGGTGACGGTGCTTGCCTTCACAGCCGTTCTATGGCTTTCCAAGCCGCTTGGCGCCTACCAGCTCGGAGAGTCGTACGCGCAGAACCTGGGAGTCAACATCCATCTGCTCCGCGTGGCGCTGGTGATCCTCTCCAGCATTTTGTCCGGCTGCGTCGTGGCGTTCGCGGGGCCGATCTCCTTTGTGGGCGTCGCGGTTCCCCAGCTGATCAAGAGACTGCTTGGAAGTACAAAGCCGCTTTTGATGATACCCGCCTGCTTTCTGGGAGGAAGCGTCTTTTGCCTGTTCTGTGATCTGCTGTCCCGCAGGATGCTTTCACCGACGGAGCTGAGCATCAGCACGGTCACGGCGGTATTTGGCGCGCCGGTGGTCCTTTGGATCATGGGGACACGAGGCAGGGAGAGAACGGAATGAACGAATACTATTTCAAAACAGAAAAGCTGAGTGTCGGCTATGATGGAAAGCCGCTGATCGAGAATGTGGAGTTTTCGCTGAAGAAGGGAGAGATCCTCACGCTGATCGGCCCGAACGGCGCCGGAAAATCCACGATCCTGAAAAGTATCGCCGGGCAGCTTGCGCTGATAGGCGGTACGGTGTATCTGGGAGAACAGCGTGTGGACAGCATCGGCCGGGCAGAGCTTGCGCGCACGATGGCAGTCGTGTGGACCGGCAGAATGAAAACGGAGCTGATGACCTGCGAGGATGTTGTCGGGATGGGAAGATATCCCTATACGGGGCGGTTTGGTCTGCTGTCGAGGGAGGATCACCTTGCCGTGCAGGAAGCGATGGAACTGGTACATGTCACCGCGATCCGGGATCAGGATTTCACAAGGATCAGCGACGGTCAGAGACAGCGCGTCATGCTGGCACGCGCGATCTGCCAGGAGCCGGAGATCCTGATCCTGGACGAGCCGACCTCCTATCTAGATATCCGCTACAAGCTGGAATTTCTTTCCACGCTGCAGCGCATGGCGAGAAAGAAAAACCTGACGGTGATCCTCTCCCTGCATGAGCTGGATCTCGCGGCGAGAGTGTCCGACCGGATCCTGTGTGTGAACGGCAGATATGTGGAGCGGTTCGGGGAGCCGCAGGAGATCTTTCAGGCGGGGTATCTGAGCCGCCTGTTTGCCATCGCAGAGGGAAACTATGATGAAGAAAACGGCGGACTGGAGCTGGAGGCGATGAAGGAAGGAAGAAGGGTTTTTGTCATAGCGGGAGGCGGAAGCGGACGAAATGAGTATAGACGGCTGCAACGGCAGGGACAGGCGTTTGCGACCGGCATCCTGTACGACAACGACCTCGACTATCCGGTGGCGAAGGCGCTGGCGGCAGAGGTGATCGGCACGCCGGGATTTGAGCCGGTGGAGGAGGCGGCGCGCAGCCGGGCGAAGAAATGCCTGGAGGAGTGCGAGCGTGTCATCTGCTGCAGGAGGGAGTTTGGAACTTACGACCAGGCGAACCGGGAGTTGCTGGAGTATGCAAGGAAGTGTGGCAAACCGGTAGAGCTGCGGGACGGAGAAAGAAAGGATCAGAAGCAATGGCAAAGGTGATTATGGTGCAGGGAACCATGTCCGGTGCAGGAAAAAGCCTGCTGGTGGCAGGACTTTGCCGGATCTTCCGGCAGGACGGATATCGCGTGGCGCCCTTCAAATCACAGAATATGGCGCTCAATTCCTTTATCACAGAGGAAGGTCTGGAGATGGGGCGGGCGCAGGTGATGCAGGCGGAGGCGGCAGGGATTCCGCCGATGGTGTGCATGAATCCGATCCTGCTCAAGCCGACCAGCCATACCGGTTCGCAGGTGATCGTCAACGGGGAGGTGCTCGGAAATATGAGCGCCAGAGATTATTTTGCCTATAAGCGGGAGCTGATACCGGATATCAGGAAGGCCTTTCGCAGACTGGAGGAATACGCCGATATCATCGTGATCGAGGGGGCGGGAAGCCCTGCGGAGATCAATCTGAAGGAAAACGACATTGTGAACATGGGACTTGCGCAGATGGTGGACGCTCCGGTCCTTCTGGCGGGGGACATCGACCGGGGCGGCGTGTTTGCCCAGCTTCTGGGAACGCTGATGCTTCTGACAAAGGAGGAGCAGGAGCGGGTGAAGGGACTGCTGATCAACAAGTTCCGGGGAGATGTGACCATCCTTGAGCCGGGAATCCGTATGCTGGAGGAAAAGGGGGGGATCCCGGTGAGCGGCGTGATCCCGTACATGGAGCTTTCGCTGGAGGACGAGGACAGTCTGTCGCCAAGGTTTGCCAAAAAGGAGCGCGGCGTGATCGATCTTGCAGTAATCCACTATCCGCGGATCTCCAACTTCACGGACTTTAATGTGTTTGAGCAGATGCCGGAGGTGACGGTGCGGTATGTCTCCTCAGCGGGCGAGCTGCATCACCCGGATCTGGTATTTCTTCCGGGAAGCAAGAATACCATGGGTGATCTGGCGTGGATGCGGAAGAACGGCCTGGAGGCGGCTGTGAAGAAGCTGGCGCAGGAAATCCCGGTCTTTGGGATATGCGGCGGTTATCAGATGCTGGGGGAGCGTATCGAGGATCCGGACGGTGTGGAAGAAGGGGGCTGTATGAGAGGCATGGAGCTTCTGCGGGAGCACACGGTCCTGCTTCCGGAGAAGAAAAGGTGCCAGACGAAGGGCATGATCGGCAGCGTGCCGGGAATACTGCAAAAGCTGTCCGGGCATTCTTTCCGGGGCTATGAGATCCATATGGGACGAACCCGGCAGACGGGGGAGGACAGGACGGAGGCGGCAGAGCAGACCGTTTCCACAGACGGCAGAAATGTCTACGGCTCGTATGTGCACGGACTGTTTGATGAGGGAGATACGGCAGGAGCGCTGGTTCAGATCCTGGCAGAGAGAAAGGGGATCAGCCTGGAGACAGGGGGCTTCGAGGACTACCGGGTCTATAAGGAAAAGCAGTATGACCGGCTGGCAGATGAAATGAGGAATGCCCTGCATATGGAGGAAATCTATGGAATACTCAGAGAAGCCAGAGTGGAATAGCATAAGTTCCATCAATCCGCCGGATGAGCGGATCAGACAGCGTGTGCGGGACAACTGGGACGCCGTTGCAAAGCCGCTTGACGGGCTGGGAAGGTTTGAGGAGCTCACCGCGCAGATCGGAGCGATAACAGGGGATGAAACGATAGAGATCTCGCGAAGGGCGGTTCTGATCCTGTGCGCGGACAATGGGATCGTGGAGGAGCAGATCAGCCAGAGCGGGCAGGAGGTCACAGCCGCGGTCGCACGCGCGATGGGAGAGGGCAGGTCGTCAGTCGGCAGGATGGCGGCAGGCTTTGGGATCGACACCATCCCGGTTGACATCGGGATCAATGCGCCGGAGAAAATCCCGCAGGTACTGGACCGGCGGATCCGGCCGGGGACGAGAAACTTCCGGAAGGAGCCGGCGATGACCGGGGAGGAGACGCAGGCGGCGATCCGCACCGGGATAGAGCTTGTGCGGGAGTGTAAGGCGAAAGGATACCGGATCCTTGCAACGGGGGAGATGGGGATCGGCAACACGACGACCAGCAGCGCTGTGGCAGCAAGTCTGTTAGGATGCAGCGCAGAGCTTGTCACGGGGAGAGGAGCCGGTCTGGATGACCAGAGTCTGGAACGGAAGCGTCAGGTGATCGCGGAGGCGATCGGGCGCTATGGCCTGTATAAGGCAGATCCCTTTACGGTGCTGCAGAGCGTCGGCGGACTGGATATTGCCGGACTTGCGGGCGTCTGCATCGGCGGAGCGCTCTTCCATGTGCCGGTCGTGCTGGACGGCGTGATCAGTCTCTGTGCGGCTCTTACAGCAGAGCGGCTTGTACCGGGATGCCGGGCCTATCTGCTTGCGTCCCACCGGGGAAAAGAACCGGCGGCGGATCTCCTTCTGCGGGAGCTTTCATTAAGTCCGGTGATCGACGCGCAGCTTGCGCTGGGGGAAGGAACCGGCGCGGTCATGCTGTTTCCGCTTCTTGATATGGCGGTCAGCGTCTACCGGAGCGGGACGACGTTTGAGCGGATGCAGGTGGAACAGTACCGGAGGCTGTCGCAGGAAACAGAACGCGGCGAGCGATGAGAAAGGATGAAAGAGATGTTCCTACTGGTGATCGGAGGAAGCGGGAGCGGCAAATCAGCCTATGCGGAGGAATGTGCCTGCGCCGTTTCGGAAAAGGGAAGGCTTTACTATCTGGCGGCGATGCAGGCATGCGATGAGGAGAGCGTAAGACGTATCGAGAGGCACCGCAGGCTGCGGAGCGGAAAAGGATTTTGGACGATCGAGCAGCCGGTCGGGATAGAAAAGGCGCTCGCGCAGATGACAGAGGATCACACAGATGGCACAGAGGGAAAGAGACGGGCGACAGCGCTGCTCGAATGTGTCTCGAACCTGACGGCCAATGAAATGTTTGCAAAAGAAGGAATACGGACCTGTGAAGAGACGACAGAACGGGTCGTGCGCGGGGTAATGGAGCTGGGCGAACAGTTGGAAAACCTGATCGTAGTGACAAACAATGTCGCGGAGGACGGCGTGCCGTACGACGAGACGACCAGAGCTTATCTGGAGGCGCTTGGCGCGATCAATGAGAATCTTGCCGGGATGGCAGACCGTGTGGTGGAGGTTGTTTCAGGAATCCCGGTTGTACTGAAGGAAGGGGGGAGAATGAGATGAAGATCATCCGTGCGTTTGCGGTTGCTTTTTCGATGTATTCCCGGATCCCGATGCCGCAGTTTGCGTGGAAGGATGAGGATCAGGAATATATGCTCTGCTTCTTTCCGTGGGTAGGAGGCGTTATCGGAGGACTGCTCTTTTTGTGGGAATGGTTTTGCCGGGAAAAGGGACTGTCTTTGCTGTGCGAGGTTTTGGCAGGGGCGGCGATCCCGCTTCTTGTCACCGGAGGTTTCCATGCGGACGGCTTTCTGGACACGGTGGATGCGCTCCATTCCTTCCGGCCGCGGGAAAAGAAGCTGGAGATCCTGAAGGATCCCCATGTCGGGGCGTTTGCCCTGATCCGTTTTGGACTGTATGGACTGTTGTATCTTGCATTTCTTTCGGAGGTGCAGGAGAGAAGCGCGCTTGCGGTGGTGTGCTGCGGGTTCTTTCTCGCCCGGTGCCTAAGCGGGATCAGCGTGGTCAGCTTTCCGCAGGCGAGAAAGGACGGGATGCTCAGCCATGCCGCCATGATGGCAAAGAAGAAAACCGTGCGGCTTGTGCTCGGACTTCAGGGGGCTTTCTGTGTTGCGTTGATGCTGTGGATCTCGGTGCCCTTTGGCGTCGCGGGAACGCTGGCGACGCTCCTTTCGTTTGGATACTACTACTGGCGGAGCAGGAAGGAGCTGTCGGGGATCACCGGCGATACGGCGGGATATTTTATCCTGGTGTGCGAGGAAAGCATCCTCGCGGCGGCAGCGATCCTGGATATTTTGCTCCGGTGAGAAAAAGAAGGAGGGGATGATATGAAACTGGTGATCGGCGGATACGCACAGGGAAAGCTGCGCTACATCCTGCGCAGGGAGGCGATCCCTGAGAAGCTGGTATTTGACGGCAGACTGCCGGATACAGAGGGGGAGTGCGTGGTCATAAACCATCTGCATGAACTGATCCGGGAGCAGCTCAGAGAGGGAAAAGACCCGGAGGAGGCGATCGATGCTTTTACAGCAAAAAATCCTTCCTGCATCCTGATATGCGACGAGATCGGCAATGGGATCGTGCCGATGGACGCTTTTGAGCGGGAGTACCGGGAACGGACGGGGAGAATCCTGATCCGTCTGGCAGAGCAGGCAGAAGAGGTGGTGCGTGTCATATGTGGAATCGGACAGAGGATCAAATAACGCTTCTTTTCATACGGCACGGAGCAACGGAGGCGAATCGGGAGCACCGCTATCTGGGCTGGACGGACGAACCGCTCTGCGAAGAGGGGAGACAGGCGCTTGCGCGTGCCAGAGGCGAGGGGCGCTATCCGGGCGTGGAGCTGCTTTTTGCAAGCCCGATGAAAAGGTGTCTGGAGACGGGCGAGATCCTTTATCCGTCGAAAGAGCCGCAGGTCATTCCCGAGTGGAGAGAGATGGACTTTGGAGCCTTTGAAGGGAAGAATTACCGGGAATTGCAGACGGATCAGCGCTATCAGGACTGGATCGACAGCGGCGGAACGCTTCCGTTCCCTGAGGGCGAGGGGCGCGAAGAATTTGTGGAGCGGTGCCTTCTCGGATGGGAGCGGATGAAGACGGAGCTCGCCAGGGCGTGCCGGAAAAAGGAAGGACCGGTGCCGGCGGCGCTGGTCGTCCACGGCGGTACGATCATGGCGTTGCTCAGCGAGCTGTGCGGGGGAGAGTATTTTGCCTATCAGATCGCGGCGGGGCGAGGGTATCAGTGCACCCTGCATCCGGGGCGGGAGAACGGACAGCTGGAGATCGTGAAAAAGCTGTAGGAGCGAAAGGAAAGGGTACAGATGGAGAAAGAGTTTGCGCTTTTATGCCATATGGCGTCATTCTTTATGGGATTTCTGCTGGATCTGGCGGCAGGAGATCCCCACTGGCTTCCACACCCGGTACGGCTGATCGGAAAACTGATCGCCGCACTGGAAAAGTGGATGCAAAAGAGGCATGGATCCCCGAAAAAAGAGTTCGCCCGCGGCGTGCTGCTGGTGTCAGGCGTGCTGCTGGCAAGCGGCGGCGCAGCGGCGGTCCTGCTCTTTGGCGCATACCGGATCCACCCGTATCTAGGGATCCTGATCGAGACGATCATGACCTATCAGATCCTTGCCGTGAAATGTTTAAGGACAGAGAGCTGGAAGGTGTATGACTGTCTGGAACGGAAAAGCCTGTCGGATGCGCGGAAAGCGGTGTCGATGATCGTCGGGAGAGATACCGACAGGCTGGGGGAAGAGGAAGTCGCCAAGGCGGCGGTCGAAACCGTGGCGGAGAATACCTCGGACGGCGTGATCGCGCCCATGCTCTTTACCGCGATCGGAGGTCCGGTCCTGGGATGGCTGTACAAGGCGGTCAACACGATGGATTCCATGGTCGGCTATAAGAATGAACGTTATCTGTACTTTGGACGGGCAGCCGCAAAGCTGGATGATGCGGTCAACTTCCTGCCGGCAAGGATCAGCGCGTGGCTGATGATCGCTGCAGCGTTTCTTCTGGGAGGCGATTACGATGGCAGGCGCGCCTTTGCCATCTACCGCCGGGACAGAAGGAAGCATGCCAGCCCAAACTCGGCGCAGACAGAGGCAGCGTGTGCCGGGGCGCTCGGCGTGAGGCTTCTGGGCGATGCAAGCTATTTTGGCAAGATGGTGCATAAGCCGCAGATTGGAGATGCGGTGCGCGGGATTGAAAACGAAGATATCAGAAGAGTGAACCGGCTGCTCTACCGGACGGCATTTCTGGGCGAGGTGCTGTGTCTGTGTGGAATGTTGGCCGTCTGGCTGCGGTAGGAGAAGAGAGTGTGAGAGACAGAGAGAATATACATGGTGGAGACATCTACAGGAATCCGGTCCGGCTGGACTTTTCAGTCAACAC
>OIZL01000706.1_pt1 | contig 22497 bp, 15 predicted proteins | sample 1588541 | NCBI WGS metagenome assembly OIZL01 (sample SAMN03283285) | human gut metagenome | biome: human-associated habitat; material: feces | host: Homo sapiens | place: Peru | collected 2012 | reverse complement strand
TCATTCGGAAACTCAAATCGGCGAGAAGAAAAGTGTGGCAAAGCCACTTTTCTTGTTAAGCCATTTGATTTTTTATTGTATCAAAACCAACTCCTAAAACTATAAAATAAGAAATAAACATTAGTGAGGTTTTAAATAATATAGTACCAGAGTAATAGATTATTGGTAACATATAGAAATTATAAACGAGTAAAATGATTGCAGAAAAAATGCAAAAAGCAAAAGAAAATTTAATACCTTTTAACATAATATTTTTTACACTTTTATCTATGTTTTTAAACTTCTCTTTAATAACCTTAAACATATGTATCACTCCTAAATATAATGATAACATGGTTTATGAGTAAAAACAAATGTAATTATTGGAAAAAAATTTAAATAGAAAAAAGTATTCCTTTTGGAATACTTTTTTCTATTTTTTCATACTATTTAATTTTTTAGCTAAAGCAGATTTTTTTCTTGCTGCAGTGTTTTTTACTATAACACCCTTTGAGCAAGCTCCATCTATTTTTTTTGTAGCTTCTGAAAATAATGTTTCAGCTTTTTTAACATCACCTTCTGCTACTGCAGTTTCAAAATTTTTAACAGCTGTTTTGTAAGCTGATTTTATCATATTATTTCTTAATGTTTTTTTCTCAATAACACTAACTCTTTTTATTGCAGATTTGATATTTGGCATTCTAAAAGCACCTCCTCTTACACTAGGTCTAAACTATAACAGATAATATTTTAACATAATAAAGCAAATTTTGCAAGCTTAATTTGCTAAATAATTTAAAAACTGTAAATTAATCTTCTAATTTAGATGTACAATGTGGGCATCTTGAAGCTTTAATATTTATTTCGCTTAAACAATATGGGCATATTTTAGTAGTCGGCTCAGGTACTTTTTCTGGTTCTGTTTTACCTTTTGTTTTTTTAGATAGCTTTTGTAGCAATTTGCTTTTATTCTTCATATTTTCAAATCTTTTTGCCTCTTGTTCTTTTGCTTCTTCTAATTTTTTATTAACTTTATTTATATATTTTACAAATAAGAATAAAGAAAAGGCAATTATTAAAAAGTTAACAACAGCAGTGATAAAAGAACCATAGTGTATAGATGAGTTGCCTATTTTTAAAACTAATGATGAAAAGTCCATACTTCCAGTAAATATATTTATAATTGGCATTATAAGATCTTTAACTAATGAGTTTACAATGCTCTGAAACGCACCACCAATTATTATACCAATAGCTAAATCTACAATATTTCCTTTAAGGGCAAATTCTTTAAATTCTTTAAACATAAAAACCTCCATGATATTTAATATATAAACATAATACGACAAAAAATAAAATAAGTCAAATTACAATAAAATGTTTATTTTTTTATAAAAACATGGTATTATATTACTGTAAATTTAATAAATAGGAGATTTTATATGTTTAATGAAATTAAATTATATTTTTTATTATTTTTAATTTATTCATTTATGGGATGGTGTATGGAGGTTTGCGTAAGCCTTGTTACTAGAAAAAAATTTGTAAATAGAGGTTTTCTAATTGGACCTTATTGTCCTATATATGGATGGGGAGCAATATTAATAACATTTCTACTTAGTTATTTTATAAACAAACCTATATTATTATTTTTTATGGCAATACTAATTTGTGGTATTTTAGAGTATTTAACTAGCTTTTTTATGGAAAAAATATATCATTTAAGATGGTGGGATTACAGTGACAAGAAATTTAATATAAATGGTAGAGTTTGTTTAGATACAATAATTCCTTTTGGAATACTTGGTACTACAATAATGTATGTAACAAATCCGTTTTTCTTAGACAAGCTTAGAATATTACCAGAAAATACTTTAAGTATAATTTTTTATATACTTTTTGCTATATTTTCTATAGATGGAATTATTTCTTCATCTGCTATTTTGGGAATAAGAAAAACAACTAGCGAAGTTAATAGAGATAACAGAGAAGATAATACAGAAGAAATTACTAAAAAAGTTAGAGAAATATTACTTAATAAATCTTTTATACAGAAACGTTTGGTAAATGCATACCCTAAGCTACAAGCTCTAAAAGTAAAGGTTAAAGAAAAAATAGACAAAACAAAAGAGGAAATAGGTAAACAAAAAGAAATACTAGATGATAAAGTAAATAAAGCAAAAGTTGAACTTAACAGAAAAATAAAAAATATAGATATAAAAAAGGATAAAAAATAAAAATGAAAATTTTATTTAAAAATACAACAAAATATGATAAAGAAAATTGTAATAATTTTGAAGAATTTCATTTTAGAAAATATGGGACAAAAGAATTAATAAAGCTTGGTTTGTCTTTACTAGTAATGTTGTATATAATAATTTCTAATATTTTTTACAAAAACTGGATTTTCCTTTCTATTGTTGTACTTGTAATTGCAATTGTATACGCTATAAGAAAATATGAGACAAAGGGAAACAAGAGAAAAGAAATAAAAAAATATGTATTTTGCTTTTACGAAAACTACATGAAAGTTAAATATAAAAAACAGGAAGATAGAGTTTTGTATTTAGAATTTAAAAAAATTTTTGAAACTAAAGACAATTTCTTTTTATATACAGATGATACACATTCAATGATACTTGATAAAAAAGGATTTAATGTTGGCACACCAGAGGGGTTTACTCAGTTTATTAAAAAGAAATGTCCACTTAAATTTAAAAAAGAAAAATAAATTTACTTTTTAGGAGATGAACTATAAATGTTAGAATTAAGGAATATATGCTTTACAAGAGATAATAAAAAGATTCTAGATAATGTAAGTTTAAAATTAGATGATGATCAATTTGTTGTTATAACCGGACCAAATGGATCTGGTAAATCAACACTTGCTAAAATTATTATGGGAATTGAAAAACAAGATTCTGGAGAAATATTGTTTAACGGTGTAGATATATCAGATTGGAGTGTTGATAAAAGAGCAAGAAATGGAATATCTTTTGCATTTCAACAACCAGTAAAATTTAAAGGAATAACAGTTTTCGATTTATTAAAATTATCATCTAATAAAGATATAACAAAGGCAGAAGCATGTAATATATTAGCTAAAGTTGGGCTTTGTGCTAATGAATATGTAGATAGAGAGGTTAATGATTCATTATCTGGTGGAGAACTTAAAAGAATAGAAATTGCGACTGTTGCTGTTAGAAATTCAAAGCTTACAATATTTGACGAACCTGAAGCTGGAATTGATTTGTGGAGCTTTAAAAATTTAATAAAAATATTTGAGGAAATAAGGAATAAAACTAATGGAACAACCTTAATTATTTCTCATCAAGAAAGAATTCTAAATATTGCGGACAAGTTAATTTTAATGAATTCAGGAAGAATTGAAAATATTGGCGATAAGGAAGAAATAATTGGAAAGGTTTCAAATAAAGTATGTTGCAAGTTAGGAGGTACAGATAATGAATAGTATAGATGAAGAATTGTTAAAAACTATATCTGATACTTCTGAATATAATGGAGCATATAATATAAGAAAAAATGGCCAAGGAATAGAAAGAAAAGTAACAGAGAATGTAAATATAGTTAGTAAAACAGATGTGTCTGGAATAGACATAATTGTAAAAGAAAATACTAAGTTTGAAATTGTTCATATTCCTGTTATAATTACTGAAAGTGGTTTGACAGATGTTGTGTATAACGATTTTTATATTGGGAAAAATGCTAATGTTGTTATTGTTGCAGGATGTGGAATCCATAATGATCATCATGCTGATTCTAGACATGATGGTATTCACAGATTTTTTTTAGAAGAAGGAGCAAAAGTTAAGTATATAGAAAAACATTATGGGGAAGGCTCAGGAGACGGAAAAAGAATTTTAAACCCTGTAACTGAAGTACATTTGAAAGGCGGAAGTTCAATTGAAATGGAAACAACACAAATAAAGGGTGTTGATTCAACCATAAGAACTACCAAAGGAGAACTTGAGGAAAATACAAGTTTGGTTATTACAGAAAAAATATTAACTCATGGAACTCAACAAGCTAAAACAATTTTTGATGTTAAATTGAATGGAAAAGGAGCTAGTACAAAGGTTACATCAAGATCTGTTGCTACAGAGGAGTCTATGCAAGAATTCGTTTCTAAAGTTTATGGAAATGCCGAATGTTTTGGACATGTTGAATGTGATGCTATTATAAAAGATAAAGCAAAGGTTATATCAACACCTGAAATAATTGCAAATTGTGTAGATGCTAATCTTATACATGAAGCGGCTATTGGAAAAATAGCAGGAGACCAATTAAAAAAATTAATGACTTTAGGACTTAATGAAAAAGAGGCAGAAGAAGCTATAATAAATGGATTTTTGAAATAAGAAAAGTGGCTTCGCCATATGTGCATTTTGCTTTGCAAATATGCACTGCCTAAGGTAACTTAACCTTGTTATATACGTAAAAATCTTCGATTTTTCCTATATAATAAAAAATGGACAGGTATAAAACCTGCCCATATTTTTTTAAATTAAATATTTAGATAAATTTGTAATCGTTCCTGCGCCAAGTGTTATGATTATATCATCACCATGTATGTGATTTTTTAAATAATTTGCTATATTATTAAAATCAGAAATATAAATTGCCTTTTTTCCTAATTCATTTATTTTATCTACTAAGTCTTGTGATGATATATTATATGTGTTATCTTCTCTTGCTGCATATATATCTGTCACAATAACATTATCGAAGTTTAGTAATGCTTTTGCAAAGTCATCTAACAAGTTTCTAGTTCTACTATATGTATGGGGTTGGAAAATACACCATGATTCATTAAAATGTTTATTTTTAATAGCATTAGCGGTTGCAACAATTTCTGTAGGATGATGAGCATAATCATCAAAAATGCTTGCATTATTGAAAGTTCCTTTATATTCTAATCTTCTATTGGCACCAGTAAATTCTAATAGTGCGTCTTTTATATTAGTTTTTGGAATGTTATAACTATTGCAAATTGCAATACATGCTAGAGCATTTGAAACGTTGTGCATTCCAGCAACAGAAAGCTTAATTGTAGCATAAAAGTTTCCATTAAAATATACATCAAATTTAGGAAATCCATTCCTATCAAAAGTAATACCTTTTGCCTTATAATTTGCGTATTCGTTTTTAATTCCATATGTAATTGTTTTAGCATCTGAATGATTACGCAAGTCTAAACAATTTGGGTCATCAGCATTCAAAACTAAAAAACCATTTTTAGGTAATAAAGCTACATATCTTATAAAAGCGTTTTTTATATTATCAAATGTTTTAAAATAATCCAAATGGTCATTATCTATGTTTAATATTACCTCAGATTTAGGTCTAAATTTTAAAAAGCTTTCAACATATTCACATGCTTCTAATATAAAAAATTCGCTTTTACCAATTCTATAATTCCCGTTTATTTCTTTTAAAATTGCACCAACTTGAATATTAGGATCCATATTTGCTCTTAAAAAGCAACAAGATATCATTGAGGTTGTTGTTGTTTTTCCATGTGTACCTGAAACACCAATTGTATCCTCAAAACATGTGGTAATTTTTCCTAAAAAATCAGCTCTTTCAATTATTGGAATGTTTAACTCTTTAGCTTTTATTAGTTCTGGGTCTGTTTTCTTAATTGCAGCACTATATACTACAATATCAGCCTTAGATAAGTTTTCGAAGTCTGGGCCAATTCTTACATAAACACCAGTACGTTGAAGTCTTCTTATTATTGGTGAAAAGCATGCATCAGTACCAGTTACGGTAAATCCCCAAGTTTTAAGCATTTCTGCTATTCCACTCATACTAACTCCACCAATTCCTATCATATGTATATGTTTATAATTTTTTAAAATATCAATGTTAGCCAATTTGTTTTGCTCCTCTTATATAATTTATTAAATTATATACTTTTATGTGATAAATTTCAATACTATTGTAAAATAAATCAGCAAATGGATTACTGGTTAATGGTTTAAGATAAATACGTAGTTTTCGGGCAGGCATGTAGGGATAGGTCTTGTGCCTATCCTTCCTGCCTCTAAAACTTTTGAATTTGTATTTATTGCTAAATTATATTTCGATTAGTCACAAACTTGTTTTATTAGTTCAATATATTGTTCAACTAATTTTTTATAGCTTTCTTCTGTTATGTATTCATTTACCTCATGTGCTGTAACAGGTCCAGCACCCAAAATAATTCTGTTTTTACACTCTATAAAACTTGCTTCTGTCATAAAATTTGCTGTTTTTGTCTCTTTTATAAAATCAGAACTATCTATAAATGGCTTTATTTCCTCTATTAAATTTATTGTGCAGTCGTATTTTTTTGCCAAATATTCTATTTCGTCTTTTATTATTTTTATATGGTCCTTATTTGCAATTCTAAAGTCTATACTAACTTCGCAATTTGCCGAAACAGAGTTTTTAGCACTGCCTCCGTTTATTGTTCCTACATTCATTGTGGTATATGGAACTTCATAGTTATTATCTTCATATTCTTTAATTTTTTCATTTATATGTTGATATTATAATAAGTTAATGACGCATACAGTCTTATTTATTTGACATAAATTAGCATATATAATATAATTGTTGTATAGGAGGTTTTTACATGGAAGTAGAAAAGAATTTGAAAAGAGTTAATAAAAATACATATGTTTTAATAGATGAGTGCACAGGTGAGACTGTAAATTATAAACTTATAAGAAGCTTCTTAGATGGAGAAAGCGGAAATAATGAACAAATATTAAGAAAACTTAGTGAAGAAGGTATGGTAATTGTAAATACTCTTACTACTAATAACACTACAGGTCCTAATTTAATATGTATAGATGCTAAAAGATTTGCATCTATGTCAAAAGATGATGAACACATACATTTATTAGAAAAATCTGATATAATAGAAAGAAGAAATGCAGAGAAAACAATTCAAGATGGAAATATTGATCAATTGCCTGCTGGAGACATTACAATATGGAACCCAAATAAGGATAAGGTTATGGGATTAATGTTTTCTAACTCTGCTCCAACTATAACAATAAAAAGTAGTAATGGTATGGTTGGTATGGGTGTACTTAGAAGACAATATATTACTAAAGACTTTTTAGAAAAATTGCAAAATGTAATGGGAGGAGAAATCTCTATAGAAGTAGTTTCATCAGCAATGGGTAAATATCCAACTGCTAAAGACGGAACTAGATTGTTACAAGATGCATCAGACGATACACGTGAATATAGTTTACCTGAATATATAAAAGATGTTTGTGACCAAATAGGCATTACATGTAATATTGAAGACTGTTATGATATTAATGATGATAAAAATCCATTTTTTAAAGCAGGAGAAAAGAAAAATTTAAAATTAAAAGATGGTTCAATTATAGAAACACTAGCTAATACTGCTATTGTATTCGATCCAAGCGATTCATTAGCTCCAATTGAAAAAGAAGGTCCTAAAGAAAAAGCAGATGATTATATAAGATGATTATATAATAGGTGAAAGATAAAAGCAAAAAGATGCAAGAAGTTATATTCTTGCATCTTTTTAAAATTTTTATTCCTATGCTTCAGGTTCAACTAACCCATAATTATCTGAATCTTTTAATTTAAATATTACATTTACTTTTCCTGTATCTACGTTTATAAAAGTTAAGAATATATTTCCTGGCTTTTCTTCTAACTTTATTTTTGCATCTTCAACAGAAATTGGTTTTATATCGTAGTATAATGTTTTTATTACTTCTTCTTCAACGGCACTTTCACCATTTTCAAGTGTAACTTCTTTTAGTCTTATTGAATCATCTTTGTTCATTTTTTCTTTTTTTGTTTTTATTTTTCTTATTTGTCCTTCAAGAATATCAATATCTTTATCTATTGAGGCATATAGGTCTTTTGTTTCTGTGACAGCTCTTATGTTGTAAGATTTAACATTAATTTGCATTTCTGCAATTTGTCCAGATTTTTCAGTTTTTATTTTAACTGTAGCCTTAATATCTTCTCCTTCAAAATATTTTTCTATTCTTTCTAATTTTTTTTCTACATAATCTTTTATTGCATCTGTAGCTTTAAGGTCTTTTCCTGTAATTGTTATGTTCATTAAAATCACTCCTTTGTTAAATTTAAAAATTCTAGATTCAAACATATTATATAAATATTTTTATAGTTTGTCAATTAAATTTTAATATCCAATATATCCTTGTGGGTTTATAGAACCACCATTGATTCTTATTTCAAAGTGTAGATGCGAACCTGTTGATCTTCCAGTTGAGCCAACTTTTGCTATAACATCTCCGGCAGAAACAGTTTGTCCAGCCGTAACTAGAAGTTTACTACAGTGGCCATAATATGTTTGTATACCATTTGAATGTGTTACAACAACCAAATTTCCAAGTTCCCCTTTCCAACCTGAAAAGGTTACTTTGCCTGAAGCTGCACATTTTACAGCAGTTCCTGTAGGTGCTCCAATATCAATACCTGTATGAGTTCTTCCCCATCTATATCCATATCTAGATGTTAGAACTCCTGAAACAGGTCTAGTTAATGACATACCTAAGTTAACTTTGTTATAATTTAAAGCTCTGCTTGTACTAAAATTTTTTGATCCAGTTGCTGCATATCTAGTAACTGATGGAGTAACAACCTTTTTTTCATATAGTTTTGATACTGCATCATCTGTGCTTGCAAGCTCAGGTAATTCAGTTTCATATTTTTCTACTATTGTTAGATCTGAAGCATTATTACTATTTTTATCTTTTAGTTTATCTACAACATCTTCTGCATCTTCAAAATTATTTAGATATACCTTTTCATCTCCGTCATCTGCAACTGCATAATACCTATAATATGTAATACCTGTTTCTTTAACTATGTTAAAAATTTCATCATCGTTTGTTGTTATACCTTTTTTCTGTAAACACATTTTATATTCAGGTAAGTCATCTATCTGTACAAAAGCAACATTTTTTTGGTTTTCATCTCCATTTTTCATGAAGTTATTTATTTTATTTTGTAATGCATCTTTATTTTGGCAATATCCAATCTTTTCTCCATTTATTGTTACTTTATATATTGGTTTGTATATTGCAATAATTGCTGCTGCTATTATAATAGTTGCTACTGTTACTAAGGATAGAAGTTTTAAAGTCGTTCTTATGTATATATATATTCTTTTAAATGCCCTAATTATTTTTAATACACCTCTTCTATTTATATTAATTCATTTATATTATTTTATAATATTTTTATCATTTATTCAATAGAAATGTAATAATATTTTTTGAATCTATGTTCTATGCTGATTTGTTTTTTCGGGCAGACATGAACAGAAAGAAACAGGACCTAAGGTATTGTTTCAACCTTTAGGTCCTTAAAAATTATCTTTTGATTATAAATTTTTTAATTCCAAATACGCCTATCGCTAAGATGCATAATGATGCTAAACCAACTATGTAGTATGTTATTCCAATTGCTCCTCCATCACCTGTTGGTGGGTGAATTACTATTTCCTCTGATGTTGCTGTATCTCTACTTCCACCTGGTACAATTATATGTCTGTCTGTTGTTCTTACTCTGTCTCTTAATGGTTTATCACCACCAGTGTTGCTATAGTTTATTTCTTGTATTTCTATTGTGTTCATATATCCTAACATATTTTGAATATCTTTCATTTTTATTTCTTCAATTCCAGAATCGTTAGAAGATAATACTTTTTCTAATACTAACTCTACTTCTTTCTTTTGGCCTGTTGTTGCACTTAAGATTGGGTTATTAGGTGTAGTTTTAATGATAACTTTATATTTGTTTGAATCACTCGCTACCGTGCTCTGTGGCTCTAAGCTATCTTCATTTAATTTTAACTTTTTATATTGTTCTTGCATCTCATCATAAGAAGTTAATTCCCAATATTTTGAATTTTCGCCTAATGTTTGGTTATACTCTAAGTTATTATCTATAAAGTCATATAAACCTTTTATAGTTGGAGTTATACCTTTTTCATCATTATAGTTCTTTTCAACTTTTATTTCAGCTGAAATTGCATACGTAATACGTAATTTAGCTCCTTGTAGTTTTTCATTCTCAATGCTTACGTCTATTGGCTCGTTAACTCCAGCTGCTAAAACCTCTCCGTTTTCAACGTTATAAGAAGTGCCATCCTCTTTTAGAACAATTTTTGCTATTGTGTTTATACCTGCAGAATCTACTATTTCAAGTTCTTTCACATGTTTTTGCAAGTCAATTGTTGATACTGGAACTTCTGCAATACCAAAGTTCATATTAGTAATTACATAATCAGTAAATGTCTTGTTTTCAGTACTATTACTATTTATAGATGCTTTTTCAACATCAAACTTCATAGCTTTAGTGTTTGCATACATATATGTTCCATTTATCAATTCTCTAATGTCTTCTTCTTTAAATTTCTTTCCACTTCTTATATCATTTAGTGTATTCATAAAGCCATACTTATTATATATAAAATTACTTACGTCTATTCTTCTTGTAGATTCATCTGTAGCAGTTGAAACACCTATTTTTTCATTAGCTAGATACCAATAGTTTTCTGTAGGTGATATACTGTATGCACCATAAGTTCCAGTATTATTTGTTGCTTGATAATCTTCACCATTAAATGATTTTTGGTTTATTCCATTACTATATGTATTTAATATAACTGTATCAATTGTGTCACCATATTTGAAACGAATTACATAATTTCCTGGTAAGAAGCCTTCAAAACTATAATATCCATTTTCGTTTGTTTTTGCTGTAAATCTAGTTTTTTGATCATTTCCAACTTGCTCTAATAGTTCAACTGTTGCTCCGTAAACTTTTAGTTCACCCGTGTCAATTATACCATTACCAGTTCTTACATTTCCATTTATTAAACTTGTTGCATCTTCAAATACATTTCCTTCAATTTTTCTCATATTTCCATCTTTTACAAAGTATAATACTGGAGCAGTAAATGTATCGTCTTCGAATTTAAATCTGTTTAAGTTTTGTGCATTAAAATAATATTGTACAGTTGAAATATTACCTATTTGACCATTTGTTAATCTAACGTTTTCAATTTCTGCACTACCTGGTGCTGAGTCTACATCTATTAAACCTCTTGTATATTCTGATTGATCTTTTGCACATTCAGATTTATATTCATAAATTTCTGCCATGTTATATGTTGGTAATTTTTCTCCCATATTCAAATCTTTTAATAAGTCTACTGGATTATTTAAAACAAGTGTTACATATATGTCTCTAGATTCTCCTGGATTTAATGTTGTAGTATTGTCTACATTTATAATTAATTCCTTGTAGTTTCCTTTATTAGTAATATTGCTATTTTGTTTACCACCCTCAATTTTATCTAGGTCATATCTACTATCAAAGTAATTTACAATTTTTGTTGCAGTTCCTTTTGTTATTGAACTTTCATTTGTTACTGTTATTTTATATTTAACTTTTATGCCTAATCCTGTTTTTTCTTCATCATAATGCGTATTAGTTATATCAGTTGCTCTAATTTTCTGATCTACGCTAGTATAGCTTGTTGTTCTAATTTCATTTTGTATATGTGCAGCATCTGGATATATATCCTCTCTTCTAACATTAACTTCATTTGCATAATTATATGTTCCAGTTTGTCCATTTACAGTTACATCTACTGAAAATACATCAGAAGTTAATTCTAAGTCTAAAGTATCTCTTCCTCTTAGACCTAAATTTACATGTTGTAAATATGTTTCGTCTGTTTTGCTTGAGTAATCTCTAATATTAATCCATTCTGTTGAAGATTTTATTGACATACTTCCACTATCATATACATATCTTGATTGTGGTAAATTGTCTGCTTCGTTTATTGTCTCATAAGTAATTTTTTTAGTATTATCAATTGTTGAAAAACCGTCATTTAGGTTTTTTCTATCTTTTTGTCCTTCTTCTGCATTTGAATATTGAGTAGTAGCATATTGACTTTCTATTCTGTTTTCCTTTATATTCCAAATTCTTTTTTCATTACTAAATGTAGAAGTATATTTAATTCCATCATATTCGAATACTACTGTATATGAATAATATCCACTTTCTATATCCCATTTATTATTATCTTTCTGAATTTTTGCTTTAATATATCTTTCTTTAGGATTTGTTATAACATTAGGATCTAAACTTGAATTTTTAAAACAATAATATCCATTTGAATCTGTCGTTGTTTGTGCAACTGCATCTCTTACGCCAATTCTATATAAGTAAACCTTTATTCCACTAAGCAAGCTTTCTTTTCCATTATCATATTGACAGTTATAACTTGTTGATGTTTTATCTAGTGCAACATCATTCCATACAATACCTGCGATAATTGCATCTTCTGTTACTTCTTCATTTATAATTGCCCAACTTTTTTCAGAAAGTTTGTATGTACTTACTGATATTCCAGCTATTGAAGTTGTTTCTGCAACAGTATATTTATATTCTATGCCATACTTATCGTATTTTGGTAAATCTTTCCATTTGTATATCCAATTTTTATCTTTACTTAATGTTACCGCATCTCTACATGCAATACCATTTTGATATAATTGTACTTGTATTTTTTGTATTAAACTGTTGTTATCTACGTTCCAGCTTTTTATTACAGAAATTTCTGTTTTATTATATGTATTTACAATAACATCATATGCAGTGCTAGAATCGTATCTTACCATATAATTACCATTTGTTGTAAAGTCTGCTATTGGGTTATCGTTTTGGTCTAATTCTTTAGCAGTATAGTTAATTTCAATTCCATTGTCATCGTATTTTAGTAGCTTATCCCATGTATAAATTTGCATATCAGAATTTTCTGTAGAAATTTTTTGTGTCCCAATTAATTCATTATTAGCATATAACCCTACTTTTATTGTTCTTGGTCTTTGTGCAGTTTGGTTTTCGTCGCCCTTCCATTCTTTAATAACTGTTTTGCTTACATATTCATTTTTATATGTATTATTAACAATGAAACTTATACTATTGCTTCCTTCGTCGCATTCTATAACTGCTTCGTATCCATTTGGTACTTTCACTTCTTCTACTGTATATTTAATTTTATTTTTTTCTTCATCATATTTAGGTAGGTTTTCCCATGAATGTTTCCACGAATTAGGTTCATTTAATTCTATTACATCTCCATATTGCTTACCATCTTGGTATAGTTTTACCTTTATGCTAGCTGGTCTTGCACTAGTACTGAAGTCTTTCCATACTTTTTGAACTAATACATTTATCTTTTCTGAGTCTGGAATACCTTTAGTATTAGTAATTGTCCATTCATTTTCTGATGTACTTTCTATTTTAGTTATAAAGTTTCCTGTTGTCTTTTCTTCTATTTCATATTTTGCGTTTTTGCTTAAATCAGTCCAAGTATAGGTCCAGTTATTATCAGCATTTAATTTAACTGTTTCAATTTCTGTTCCGTCTTTTTTTAAAGCCACCTCTATATCGCCTATTGTTTTAATTTCATTATCTGTAAATCCTTCCCATACTTTCTTTACAGTTTTGCTTATATAATCTGGCACATTGTATTCATTAACAATTATTATGTTTGTACAATTGTTATTTCTATCATATTCTATTGATGATTTATATCCTTCTGGTACACTTACTTCTTTTACTGTATATTCAATTTCATTTTTGTTTCCATCATATTTAGGTAGGTTTGTCCATGAATGTTTCCACAAATTAGATTCACTTAATTCTATTACATCTCCATATTGATTACCATCTTTGTATAGTTTTACCTTTATGCTATCTGGTCTTTTTTCATATAGATTATTCGAATCATTCCATACCTTTTTAACAGATACTTGTGTGTTTTCTTCTATTTTTTTAGTATTTGTAATTTTCCATACATTAGTAGATATTTCATCTATTCTAGAAGTAAATTTAGATATGTTTGATATTTCTTTTTTTGATATTTCTTCTACTGTATAATTAATTTTATTTCCGTTTTTATTAAGTTTCTCTAGATCATTCCATATATATGTCCAGTTATTAGCAGCATTTAATTTAACTGTTTCAATTTCTGTTCCGTCTTTCTTTAATGCTACCTTTATCTCGCCTATTGTTTCAATTTCATTATCTGTAAATCCTTCCCATACTTTAAATACTTTAACAGACAATGGTTGTTGTTCTGGATTCATTTTAAAGTAGTCGCTATCTTCATTATTATATGGAGTGGAATCCATTACTAGTACGTTATTTTTATTGTGTATGTGTTCTATTTTTGCTGTATTTGTATAAGTATCAAGTGATAAGTTAGGTGCATCGGTTTTAATTGTTACTGTAATTTCACAACTCTTTCCACCATTAAGTCCTATACCATCACCTGTAAGATAAATATTTCTATCGCTTGGTACAGGAGTAAAGTTTTGTGCATTACCTACTTTATAGCTTGTTGTGTGTTCAGGCAAAGTATCTAATACATGAGTAAAATTAACAAATGTATCTCCATCATTTTTTAATATTACAATATATGTAATTTCACTTCCGCAATCTGCACTTACAACATTTGTATTTTTATACATGTTTTTATTTGGTGTATATCCTTCTTTGTACTTCTCTTTGTTGTACTTGTGTTCTGCATGGCCACATCTATCATCATGGCTAGTTGTATGATTTTTAGATGTAACAACTTTTTTTATGTATTTTTCTAGACTTACAGAGTGTTTTTTAAACTTAATAGAATCACCGTCATATGTTCTGTATTGCGTTTCGTTTTTAGTACTAGTTGATTTTATACATACTTCATTATTAATTATTTCTCCATTTTCTGCTTCTTTTGTATATTTTAAATCAACTAATATAGTTTTAGATGTTTTGCCCTCTAGTTTTCCTATTGGTATATGTATATTTACTGGATTTCCATCATCATTCTTTATAATTTTCCAACCAGTTAATTCTTCGTTATTTTCATAATATATTTTGATATTATATTTGCCACTTTCTTCTTTTATTAATTTAAAATCAGGTGCGTCTTGCAATACTACATTAGTACTTCCATTAGAATTATTATAGACTTGTATTTTATATCTTACAGTATCTCCAGCTTCAATTTCTACTGGGTTATCTTGTTTTATATAATCAATTACGCTATTAGATGGGCTTGGATTCTTATTTATACTTGGACTCCAATAACCATACTCGTAGTCTTGTGACGAATCAGGATTGCTAGCAGGAGTTGGTTTTAATATGGTATTTTCTCTTGCTTTTAATTCATTTGAACAATATTTTACATTGTTATTACGGTCAAAATAATAGTAAACCATTGGTTCAAGGTTCTGCGCCATCCTTAATGCAATTCGGGCATCATTTACAGTAATTTCTCCATCATTGTTTAAATCTGCTACTACTAATAATTCTAAATTAGATAGTTTATCCAATTCTGAAGAAGCACCTATTGCTTTTTTTAAAATTTCATCTGCATCACTCTGTTCAACGCCATTTCTTTTATTAACGTCTCCTCTTAAAAAATATTGGTTATTCGCATTTTGGGCAATCTCTTGTCCATTAACTGAATAAATATATTTTTGTAGAGAAACGTCGGTGTATAGTTCTGGTAATGTTATTACATCTTTTTTATTTACTTTCCATACATTTCCAAGCATTAATCTTTGTGTTTCTTCTGCTCCAACATAAATTTTAGCATAGCCTTCATAATAATATTCAGAATAAACAACTGTTAATTCATCTCCCGTATTAATATTGTATTGAGCTGGGTTTATTTCAACATTTCCCCCATTAGCTACTGTACATATAGTCGTTTCTCCTTTTTTTATTGTTATTGAACAATTTGTGTCTAACTCTGTGTTATATGTAATTATTATATTATTGCTAGTCGTAGAATTAATAGTAATTTCATTACTAACATTATGTTTAAAGTTTAATCTATTGCTCACATAGTTGCAAGCTTCTTTATATAATGCCCAGCCTTCATCCCACGCAGAGTATTCTATGTCTCCAATATTTGAATTACCATCGAATATTATACTTTTGGCATTTTCTTCAGCTGTTATTTTTTCGCCATTTCCAGTAGTTACATCTTGTAATCCAACCTTATATATAGTTAGCCATACCGCCAAATTAGTACTTTTTCTTTTTGCTGAATTAGATTTTTTATTAACAATTGTTGCAGTTTCTTCTTGACCAATTATATATTTTAGTTTATCTATTTGGTCATCATCAAAATCACCACTAACATCTTGACCATTAAAACTATACTCTCTAAATGCCCAGTTTGCGTTTGGCTTGTATGTTTGAGAACTAGTATTTTTGTTTTTATCTATGCAATAAAGTCCATTTTTATAGTGGTATGAGCTTTTGGCCGTTTCATCCTTATTTTGTAGTGTAAAATCAAATGGTTTACCCATGTCTTGCCAGTTAAACAATTTGTCTTGATTTATCCATCCATTATTATCATCTGCATATGTCTGTTTTATAGCACAAATTCCAAAAATTATACATATAATAAACATCGCTAAAATTCTTCTTTTATTTTTCATTTCTATCAACTCCTCCTTTCTTAGATACTTTCATTTAAAACTTTTTTCTTTATTATATAAGCCCCTGATGCAAATATTGTTATACAACATAAAGTTATACCTAAATATAGCCATGCTGAGCCTGTTTTTATTGAAATTGCAAGTATAGCAGAAGAATTATTATTTTCTTGTGCTTGCATATTTTCTTGCACATTTGCTAAATTACTTATTTTTGTTAAGCTTGCATTGTTTGTAAATATACCTGCATTATCTTCTGTCATTGTTTTTGTTAATACAAGTTCAACTTCTTTTGTTTCGTTTGGATTTATTGCTACTTTAGAAAGTGCAGATGTATATAGTTTTCCATCTGTTCCTTTATACCAATCCTTATTTAGGTCTGAGCTGAACTCTAGTCCGCTTGGTAAATCATCTTCTAAACTATCAACAAAACCTGCAACATCTCCCTCGTTTGTAACTGCAAATTTATATGTAACTATTACATTAGTTCCTTTCATATATTTTGCTTTAATATCTATTTTTGCAACATCGTCTGTTGGTTTATATTCTTCTGTTTGTGTTCCTTCTTTATTAATTATAGATATTTTAGAAATATATTTATTTAAACTTAAATCAAATTTTGCATTTTCCAATAATCCTATATTTATATTTACTTTACTTTCAGTTAGTGCTATTTCGTCTGTAACTGCTGCTGTTTTTAAATTACCATTTATTCTAACTTGTGTTAAAATTACATCTGAGTTTATGCTTTCATCTACACCAGCCCTTTTGTATGTTGTAACTGTGAATGTATTAGTGTCAAATTCGAATAGCACTATATAATTTCCTTTTGGAATATTTGTAAACTCATATTTACCATTATTATTAGTTGTTGTGGTTATTTTATTTCCATTTGCATCTAATGCAAAGTTTCCTGTATCTTTATTAACCAAAGTTACCACTACGCTATGTTGTAAAGCTTCTTCATCATCCTTTTTACCATTTTTATTTGAATCTACCCATGCTATTCCAGAAATGCTATATGTTTCTTTTTCAGGTATTGTTGGTTCTTCCGGTTTTGTTGGTTGTTCTGGATTTTCAGGTGTTGTTGGTTCTTCTGGGTTTGTTGGCTGTTCTGGATCTTCTGTTTTTTTAGGCTCATATTTTACATTAAAAACTACCTCATTAGATTCAATTTCAACTAAACCAACTGATAATTTCACCTTATTTTTTATAGCAATTGTTTCCTCTTGTTCAACTTCTTTTTCTTTTATAGTTCCTGTAATAACAACTGTAAATTTTTCTTTAGGATATAATTTTTCACTTAATTTAATACTATCATTTGGACTTGTTAATATATTAAGAGTATTTTTTCCATATTTAATCTTTTCAGCATTTATTTCTTGAGGTATATCAAGTAAAAGTATAAAACCTTTGTTAGCCTCTCCTATATTTTCTACTGTTATTTTATATTCTATATCATCTCCAGCTTTTTTAGTTTCATCTTGCACATTTGAGGTTAAATTTACAGCAAAATATGCTTGTGAAATTTTTGTATATTTATTATTAGATTCATAAACATCATTTTCTTTACCTATTGTTACATTTGCAATAGTGCTTAACTTAGCAGAGTATCCACTTGCTAGTTTTATTACTTTAGCATTTATAACTACTTCTGCTTCTTCATTTGGTTGTAATTTTTTAATTGTATATTCAAAGGCGTTATTGTTGCATATTCCATTGTCTGTTATTTCGTATTTTCCATTCCACTTTGCTAAACCTCCATTAATAAATTCAACTTCTTTTGGAATGTTATAGCTAATTTTTAAATCATTTAAATTATTAGTTGTTATGTTTTTAACATATATATGGTATTCAACATTATCCCCAATATTGTATATGTTTTCATATATACTTGTCTGTTCAATATCCGTTGGTAATTTTAAGTTTACCTCAATTTTCGCTGGTTTTAATACTAAAGTGTTTTTTATTGGCTCATTATTTTCTACTTGTACAGTATTTATTATGTTTCCTTCTATAGCTGTGTTTGCCATTTTTAGAGATATTTCAAATTCTTTAACTTCATTTGCCTTTATTTCTTCAATTTTCCATAACATTTTTTTAATTGTCGCATCTTCAACATTTTTGAAATAATTAAGCATTTCCCCTTCTACTTCTTTTCTGTACACATATATTGCATTTTCTGGTATTATATCTTTTACTGTTATATTATTTAAAGTTTTATCTGATTTATTTTCTACCTTTATAGTGTAGTTTACTATTTGATTTGAATGTACATAGTTTTGTGTTATTTGAGGTATTATTGTAACTTCTAATGGTATTGAATTTTGCTCATTTTCATTTAATTCATTTTTTGTTTTATTTTTTCCAATATCGTTTTCTGGTGTTTGTAAACCAAGTATCATTTCTTTCTGTTCGTAATTATTATTTATGTTATATGCCATGCCTAATTTTAAAAGGCATTTTTCGTTGTAGTCCATTTGTTCTGGTATTTGTACATATTCTTTTATTATTATTGTTTGTTTTGCAAGTAATGTATTATTGTTTAGTTCTACTTTATATGCTTTTGCATTTTTAGTAAAATCTGTTGTCCAAGTGTTATCGTTTACATCACTATTTTCATTTTCTGAGTAATATACTTTTGCATTTTCAACTTCTACAGGTTTTGTTAAATTTGCAATAAACGTTGAATTTTCGTTTTCTGAATTTGTTCCTAATCTTTCTATAATAACAACATTTGTTAAATCTTCCTCATTGTTATTAACAAGTACAATATTTCTTGTAGCTTCATATGTATCAGCATTATTTTTTAATTCTACTGTTTTGTTTTCCATTGTTATTTCTTGTGTGTTATTTCCATCAAAATTATTTAATGTAGATAAAATTAATACACCTTCTTTTGATACTATATTAACATCACATGATGCCTCTATTTGTTCTTCACCTTGCACACATGTTGCAACTATTTTGTCTTTTCTAGAAGCCAATGTATTTCTATATTGTAAATCTTCTAGGTTTAAAACTATACTTGTTCCACCAGAAATATTTTCTAAGTCATACTCTGTTTGTTTTCCTTCTAATTCTATGTATATAACATTATTTCCTTGTGTTTTTACGCTTTTTATTTCTAGCCCATTTCCGTTTAAAATTTCTGAATGTGATACGTTTCCATAAGCAATTCCTTCTGGTAATGTAATTTTTATTGTTGGAGCATTAAATAATTTAGCTGATGGATTTGTATCGTCTAATTTTACTATTACGTTTGAGTTTGTTTTTTGTAATGTTGTAAAGTTTGGCTCGTTTGTTTCTACAGATATTTTTGTTCTTGCCTCGTTTAACATTATTGTTTGTTTTGCAAGTATTTCGTTAACACTATTTGTTATTTCAAGTTTTTCTATATTTTCTACATTTGTTCCATAATTAGAGTTGTTTAAAATTGTAGCTTGATTTTCAAAATGCATATTTCCTTCTGCTATTGGTTTTGTTGTTTTTATTTTTAAAGCAGTTAAATTTTGTTTGTATTCTATTACAATACTTTCTTTACCATCTTCTATTTGAGAATAGCTTCCATCTATGTATGTAACAGAAAGTTTATTGTTATTTTCTATATTTAGATAGCTAACAGTTGCAAATACTTCTTCGTTTTGGTAAATTTCTATTTTACCGTTTTCGCCTAAAATTCTATCAAATTCATTTTTGTTTATTCCTGTTGCAGAATAAACAACATTTCCGTTTGAAGAAATTTTTTCGTTTGACTTTAATAAAAGTTCTGCTTCGTTTGTTTGCATTATTATTTCATCTACGGCATTTGAATTTAACACATTTAGTGTAGATATTGTTTTAAAATCTGTATTATATTTTGTACCGTTTTCAACATTTGAGTACATAAAGCCTTTGTATATTTTATCTTGTATGTCTGTTGTGTTATATGATAAAATGTCGCCTTTATTTTCTGTTTCTGTTGTTTTTATTGTTTTAGCTGTTTCTGAAGTTAGTACCCCACTTTCTGCTTTGTATTGTATGCTTGCACTTATGTTGTATGTTAAATTAACTTCTTCCATATTTTCTGTAACGGCTTCTGCTGAGTATATATATATAATTTCTAATTCATCTTTTGAATCTTGAACAAATTTTGTGTATTCATTTTCATTTGCGTATGACAAAGTTAATAAACCAGAAGTTTTATCGTAGTTCTGATTTATTTTTACATTTTCTTTTTCGCCTGTTGTTTGCATTGTTTTTGCAAGTACAACATTTGCTCTTTCTGGGAAATGCGAATTAACTTCTGGAAGTTTAATTTGCACTTCTACAGAAGTTGTTGGTAAATATGTTTCTTCACTTTGTTTAGAATTAACACTTACTTTTGTTTGAACAGCAAGCCCTGTATAGTTTTGAGTTTGTGTTTTAACAAATTTTGTATTCTCTGCATTTAGTTCAATTTCTGGCAGCATAGCATTTTCTGCAATTACACTTGCAATTCCCACACCACAAATAGAAACATTTCCAAACACAATTGATATTGCCATAAATGTTGCTATAGTTTTTGTTAAAATGTTTTTCAAGTTCATTAAAATTTCCTCCTTAGAAATTAATAATTATTATATATTATATATAAATTATATATTATGTACACTATTATTTTTATTATACAACATTTTTTTCATAAAATCTAGACTTTTCTAGCAAAATCTCTCTTTATTTATATAAAAAAACAGATATTTTTCAACAAAATATCTGCTTTTATTATACGGATATAAACATTTAGTAAATTGCCTAATATTAATATTAAATTTTTGTTACAATTTTTAAGCAAAAGATGCAACATTTAGCGTTTTCCTTAGGGAATCAAAAATGTAGAGTGAAGGTTTTAAATTTATATTTATTACTAAATTCTATTTTGAGCAGACATAAAACCTGCCCCTACATTTTTTGAATTGGATCTAATTTTTGCATAAATAATCTGCAATTTGTGCGTATTGTTCCATCGTTAGTTCTTCTCCTCTTGCTTTTTCGCTTATTTTAAAACTATTTAGCATTGTTTTTATTTCATTTTTATTATTAAAAAATTCTGTTTTTTCCCATGCGTTTACTAGCGTTTTTCTTCTTTGCATAAATGCATATTTTATTAATTTAAACATTAAATCTTTGTCATTTACATTTATATTTTTTTCTTTTCGTATATTTAGTTGTATTACTTTAGACTCTACAGCTGGCTCTGGTATAAAAGATTGTGGCATTACTCTTAATACTTCTTTTGCTTCTGCATAATAATATATTGAGTATGTTATAGCTCCTGAATTTTTTCCACCTGGCACTTCAGTTAATCTATCTGCTACTTCTTTTTGTATCATAACTGTTATTGTTTCTATTTTTAGTTCTTCTTCTAATAATTTCATTATTATTGGTGTAGTTATATAATATGGCAAGTTAGCAACAATTTTTACTTTTTTAAAGATATTATTATTCTCTATTAGTTCCTTTAAATTGATTTTTAATATGTCTTGATTTATAAGTTCAAAATTGTTATATAGCTTAAATCTATCTGATAATATTTCTATCATTCTTTTATCTAATTCTATTGCAACAACTTTTCCTGCTTTTTCAAGTAGCTCTTTTGTGAGTGTCCCTAAGCCTGGGCCAATTTCTATTACTAGGTCTTCCTTTGTAATTTCCGCACTTTCAACTATTCTATTTACCACTTCATCGTTTATTAAGAAATTTTGTCCTAGACTTTTATTTGCAGATATACCATATTTTTTTAGTATGAATTTTGTTTCATCGTATGTATTCATATTTGTTTTTCCTTTCTAAAAATTAAAATTTGCAATATTAATCCGCTCCCAGCTATTTGTTTTTATTTTTTTACGAAACGCCCCAACTTCGTATAGAATGTAATAAAATTTATTCTAATAAATTTTAAACATTCTATAAACTCGCCGGTCCCCACCCGTAACTTTCTAAA
>OIZL01000704.1_pt1 | contig 22502 bp, 22 predicted proteins | sample 1588541 | NCBI WGS metagenome assembly OIZL01 (sample SAMN03283285) | human gut metagenome | biome: human-associated habitat; material: feces | host: Homo sapiens | place: Peru | collected 2012 | reverse complement strand
GCAGTAAAGAATGCATATGATACACCTACAACGCATATAAGTGAAATAATCATTAGATAAATAATTACTCTTTTTTGTTTCTTTTTTATTTCTTCTTGGTTCATATTTTAACCTCTACTTTCTATAAAAATTATATATCACCCAAACTTTAATGTCCAGTTAATTTTTGCACTTTTTTATTCTATTGTGAATATTAAAGAAAAATCCTACAAATTTTTCCCGTGAGCAAATTTTTAATACTCCATGAAAAAAAGAGCATTGGTTGCTCTTTATATTAATTATTCTAGTTTTGTTCCGCAGTTAGAGCAGAATTTGCCAGATGCTTTAGTTCCACAGTTAGGGCAGAAATTCATCTTCCCAGTAGATGGAGCACTACTTTCTTCTTCCTTCTTTTCACCACTTAAATCTGCTTTAGAGCCTTTAGTATTACCAAATGCTGCACCCATAGCATTATTCATCATACCATTAGATGCCATATTTACCATACCAACACCCATCATACCAGTAGCAGCACCATTACTATTATTAGCAGCATCTACTACTGCTTTACTCATACCACCAACAATAGCACCTTGTTGCATGTAATTATTACTTGATAATTCATAGTTATCAATCTTACGGTTAGATTCTTCATCTAAAGTTACTGATTCAATAATGAATGATTTAATACTCATACCACGATCTCTAATATTTTGATCGAATACTTTTTCATCCATTATTTCTTTAATCTTGTCTGTATAAGATGGAAGTTCTAGAACTGGTGCTTTATTTTCAGAGTTTCCTAGTTCATTAAGTACTTTTTGAAAGCTTGCTTGAACTTCACTACGCATTTGTTCACAAATATCATCTTTATAATATACATCTGCAGTACCAGCTACTTCTCTCATAAATACTGCTGGATCTGTAATTTTAAATGTATATTTACCAAAACATTTAACTTCTACTCTTAGTGGTGTAATTGTATTTGTCATTTGATTTGGAATTGGATGTGAATAATCCTGATAAGGTACTGGAGCTGGCGTTCCAAACTTATTATCAATAATCTCTTTAGCATTTATAAAATAAACTGCTTGATCTTTATTAGTTGCTCCATTAAATGTAAAACGAGTCCACATTTCTTTAAATACTGCTCCAAAGTCGCCTGCAAAAAATGAAGGAGATGAACTTTCATCGAAAGTATAAATACCTTCTTCAGCAGTAGCATCTAAAATCTTTCCACTTTGGAAAATTACTGCTATTTGTCCAGGTGCTACTTCAATAGCACTCTTCTTAGTAATAACACCATTTTCAGTAGTTTTCTTAATCATTAATGTGTTATTATCCATGTTTTCACACTTAATAAACTCTTTCCATTGGTCTTTAAGTGTAGTTGATACCGCCTTTCCGGCTGCTTTAATTAATCCCATAATTTACCTCTTTTCTTTATTTAAACATCTCTTATGGATGTTAAAATCCAATCATAATTTTCGTTATCGAATGTTGTTCCACAGTATTCACAGTGACCACTTCGATTTACATCAATTGATGCCCCACATGATGGACACTTACTAACGATTCCTTTATCCTTAACATTCTTCTTTTTATGTAACTCTAAATAATTAGTTTTCTCTATCCTTCTGTCATTAACACCTCTTTTATATTTAAAAGTAGTTTTATCAATAACATAATCCATATATCTACTTATCAGAGTCACTTTGATAATATACTCATCATCTGCATCTATTATATCACTAATTTCAGTTGTTTTAACATTAAGTTCATCAAACATTTCTCTTTCATTTGCCGCATTTAACTTAGCAATTCTTTCCTTAAGTTCTTCATAAACTTCATCTGACAAAAAGTGAGCCACTCTCTTTTCATCATCCATCATAATTGCTGTATAATACATTACAAATATGTTATTAACTTTAGTGATAAACATTGGAAGGGAAAAATCCCCTCCAAGTAATTTATACTTTTCTTCCATTATCTCATCCTTTGACCAATACAAGTCTTCTTACTCATTACATACTCTTTAGGCCCAATAACAATTGTACTTCCGCAATATTCACACTTGCCACCAGCAACTCCTTCAAATGGAGCACCACAATTAGGGCACTTCTTTAAACTCTCATCACTTGCTTTAACAAATGTAATTGAATACTCAATATCAATCTTATGATTATCCTTACCTCTTACTGTCTTCTTATTATTATCAACTACATAATCATACATTGCTGTATGTAAATATACTGTAACATTAACAATACCAGACTCCTCAGTAATATTAGTAATCTTAACATCAATATTCTCAAAGTCTTTCATTATATTTTGCTGACCCTTAACTTTCAAAGCATCAAGTTGCATTACATAACTATTGTATAACTCATCAGTCAAATGTTTTCTAAGACCTTCATAATCAAAATTCATCCATTCTTCCTGAATACTCTTATATAACTCGAATGCTAACTTTTTAAACTCATCAGCATCCATACCAATCTTCTTTAATCTGTCATCTTTTATATCAGAATAATTATTAAAACTATTTTTTGATGATGAACTACTTCCACCTTTTCCACCACGATTATTAATACTAAAATAAATAATTATAATTACGACTACTGCAAAAATAATCATAAAAGCAAATCCATCCCCATCAGAATAACTGCCACTAGATGAATGAGAACTTCCAGAACTCCAACTACTGTCAGAATCCCAACCAGAGTCCCAGCCACCTGAATCCCAGCTTCCACCAGAATCCCAGCTTCCACCAGAATCATAACTAGAATCCCAGCCACTATCTGCTTTAACCAAATTCACCCCAGAAAATAACATCCCAATAACTGTTAAAAATACTATAAACTTCTTTTTCATCTTTACCTCTTTCTACTTCTATAAATAATTATACTCTAAAGTATATACTAAATTATCTTTTTCGTATGTAACTTTACATATCTTTTCCTCTTTAACATAAACAACATACTTAGCACCATCTATATCATAAGTATAACTTTTATCATCAGAAGTAGTTTTAAGTAGTCCATTATAATTATCTATAATGCCAACAATATCTTTTGGTAAAATAAGTTTATCATTAAGTTCACTATATAAACCAGTTTCTGTTTTCTCTCCCTTATTAACTAAATACATTACTCCATTATAATAAACCTTATTTGTATTACCATCACTTTGAATAGTTCCTGTAAACGCACCATCTTTAATAACACCATTTACATAATAAGTTCCATTATCCATAGTAAGCATAACTGATGAATTAACAAATTCTTTCTTTATATCACTATAAGTAACCTGCACTTCTTCTTCAACACGTGGAACTTCCTCTTTAGGTGATAACCTAATAAAAATTATAACCAAAGTAAAAAATATAAACCATAATCCAAGCCTTATAAGCGCATTATACCTAGGATTATTCCAAATTTCTTTAAACTTATCCATTAGTTCCTCCATTATCACAATGTAGTGCATCTATCGATAATACTATTAAAAGCACTAAAACTGAATTTTTCTCATTCTTAATATTTATTTCATATACATCAGTATAACTTAACTTTTTTGATATCCTAGCAATTAATTCATCATGTTTTTTGATCTCATAATTCCAACCCCAAAAATTACCCTTTACTTCCACATCTAAATCATCAATAGAAAACACTTCTTTTAAAAAGGTAAACTCCTTATTTAATAGATACTCCTTATCTTTAATTCTTAAAGTGAACTTAGGAAACAATGTAAACACTTTTTGTTTTAATAACCCAACTTCCGTATCACTCTCATCATAAATTCTAAGCAAATGTCCCCAAGCAAATTCACCTTTAACCTTATAAATGACATTTTCATTTTCATCATAAATATTGTAACTATCAAACCAACTAAAAACTTTTTGCTTTAAAAGAAGTTTCACTTTAACACCTTACCCAAAAGACTACCATAACCATTTTTAAAGTCTCTAACACTCATTACATTCTTTCCAGATGGCTTAATCTTTGTAACTTTTATAGACCCACTAGCACATCCAATAACAAAATAATCTTTTCCTTCACTAATAATCTCACTAGCATTGCCTTCTTCATCGCAAAGCTGGCACTCTGCTATTTTAAATTCAGCATCATCCATAATAAAATTAGGAAGTGGATTAGGACTAAGTGCTCTAAACTTATTATATACATCTCTATTACTAACATTAAAATCTAAATGTTCATCACTTCTTTTAATAATTCTAGCAAATGTAGCTTTATCATTATCTTGCTTTACACCCACTATCTTACCATTGATAATATCTTCTAAATAATTAACAATCATCTTAGAACCTAGTACTGATAACTTATCACTAAGAATCTCAATATTATCATTATCTTCTATTTTTATACGTTCACTAACAAGCATATCACCCGTATCCATTCCTTCATTCATATACATAAGAGTAACACCAGTTTCCTCTTCTCCATTAATTAAAGCATAATGAATTGGGGCTCCGCCTCTATACTTAGGAAGTAAAGAAGCATGAATATTAATACATCCATATTTAGGAATATCAAGAATATCTTTTGATACTATCTGTCCATAAGCACAAGTAATAATAACATCAGGTTTAGCATTAACAATATCCCCATAATCTAAACTAACTTTAACCGGACTTATAACTGGAATACCTAACTCAATCGCACGTCTCTTCACTGGACAAGGAGTTAAAATCTTCTTTCTTCCGACATAAGCATCTGGTGATGTCACTACAAGTACAACATCATAATTATCAGCCAAAGCATTTAATACATTAACACTAAATAAAGGTGTTCCCATAAATACAACTTTTAACTTATCCATTATTTCACCTTCCATCACTATTTTATCAAAACACTAAACAAAATAAAAGCAAAAACAAAAGAAGACTACAAATTAGTCTCCTTATAAGTCTTGCAAGCATCATCTAACGCTTTAAATAATCTATCAATATCATCGGCATTCTTTATTCTAGCACCAGAAGCAAACTTATGACCACCACCATTAAACTGCTGTGCAATCTCATTTATAACTGGTCCTCTAGAGCGAATATTTACCTTATATAATTCTTGCTTTTCATCATAAGAAACAAAACTCCAAGCAATAATTTCCTTAATAAAGTTAAAGTTATTAACCATATTAGACGCACTACCTGCATCTACCTCATATTCATTTATCATCTCTTTAGTAATCTTCATATAAGCAAAACCATTTTCAGTAACCGTCATATTAAGCGCTAAAAATGCTTGAAATCTAAACTCGTTAAGAGGTCTATCATATAACATCTTATAACTATTATTCAAATCGAAATTATAATTCTTAACCAAGTATGAAGCAACATCTAAAGTTCTTGCTGTAGTTGTTGAAAGCAAAAATCTATCACTATCAGCAACCATTCCTAAATAAAGATTCTCTGCAACCTTATCATCCATTTTAAGTCTTGTATTCTTAATAAGAAGAGCAATAAGTTCACATGTAGAAGAACTACTAGTATCTACTATCTCTAAAGAACCCATCTTGTCTTCATAAGGATGATGATCTATCTTAATAACATCAGCATAATTCTTTATATTAGCACTATCTATTCTAGATATATTAGGTACATCTAAAACAATAAGTAAAGGTTTCTCTAAAGTACTATCATCAATATGATCTAAATGACCAAAGTACTTAAATCTAGAAACACTTAATCCCACTGCATAAACATTTTTCTTAGGAAACGTAAGTCTAATAGAATCTCTTAAAGCAAGCTGACTACAAACTGCATCTGGATCTGGCCCAATATGCCTTGCAACAACTATATTATCGTATTTACTAATTGCTTTATATATGCTTTTTTCTAGCATATCATCACTTCCTTACTTCGCTAAATTATAAGTATCAGTAGCAATCATTAACTCTTCATTAGTTGGAATAACATAAACAGGAATCTTACTATTATCAGCACTAATTAAAGCCTCTTTACCTCTTACGTTATTTCTCTCTTCATCTGGTTTAACCCCCAAACAAGCAAGTTTTTCCATAACTTCCATACGAGTACTAATTGAGTTTTCACCAACACCTGCAGTAAAGATAATCGCATCACATCCACCAAGTTCAACATAATATTTAGCAATAAAATCAACTATTCTCTTAACATACATCTTTTGTGCAAGAATACATCTTTCATCTCCATTATTAATGCCATCTTCAATATCCCTTGAATCAGATGATACACCACTAATACCTAATAATCCTGATTGTTTATTAAGCGCAGTATCCATTTCCTTAGCACTCATTCCAGTCTCTTCCATAATATAAGGAAGAATTGTAGCATCAATATCACCACATCTAGTACCCATCATAAGTCCAGCATTTGGTGTAAGACCCATAGAAGTCTCAACACACTTACCAGCCTTAACAGCACTAATAGATGCTCCATTACCTATATGACAAGTAATAAGTCTAGCATCTTCATTATCTAAAATTTCATTAGCACGCATACTAACATACTTATGACTAGTACCATGTGCACCATATCTTCTTACTGCATACTTAGTATACCATTCATAAGGAACAGGATATAAATATACTTCCTCTTCCATAGTTTGATGGAAAGCAGTATCAAATACTAAAGTTTGTGTAGCATTTGGAAATACACTTTGAGCAGCACGAATACCAACAACAGCAGCAGGATTATGAAGTGGTGCTAAACTAGATAACTTCTCAACAATTGAAATATTATCTTCAGTCGCTAAAACAGTCTTATCAAAGTATGATCCACCTTGAACTATTCTATGTCCAATTCCTGCAATCTCATCTAAAGAATCTACAATCTTATTATCAATTAATTCTTTAACCAATAACTCAAAAGCGGCCTTATGATCTTTTAGTTCTGTCTCCTTCTTAATTTTTTCTCCATTTAACTTAATAGTATAAAATGAGTTCTCAATTCCAATTCTTTCAAAAACTCCACTAATAAGTTCTTTTTCTTCTGGCATATCAAACAAAGTAAACTTTAATGATGATGAACCAGCATTAACACTTAATATTTTCATTTCTAAATCACCTAAGCCTTATTATACTAGAAAAGTGCGAATATTGCCATAATTTTTTGATGCAAAAGAAAAAAAACATGCCCTAAAGCATGCCTATTTGTAAATCTCATTCTTATGATACTTTAAAATTAATTTATCATCTATTCTTCTATAAGATACGTCTCCACCTCCGGCATAGCACCAGGGAGAGCTTGGTTTATGTGTTAGTTTTACAAGTTCATCAGCACTCATACTACCATATTTATCCAAAGTCTTATCAATACTACTCAACTTTAAAATACCATTTTTTGCACAATATATTCTACTTCTAAAAGCCATGTCTTTTTTAGATTCATCATATAAAATAGAATCATCTTCGGCTTTTAAATCGTCATATCCACTCTTTTTAAAAGTTTCATAAACACTTTCTATAACTGGTCCGTATTTAAATGCATATATCTTATCATCAAACAAGTTTTCTTTAGTATCACACAAGTAATCAGCATAACATAAATACACAAGTTTCTCTAACTTTAAATGAGTACATGGAATCTTTGTTAAAATATATCTAGCAGCATCAATCCCCTTAATTTGTCTATCCTTTAATAAAATGTCTGCAAATTCTTTTCTTGTCTCTATTACTTTAACTTCTTCAAAATACTTATCATAATCACTTACGCTTTTAAAAGATTTACCTTTTGTTTGAATTACATGAACCGAAATAGGAAGACCATCACCGCAAGTATTTCTTATGTAATCTAAATCACCTTGTATTCTTGCAGTATCCATCTCTCCTTCAAAGGCATAATGAAGTGCTATTCTTGTCCCCAAATAATAAGAACTACCTAAAATTATATAATGTTTTATCATGAAATATCACCCTTTTCTTTTTCCCATTTAACATAATCTTGTTTATAAATATTATGTGATTTTAAATTTATTTGTTCGTCATTTTCATACCATAACTGTAACTCCCACTGAAAACATGTGTTATCAATTTCATTACCAAAATATATATGAATCGCTTTATAATCCATTTTACTTGAATCAATAACTTTAATTTTAGGAAATGTCTCATTAATATGTTTAATAATATTATAATTAATATTTTCCTTTAATATTATTCTTATACCAAATATATCATTTAGGCATTTCTTTATTGGAATGTTCCCATTTTCGTGATTTAAATAATAGTTTCTAATTTTGTATTGAATGGAGTTTAATGTTTTAACTCTTGTCGTAACTCTATAGCTAGACTGACAGTTAATAATACTATTAGACGACTCTGTAATAATATCATTTAAATAATCGCGAAGTTTTGAAATATAAATATAAAAATCATCATCGCCATAAATATTTCTAACAGTTTTCCTTTTTAAATTCATTGGACTATAAAAATTTGCCTGCTTTAAGCAATCATTTATTATTGAATATTGTTTTATTATTTCTTCAATTACTATGTCTAATTCTTTCATTCAATTATATCCAATCTAAATTACAAAAATATTATAACACGCATTCCATTTTTTTACAACAAATGTTCTTATAAAACATGTCCTAAAGCATATTCTTATATTCCTTTTTAAAGCCTACACTAACATGAGTTTTATCTTCTAATTTATACTCTCTTACTATTTTAGAAACTTTTGCATAAGTATCATCAACTTCTTCTATAGTTATTCCAAAGTAATATGCTATATCTTGCTTATCATAAACCTTACCACATAAGCCTTTAAGCATTACATAAATACTAAGTTCATTAGTGTGAAGCACTTCTAATAATTTCTTATATTTAGAAGACTCTATGAAGTCAAGGACTCTTTCATATACTTTCTTGTTAACTACGTAATCATCAATAAAATCTATCTGACTGTTAATACTTTTTCCAATGATGGCATTTGCTTTAGATGCTTCTCTGCCAGAATCTATCTTACTTTTTAAATCATAATAATATGTTTCTAAAATATTTTTATCTTCTCCAGAAGCAATTAAACTATCAATAAATGATGTTGCCCCCTTTTGAACAATTCTCGCACATTTATATAAGATGTCGTCTGTTACTAAAACGTTCTTATCTATTTCTTTTTTAACATATTCTATAACTTTATTACTAGATTCTGTATAATTATCGCTATCTAAAACTGCTCTACCGATGCCAATTAAACCTAATAATTCTTTTCTTTCATAATCACTACTATCTGTTATTATATCTTTTACTTGGTTTCTATGTATATCTATTAAAGAAATTAATGCAACAATATCTCTTTTAACTCTACGGAAAAGTTTCTTTTCAGCATTAACATTCTTAAATGAATTACTAATCTCTGGTAGTATATCTTTATAAAGCCTTAGTATTTCTTCTTCACTTAAACTCTTATCAGCATTATCTAATCTTTTTAATACAAGACTTCTATCTTCATCACTAAGCGTTCTTATTAAATATCTAAGTTTAAAACTAGAATAATCTTTAAATCTTTCTTTTATACTTATAGGTTTATCTCCAGTACCAAGCTCACTAACATAAATCTTAAATAGTTCTAAATATTTTTTTATTAGTCTACCTACAGTGCTTTTATCCAAACCAAAAATATCAGCAATATCTTTTTGTCTATAATTTTTACCATTAAGTCCAAGATATAAATTTAATATCTTCTTATCTCTTTCATTATCTATACTTGTAACTAGTCTCGTAAGAACTTCACTAAAGCTTTTACTATCGATATTACTTGTAATATCTACGCCATCACTGATATATTCAATAAGTGGTTCTTTACTTGTTTTATTGTTTGGAGCGTCTAAAATATACTCAGCTTTTTCTTTATAATAACTTCTATAATACATATTTAATTCATTCTTAATACATTTAGCTGCGTAAGTGCTAAAACTATAACTACTATAAATATCAAATGTATCAACAGCCCTTATAAGACCAATAAGTCCTATTTGATAATTGTCCTCAGTATTATCGAACCCACTTTTATGAACTAAATAATATACTAGTTTCATATTATTAGAAATAATTTCTTCTCTTGCAGACATATCTCCATTATATAATCTTAGAAATAACTCTTTCACACAAATTCCCCCTTTGTAAGTTCGCCTATTATACCACAAATATAAAAAAATACCAACTCACGTTGATATTTAATGTTACTCTATGATGTAAGGTTCTTCTGAGGTGCCGAATCCACCAGAAATTGTAGTTAAAGATATAAGAGAAATCGAAGGACGAACGCCGCGGGCGTTGTCGTCCACGAGGTCGCTGATGAAGCCACCATAGCTGCCACCAACGTGCCAAACGGCAGCGCCGTAGCTGTCGAAGCCGCGGGGAGACAAGGACCACCAAACAGTATCAGTAGCATTTTCTTGTAAATATGTTGTAGTATTATTTTTATAATAAGCATATCCTGCGAATGCTAATTCATCTGCAGTTATTAATCCCACTTTAGATGTTATTTTACTTAGTTCTCCATTGCATTTTAAACTAGGGCCAGTGCCTCCAGCACTTCTGCTAGTACTTACTAATCTTTGTGTAGCACCATAATATGTTTTATTTGTGCCATATCCTAATCCAGTTGCATTTTCACCATTTGAAAATGGATTATATGTTGTATCTGTTACATTTGTTTTATCATTACACCATACATTGTCATCTATTACACTTTCATATGTTTTTAGATTGTTATTATACCAAGCCTCTAAATTAGTTAGTATTCTACTCTTATTAGTGTTTGCATGTGTTGCTTCATATGTGCTTGATTCAACAGTTCCATACTTAAATCCTACATAAGCATTGTCATCACGATTTGTATTAAATGCACTTCTATATGTTTCACCAGAATATCTAGCAAATGCTGCACTAGTACTATTATTTGCAGAATCACAAGGATTAGCAACTCCTGTAGTATTATCGTTATGTAATATAAGTTTTACAGAGCCATCTCCTCCAACTCTTACTATTCTCCAGCACTTATTAGCAAATTCTACATAGTTATTTGTGACTGCTCCTCTAAAGTAATAAGATGTACCATAATCATCTTCTGCACTTGCTAGAAGTGCTTCACTTGCAGTAGATATTGCTGCTCCTGGTGTTGTAAGTGGAGTCTTAACTTCATTATTTGCTAGTATAGCTTCACTTAAAGTTTGTTTTCCTGGCTCTGTAACAATAACAACCTGACTTAAATATGTCATACCTGCTGCTTGTTCTTTAGTCGTATCATAATCTATCCATAGTCTTAAATCAAATTCTTTGCTTTCTTTAGATTTTAATCCTACTTCTTTAACAATATATCCATTATGTTTATTATCAAGTACTTTAGTATTTTGGGTTCCAATTATAAGAGATGTACCATCGGTTGAGCCTTTAGTAGATACATTTGCTTTCATATATTTACTAAGAATATAATTAGCTGTTCCTTCTTTTAAAGGATCTATTGTAATATATGCTTTTACGTAATTATTACAATTATTAGTAATTTTAAAGGTAAATGGTGTCTTTTTTAATCCATCTTCATCTTTTATTGGAAACTCATTTGTTAAGTTTATCGCACTGTTTTCTTCAGTTAAAGTTGATGTAAAACATGATAATGCCGTTACTGCGTTATTATCAGTTTGTCTTAAATATAATACAAAAAAAGCATAAGATACACTTATTATACATATAACAGAAACTAATAAACTTATATATATTTTTCTTTTATTAATATTCTTTTCTAATTCTTCCATCTTATACTCACTACCATCCTATAATAAGTATATAATATTCTTTCTTAAAGTGCAAACTGATTTTTATACTCTACTATTTATTTAGTTTTTTAAATCCATCACTATATTTAGGTTTAATATAGCTTTTAAACATATCTTCTTCTTTATCTTTTAAATTAAAACCATATAAATTATTATACTCATTCATAAGTTTATCTTTGTTATTTCCATTTAAACTATAACCCTTCAAAAAATATCACCCACTTTTATTATGGGTGATATCTTATAAAATATTATCAAATTCTTCTTCTTTTCTAGGTAAAGTAATTGTTTCCTTAGTCTTAATTGCTTCCTTAATTAAAGCATTATAATCAAATTTTTCTTCATATTCTCTAGCAAGTTCCTTCTCTGGATTAATAACCGGATGTTCCGGCACAAATATAGTGCAGCAGTCTTCATAAGGAAGTATGCTTGTTTCGTATGTTCCAATCTTTTTTGCTATATCAATAATTTCTAATTTATCTAAGCAACATACTGGTCTAATAACTGGCATCTTTACTACCTCATTAATCGCATTCATGCTAGTTAATGTTTGACTAGCAACTTGTCCAATACTTTCCCCATTAACAATACATTTACAGTTTTCTCTATGAGCAAGCATCTCCGCTATTCTATACATACATCTACGCATAATCGTAATCATATATTCCTTAGGACAATTCTTATAAATAGCTTCTTGGATATCTGTAAAATGGATAATATGTACTTTTATATAATTACTATAATCTGATAACTTTTCTGCTAAAGTAAGAACCTTATTTAATGCTTCTTTACTAGTATGAGGAGGACTATCAAAATATACACACTCTAATCTTACTCCTCTTTTCATTGCTAAATAACCCGCTACTGGAGAATCTATTCCTCCACTAAGCATAAGCATACCTTTTCCAAGTGTACCTAAAGGATAACCGCCTAACCCCTTTTCTTTATCAAAATAAATTAAAGAAGAATCTTTTCTAATTTCAACATTAATAAGAAGTTCCGGAGTACTAACATCAACTTTTTTACCAGAAATATTTCTTAAAATAACTCCACCTAAATGCTTACTTATCTCCATACTATTCATTTCATAAGACTTATCACTTCTTTTAGTACTTACCTTAAAAGTATTAAAATCTCTTTCCTTAACAAGTTTAACTAATTCTAAAGAAATAATATCTATATTATTAGTCTCTAACTTATAACCAATCTCATATTCATGAATACCAAAAGTCTTATTTAAAGCGTCCTTAACTATGTCTAAATCATCACCAAAAATAATCATTCTTCCATGATCATACTCTACATCATTATCTATCTTCTTGCTTAAGTCATTTCTTAATGCTTTTATAAAATAATTAATATTGTCTTTCTTAGTATTAAGTTCACCATATTTAATAATTATAACCTTTTCCATATTTGCACTCCTTCAGCCAAAAATATTCTAACATAAACAAAAAGAAAACTCCATCAAAAGATAAAGTTTCCTTACATTTAAGGCCGGAATAATTTATTACTCGCACCACTCGGAAGCGATTAACATTTTCGATTGAACTAATTCAATGCAAATATAACATACCTTTACTATTATAATAAATGAATAACATTTTATGTACGTTAATCATTTAAACTAGATAGCTTCTCATAAACACTATCAAATACTCTTAAAAATTCAGTCACTTCTTCACTAGTTGTAAGATAAGATAAACTTATTCTTATAGTAGTAAGAGCCCTAGTCTTATCATGGTAAAGATTAAAAACTGCTGTACTTATCTTACCACTACTACATGCAGTATTTGACCCTACATAAACCTCGTGTTTTTCAAGTGCATGAATAAATGTCTCTGGCTTAATATCCATTAAACTAATATTTAAAATATGGGGTATTGAATAACTAGTCTTATTAATAAGTATTTTAGGATATTTCTTTAAATTATCTAAAATCTTATCATTATACTTTTTAACCTTTTCGCTTTTCTTATCTAAATCAGTTAAACTAATTCTAAGTGCCTTAGAAAAAGATGCAATAAGTGGTAGTGGTGGCGTTCCTGGTCTAATTTCTTTTTTAGAGCCATAAAATAAAGGCTTAATTCTAACTTCATTACTCTTATAAAGCATACCAACACCTTTAACTCCATATATCTTCTGACTATCAAATGAAGCCATATCAACATCTGCTAAATTAACTGGTACTTTACCAATTGCTTGCGTCATATCACTATGAAAAACACATCTAGGATTCTCCTTATTAATAACTTGCTTAATCGTTTTAAGAGGTTGCCTTATTCCTACTTCACTATTTACTGCACTAATTGTAACTAAAATAGTTTTATCGCTAACTTTCTTCTTTAAATCCTCAAAGTCAATTACTCCATTATCATCATTATTAACATAATCTATTACAAAACCATTTTCTTCTAAATAAGAACAAATCTCATAAATACTCTCATGCTCCATCTTACTTGTAACGATATGAGAACCTTTCTTACCTACTGTTAAAGCAAGCCCAATTATCGCCATATTATTACTTTCTGTTGAACCACTAGTATAAATTACTTCATCTTCCCTTATTTTAAGTAATTCACTAATCTGCTTAGTTGCTCCATTCATTAAATTTTTAGACTTCTCACCTAATGAATGTAAACTATTAGGATTTGCAAAATAATCTTTACTAACTTTATTAAAACTATCTAACACTTCAGGAAGTACCGGCGTTGTACTACTATAATCTAAATATATCATCTTATCACATCCTTATGAGCAAAAATAAGCCAAACCTAGCTTACCTTACTTACTTTTAATATCTTCTTATGAATATCTGGATCAGCCTCTGCTATTGCATTAATAGCAAGTTCCAGTGATGTCTTATAATTTCCTTTATAAAACTCACTTTCTGCTCTACTTAATCCATTATTAATCTTCTCACTTATTGCTCTATATCTATTGCCATATACAAGAGTATTTTCTGCAAGACTTGCTAACCTAACAGCATCAGTCGTGGTCTTATATAACTTTAACACTAAATCCCTAGCAGTATCAACCCTTATATTTAAAACTTTAATACTTATTGGTTTTTTATTAAGTTCCTTAACCATTACGCCAATAGCATCCCCAGCCTCACTAGCTTCCGTATAATACTCTTTAGGTATAACCGGCAACTTATAAGAACTAATAACATTCTTACTCTTAGCTAAAATCTCATTAATCTCTGTAAGTTGTTCTCTAGCTCTATTCTCATCTTCCTTAAGTCCACTTAAATTTCTTAAAGTAAGTTCTAACTTATCTTCCTCTTTCACAAGTCTCATACTAAGAGTATTAAGTTCTTCATTTAACTTAGAATAAGAAAAACTTCTATTACGATAATTCTCAACTAAAACTTCATAATCACTTTGTATAGATTTTATATTTAAATTTAGTTCATCTATTCCTTTAACTTCCTCATCACTTAAATCAAAACTATACTTAATGTCTTCAATTTTCATAGATAAGTTTTTGATAATAGCAAGTAACTTTTTACACTTAACGCCAAGTTTTCTAGAGTTTTCTTCATACTCTTTCTTACTTTCTATCTCTTTGTCAAACTCACCATATAACTCATCAAAATAATTAACAATTGCATTAAGTTCTAGGATGCTATCTGTTAAATTAAGAACGTTTAATCTATCAAAAATATCTGCTATCTTCTTCTCTGCTTCTGTAATATTATAATCAATATTTAAATAGTCTAAGTTATATCCTTCACTAGTCATCTTCTTAGTAATCTTTGTAATATCTTTAATCTTATCTGGAATAAGTGTCTTACCAAGTAGTATTACTCCTGGGGCATCATCAATAACCACTTTTAAATTACCAATCGCATCATCTAAAGCCTTAACTATTTTAGGTGCTTCACCATATGCATTATTATCCATCGTAAGTTCAAAAGAAGCGAATAACTTATCAACATTTTCAAACTGTAATTCAATGGCTTTTTTAATAAGTTCATAATCATCTATATTATGATGATATTTTAAATATATCTCACGGTAGTCTTTCTTTAAGCCCGTAATAATCTCTCTATTCTTACTCTCACTTAAAGTAATCTCTTTAATATCACGAAGTAAAAACTCACTCTTACTTTTAACGTAATAAAGTTCTAATTCTAATTTAGCAATTGCTTCATTAATTTCTTTAAACTTTCTTGTCTTAAAAGTTGCTTCTAACTCATTTAACTTATCATCAAGCTGTGGAATATCTTCATCTTTAATTTTCTTATATCTACTCTGCCATATCTTATACTTTTTCTCTAAATCTTTATTATTAATTAAAGAAGATAATTTATTAAGTTCTGTTAATATACTACCTGAGATAATAAGATTCTTATTTCTTTCAAGTTCTCTTAATATTCCATTATATTTTTTCTTGTTATGCTTATCATACATTACTAAAACAAGCACTATTAAAATAATTGCTACTACAACATAGATTATACCTAAAACTAAACTTGTTTTATCACTCATAACCAATACCTCTATTTTAATTTTATCATATTTATTTTATTATTAACACTATAAACTAATAATCAAACATGATTTTAACAATAAAAATACTCTTTCATTTCGCAAAACGGAAAAATTTTTGATTTTGCGAAATGTTCATAATATCTTATTTAACTAGCATCATCAAGTAAAGCTTCTTTTAAATCATCCAAATCATAACTTGTATATTCCTCTGGATGCTTTTCAATATACTCCAATTCCTTTGAAACAAGTTCTAACTCTTCTTCCGTAAAATAATCATTTAAATTAATCATGTATACCACCTATAATCTAATCTACAAGCCAGTTTTTAATATCTATTATCAGAACACCTTCATAAGTATAAGAATCATGATGCGTTCTTGCTATTAAAATCTTTGGATAAGCATCTTTTATTTGTAATAAAGGAGTCACTTCTCTTTTAAAAGTTTCATTGTCAAAATCATTACCTATATTATCAGAAACTTGAATATACATTTTTTCACTTCTCTTCATTGCAACAAAGTCTATTTCTTTATTATATAAAACGCCAACGTAAACTTCATAGCCACGTCTTAATAATTCCATTGCTACAATATTTTCATATACGCTTCCATAATTCATATTTTTGGTTCCTTGGATTGCATACTTAACAGCATGATCTGACAAATAATATTTATCTTGCGTAGCCAGATATTTTTTTCCTTGGATATCATATCTTCTAACTCGATAAAAAGCAAAAGCTTCACAAAGATATTTAATATATGTTCCAACAGTTTTATCATTAATATTATTTTTATCATTGTTTAAAGTATCAGTTAAACTTCTATATGAAGTTAACCTTGAAATATTATCAATTAGGAAATCGCTTATGCTATCTAATAAAGGAATGTTCTGTATTTTATTTCTAGTAATTATATCCCTAACTATTAATGTTTTATAAACATCTCCAATATAATTATACTTTTTATCAAGTTCCTTGTATAAGTAAGAACCAGAAAATCCACCTTCCAATACATATCTATCATAACTTTCTTCATTATTATCAAGGTTATGATAACTTAAGAACTCTTTGTAAGAAAAAGGATAAACTTCTATACTGTAAGTCCTTCCAGTAAATAAAGTAGCCAAATCACTAGATAATAAAAATGCGTTAGAACCAGTAATATATATATCATATTTTGCTTCTGCATGAAAATTATTGATAGCTTTTTCAAAACCATCACACATTTGAACTTCGTCGATAAGAATAAAGTTATTTTTTGTTTTGTTATATTTTGAAGAAACATATTCAATTAAATCTTTATATTGTTTCAAATCGTCATACATATCAAGGTTAAAATCAATATAAATAATATTTGCTTTATCCACATTATTTTTTATATAATCGATAAACATATGAAGTAATTCAGATTTACCACTACGCCTGACTCCAGTAATTACCTTTATATCAGGGGTTCCCATAACATCAATCATATCTTGTAAATAGTTTCTTTTAATAGTTTTCATTAAACCACCTCTAAAATTATTATAGATTTTCATTTCGCAAAAGTCAATTTTTTTTGATTTTGCGAAATGAAAATTTACACTCAAAAGTCTAAAAAAGCACTCCTTTAAATATAAAAGACTGCTTCTTAATAAAATAAATACATTCTATTTTTGACAATTAGGGCAAAAATAAGTACTTCTGCCACCAACTTTAATCTTTTCTATCTTGCATCCACAAGTACATAGTTCTCCTTCTTTTTTATGTACTTTTAAAAAGTTTTGATAATTACCGGTAACACCTAGACTGGAAGTATAACTTCTAATAGTAGTTCCGCCTTCTTTAATAGCTAAACTTAAAATATCTCTAGCACTCTTAATTATTCTTTTACACTCTTCTAAAGTAACACTTTCACCTAATCTAAGGGGATTTATTTTAGATGCAAATAATACTTCATCTGCATATATATTACCTAAACCTGCTATTACTTCTTGCTCTAATAGAAGACTTTTCATATGTTTCTTCTTATTATGAATATGACTATAAAGTTCATCTGCATCCATATCAAAAGGCTCCTTAGCAAGTTTCACGAGTGCTGGATTCTTATCAACCTCACTTGTTTTTACTATGCACATTCTACCAAACTTTCTTGTATCATGATATCTTAAAGATAAATCACCAAAATAAATAATAACATGTTCATGCTTTAAAATTTCATCATCACTAGGCTTAACAAAATACTTGCCTTCCATCCTTAAATGACTGATAACAGAAACTTCACCATAATTAAATATCAAATATTTACCATACGTTGTAATATCCTCTAAGGTATGACCGATTAACTCATTAATATCCATTGTGCTTTCAACAATTTTGGGATAAATAACTTTGACACCAGTTACCTTCTTACCAATAAGTTTCTTTTTTAAAACATTTGCGACAGTTCTAACTTCTGCTAGTTCTGGCATAAAATCACCTACTTTGCTTCATATAAATCTGTTCCTACATCAGTACTAACTTTTAAAGGAACATTTAAGTTAACAATATTTTCCATTACATCACGTGCTGCACTAGTAAGTTCTTCCTTCTCATCAGCACAAACATCAAATACAAGTTCATCATGAATCTGTAAAAGCATCTTACTCTTAAATCCTTTTTCTTCCATAACTTTATCTAATTTTACCATTGCCATCTTTATAATATCAGCAGCAGTTCCTTGAATAGGCGTATTAAGAGCAATTCTCTCTCCACTACTTCTAACCATATAATTAGTACTGTTAAGTTCTTCAATAGTTCTCTTTCTGTTAAATAAAGTTCTAACTGAACCATAAATATGGGCTTCTTTCTTAATATTATCCATATACTCACTAACACCAGGATAAAGTTCTAAATACTTCTCAATAAACTTCTTAGCATCACTTGGATTAATCTTTAAATTCTCACCAAGTCCAAAACCACTAATACCATAAACAATACCAAAAATTACTGCTTTTGCTGTTCTTCTCATACTCTTAGTAACTTCTTCCGGACTAACACCAAAAATATCACTAGCTACTCTTGTATGAATGTCTTCATTATTCTTAAATGCCTCAATCATCTTTTCTGAATTGCTAATATGAGCAAGTACTCTAAGTTCTATCTGTGAATAATCAGCACTTAAAAATAAATCATATTCTGGCACAAATGCACGTCTTACTTTTCTATCCATCTCATCTCTAGCTGGAATATTTTGTAAATTAGGCTCTGCACTAGATAACCTTCCAGTTCTAGTCAAAGTCTGTTTATAAATAGTATGAATTCTACCATCATCTAAAATATAATTATTAAGCCCATCTAAATAAGTGCTCTTAAGTTTAGATAAGTTGCGATATTCTAAAATAAGTTCAATAATCGGATGAGTACCAATTAAACCTTCTAAAATACTAGCATCCGTACTATAATTAGCCCCATCTTTTTTCTTCTTCCTGTAGGGTAAACCTAAATGATCAAATAAGATATTACCCAACTGTTTAGGACTAGAAACATTAAACTCGCATCCAGCATAATTATATATCTCTCTAGATAAATTATCTAAACGAACTCCAGACTCTTCACTCATCTCTTTTAAAATATCTTTATCACATCTAATACCAGTAAGTTCCATTTTAGCAAGCACTCTAACTAGTGGCATTTCAACATTTGTAAACAAATCAAACATATCATCCATTTTTAATCTCTTTACAATATCATCTCTAGTATCATAAACATATTTAGCTTTTAAAGTTACACCCTTCTTAAGCATTTCCTCATCCTTAAGAATATCACTATAAAAAGGTGCCTCTATTCCATCATTATTCATTATAAATGCTAAATCATCTTTCATTTGATAATTAAGCAGATATGTACCTATCATATGATCAAAATTACTTATCATATTAACATCTTTAAGTAAAACCATATTCTTCTTTAAATCATAAGTATAAGTTACTGCTTGTTTTAAATATTCACAAACCTTTTTAACTTTTTCTGGACTAACATAAAATAAGTTATCTCCATCATATACACCCATGCCAATTATCTTACCTAAATGATAATTTTCCTTATCACACTCAATATAATAAGAAACGCACTTTTCTATATTTATTTCATGAACATCACTAAGTTCTTTAAAACTAACATCAAGTTTTACTTGCTTCTTAGGTATCTTCTTTAAAAATGAATAAAACTCTAAATCAGCAAATAATTCATCTAATGAGTCGTTGCGTCCCATATATTTCATACTATCTAAAGTATCTTCTAGGGGAACTTCTCTATATATAGTGCATATATCTTTACTAAAGAAAGCACTATCTCTATCGTTAACTAACTTATCATGAGTAGCCCCTTTAATTAAATCAATATTAGCATAAATGTTTTCTAAAGTACCATACTCTTGTAATAGTTTTAAGGCCGTCTTTTCACCAATCCCTTTAACACCTGGCACATTATCTGAAGCATCTCCACTTAATGCTTTTAGGTCAATAATTCTAATTGGCTCAATTCCATAATCATCTTTAAAAGTCTCTTTATTATATCTAATGAAACCTTTTTGTTTTAAAAGTTTAACATCAACAACATCACTAATTAATTGTAATAAGTCTCTATCTGAAGACACAATGGTCGCATCAAACTCAGGATCCTTATCAGCCATAGACGCAATAGTTCCAATAATATCATCTGCCTCAAAATTTTCTACTTCATAATGTTTAATCCCCATTGCTTCAAGTATCTTTCTAGCATAAGGCATCTGCACTTTTAAATCTTCTGGAGTTTCTCTTCTTCCTTCTTTATAATGATCATACTTTTCATGTCTAAAATTTTTACCAATATCAAAAGCAACTGCCATATATTCAGGCTTTTCTTCCTCAACAATCTTATTAATCATTGAAGTAAAACCATACAAAGCATTAGTTGGAAAACCTTTACTATTTTTCATAATATTTCCAGTATAAGCAGTCGCATAATAACTTCTAAACATTAAATTATTTCCATCAACAAGTATAACTTTTTTCATATCCTCACCTAAATCTTATTATACCCTATTTTCTTATTATTTCAAAAAAAAATAAGCACTTTGCTTACTTAATTTTAATTAAACCAGCGTCTACTTCCTCTAAAGCACGACCTAATTCCTTCTTATTCTTATAATCGCTTTCTTTCATTTGTAACCATCCAGTTTCCTGAATTTGTTTCGCTCTCTCAGCAATCACATGAACTAGCTTATACTTTGAGTCGACCTGATTTAATATTTTATCAACAGATGGATATAACATTTAAATCACCTCTCCTACACATTCTTAATATAATACAAAAATTAAAAAAGAAAAACAAAACTAAAAGAAAATATACACTAATTTGACAAACTACTTTTTCCAGTCTTGTAATCTATATCTATTCCTGTTTCTACATTATACACATAAACATGAAATTTAAGCCCAGCACCATTATCTTCAACACTTTTAGCTTCCATCTCAATTCCACTAGCAACTAAATTATCTCCATAAAACTTAGGTGTCACTCTATACATAACATGATTACCAGTTTCTTTAATATAACTAGCTACTTTATTTTCAAACTCTAACATAGTTTTACTATTAGTCTCTCTAGTACAAGTAATCAAATTATTGGGATTAGCATTTTGTCCAGTTAACTGGTATCCAATTAAATGACACCTATTATATAAATACTTACCATCAACAATATCATACTTAACTGTATGCCACCCACTAGGTTTAACACTGCCAATAGATCCTCTTTTTTCAGTCGGCATCAAATCAGGTCCAATACTAGCATAAGCAACGCCACATCTACCAAGTGAATCTAAATCACTATAAAGTTCAAAAGAATCTTTAACAAGCTCACTAAAAGAAGGCTCATTATTATCAATAACAACATAAGGCTCCCCATTATATAAAGGAACCTCATCTATACCATAGCTAACACTCTTATTATTAAATATAACAAAAGCAAATATAGCTATAAATATACATTCACATAAATATCTATAAAATCTTTCCATAAAACCTACTCAACAATATAAGGATCTTCTGAGGTGCCAGAACCACCAGAAATTGTAGTCGAAGATACAAGAGAAATGGCAGGCCGCAAACCACCGACGCCGCTCACGTAGTTGTCGTACAAGTTGCCCGAGTTCACGAACCAAACGCCAGCGTAAGCGCCACTGAAGTAGAAAGGCGACAAAGACCACCACCATGTAGTTCCAGTATTTTCTTGTAAATATGTAGA
>OIZL01000702.1_pt1 | contig 22534 bp, 15 predicted proteins | sample 1588541 | NCBI WGS metagenome assembly OIZL01 (sample SAMN03283285) | human gut metagenome | biome: human-associated habitat; material: feces | host: Homo sapiens | place: Peru | collected 2012 | reverse complement strand
CATTACCATCTTCATTATAAAAGAATTCAGAAGCATAAATTTCTTTAAAATATTTTCCTATACTAGAGCCTTCAATTATTTCTCTAAGTCCTGAAGATATAATATAATGTTCTACTTCCATTCCAACTTCTTTACCATATTCATTAATTCTCGTAAACCATTCATTAACTCCCGGAAATAATTGAATATTTTCTCCCATCTTATTTAAATACTCTCTTTTTAAAGGACGATTATTATTTGCCATCTTTTGAAACATCAAATACATATATGTTAATACTTGATCCATCATATTTTCTTGCCTTAACTTGTCAGCTTCTGTCCAGAAATCTTTTGCCTCAATTCCTAAATTAGGAATAAAAGTATATTCCTGCATATCCTTAGTACATAGCGTTTTATCAAAATCATACATTATTGCTATTACATTTTTTCTCATATTACACCTCTTAATCCTCTATCTTAAGTATCTTATCTTCAATTAATGAATATAAATAAATATTTACTACTTTATTACTAATACTCTCAATATATTTTTTGTATCCCCTTAACTGTAAATTATATTTTTCATCCATAATATTCTTAAGTTTATAATCAATAATATTAATATAATCATCATATTCAAGCATTAAATCTATCACACCATTATAAACTATATTATTCTCTTGATAACTAAACTCATATTCCCTATATACATTTATATAATCAGAAGAAATAACATTAAACAACTTTTCTAAATATTTATTATTCTTTTTATCAAAGTCCGCATATTCTAGTTCTTCATGAATCAATGTTCCATATTTCATTGCCTTAACACTATCAATATCAAGTATATCACTTTCTTTAGAAAAATGTTTATTTTCACCTACTTCATAATTAATTTTAATTTCTTTTTTATCAATAACTTCCCCATCAGTATGTTTTGTAATTTCTTTTAACTTAATTATATCATAATCATGCGTATAATTAGCTTCTTTATTTACAACATACTTATCTATAACATCTATTGAATTAAGAATATCCAAAAAAGATCTGTATTTAAGTCTCATATTCACAGGCACTAGTCTTCCATATCCATTCTTTTCTTTATTTAAAGAAGTAACAATTATCATTTTCTCCCTACATCTAGTAAGAGCTACATAAAAAAGCCTTATTTTTTCCGATATTTCTTCTTTAAAGAAATTATCTACATATAAATCTTTTAATATATTTTGACTTATATCACCATTTTCATTAATGTATGGAAGGATAATTCCCCCTTTATCACTAACAAGTATCTTATCATTAATTTCTTTTATTGTAAATTCATTATGCATACCCGTAAAATAACATAAACTAAATTCAAGCCCTTTAGATTTATGAATATTCATAATTTTTACTGCATTATCTATACTAGTATTAGTAGAGTATTTTATTGTAAGACCTTTATTAAGCACATCTTCAATATAATTAATAAACTCATCTAAATTATAACCAAGCCCAGATAAATTACTAGCAATATCTAAAATATTATCTATTCTTATTAAATACTCATCTATTCCACTTAAAGTAGTTAATTTTTCATAAATATTAAATACCATAAATATCTCATTAATAATATCTTCTAAAGGATAGTTTAAATTTATTAGTTTACATTTCTTAATAATCTCATCTTGATAGTATCTTTTATTCTTATCTATTTGATAAATCATATCATCACTATATGTAAAAATAAAAGATCTCGCCACAGAAACAAATAAATATCTAAACTTATCATCAATTATTCCCTTATTCACATAATCCACTAAAGATATTAAATTCTTAATAATTAATACAACATTATCATTAGTAAGCTCATGATCCATATATATTACCGAAGGAATTTCTTCATATTCCAAAATCTTTTTATATTTATCCAAATATTTATTTCTATCAGTAATAATGCATATATCACTATATTTAATATCTCTAAGACGATTGCTCTTCTTATCAAATACCTGATACTTATTTTTAATCTTTTCATGAATATCTTCACTAATAATAAATATTTCTTTCTCTTCACGAGTATACATAGTATTTATTTCATTATCATAGTTATATATCTCTAAATTATTATCATGTCCTGGATTCTCTAAATCATATGCTGTATTACCATATACCATATTATGACTATCTAAATAATCAGCATTCCCTATCTCATCATCCATTATTAAATTAAATATCTCATTAATATTAAATAACGTCTCATTCCTACTACGAAAATTCTTAAGTAAGTCAATCTTAATTCCCCCATCATGCTTACTATATCTATTGTATTTATCCTGAAATATATAAGGATTAGCATTCCTAAATCGATATATAGATTGCTTAACATCGCCAACCATATAAACATTATTATTGCTAATTAAACTTACAAATTCTTCCTGAATATTAGAAGTATCCTGGTATTCATCTACCATAATTTCATTAAAATAATTCCTTATCTCTTCTCTTATCTCCAAATTATTTTGCACAATTCCCAAAGCCATATGCGCAATATCATTAAATTCATAACTTCCTGTCTTATCTTTATACTTAGCTACTTCATTATCCATTTTACTAATAATATTTAATATCACTTGAATATTTCTTCTTGTTTTCTCTATACCAAGTGTTAATTCATTCTTATCTTTAAATCTTAACAATTTCTTTATTTCTTCAATTTTCTTCTTAAGTTCTTCTTTTAGGACTAGTCCATTCTCATCTACCAAAGTAAACCTAACAGGACTCTTGCTCATAAATAGTACATATTCATCATACTCTACTGCATTAAACAAACCATTAAAATATTCATCAATTTTCTTAATTAAGCTATCACTACAATAACTAGTAAATTCTTCATAAATATCCTTAAGTTGAATAACTTTATTTCTAATAAGATGCATATAATCATTTATCATTTTACCTATAAATTCTTCATTATCATAATGTAAAAAATAGTCTTTAATATATTTCTCTTTATCTAATTGTAAATCTAATTTTTCCGATAATTTAATAATATCCTTCTTAAGACTAGTATCATCTTTCAAACAAAAGTCATTAATCAAATTATCAAAATCTTCTTCACCATACATCTCATCAAATATCTTATCTATTACTTTATATTTATATATAGTAATAATATTACTATCAGTTATTCCAATGTTTTTACTAATATTAAGCTTATAAGCATATTTCTTAACTACTGATAAAGCATAACTATCAAAAGTTGTAATATAAGCTGCATCAAGTAAATTTAATTGTTTAGTTAAATTGTTTTTAATAATTGCATCCCTAATACGATTTTTCATCTCACTAGCAGCCTCATTAGTAAAAGTTAATACTAATAGTTTAGAAACATCAACACCAGACATAATCTTTCTAATAACTCTTTGAGTTAAAACAGCTGTTTTTCCCGAACCAGCTCCTGCTGATACAATTATATTTGAACCTTCTGCATCAATAGCCCACTGTTGTTCTTTTGTATTAGCCATTACTATCCCCCTCTTCCGTATTAGTAGTAGTAATAATTATCTTATCCTTATTAGTCATATTACATATATCCTTAAATTTACAATATTCGCATCCTACTTCAATATTATCAATAACCTTTGGATTAATTACAAACTCGTTATTCTTTATCATTTTAATTACCTTAAGAATTTCTTCTTCAGTTTTTCTTACAATATCATCTATCTCTTCATTAGACAGCACTTTACTATATTTAGAAAAACTACCATCCTTAAGTGTCCTCATACCCTTAATAACTTTTGAATTATCATAATTATTGTCAATTATTGATAAAACATCCCTATCACTATTAGAGTATCCAATTAATCTATAATCTCTTTCTTTAACATTAATTCTTTGTAAATAAAACCCTACACATACCGGATTAATAAACTCTAATCTCTTAGATAAATATAAATATATTGGCAATTGCATATTAAGCCCATATTCTAAGTATTTCAAATCTATTTGATCCTGACCTGTCTTATAGTCAATCAAAGCATAATAAGTTCGCCCATCATTTTCATAATATAGTATCTTATCAATAATTCCCTTAAAAACAATCTTTTCACCAAAATCTACTTGAATCTTTTTCTCATACATTGCCTTGTTAAATAAACTATATTCTTTTTCTTCTAAAACATGATCTAATAACTCTTTTACTATCACACGATATTTATCTAAAAAGAATCTCTCTTTCTTTGTAAGTACTCTATCACTTAAATATTCAGAAATATACTTATCTGTATCATTTTCATTATTACTCAAACATTTTTGCATAACATAATGAACAGTTGAACCAATTACCGCACTAAAATTTTCCTCATATATATCCAATTTCAAAATTTTACTAAGATAATATCTAAATGAACATTGATTATATAATTTCATATCTGAGTATGATAAAGTAAGCCCATCTTGTATTCTATTAATACCAGAATATTTATTTGAATAACTCTGATAATCTATCTTAAAATTACTATATAAATCATCAAAATCATCATCTTTTACACCATATTTTAAATACTTATCATACCCTCTCATTAATTTTATCTTATTATATACCTCACTATAACTATCACAGTATTTTGTATTACCATCAATTACTCTAAAATAATTACACATTGTCGAAGGATAATACCCCTTCTTATTATCACTTTTCTTATAAGTAATAATTAAATTTTTAATATCTTTAAGACTATTTAATATATCTTCTCTTAAATATTTATTTTTCTCTTCTATCGTTTCTATTCCTACATACTCTCGAATATTATCAGTAATATAATCAATATCCTTATAACTATTAGGAACTACTCCATCATTAAATCCTAACATAAAAATATATTCGTCATCCTGAGTAATATAATTTAAATAATCTATAATTTCTATTCCATTAGCGTATCCCTTAGAAGAGATTTCTGTATTCTCTAACTTATACCTAAGCAAGTTAATATCATTATAAATAATATACTTATTAATAACCTTAACCAATTCAAAATACATCTCATCCTCTTTATCAATTAATTCTATTGCTTCAGTTATATTCATTTCATTAAGATTACTAATAAACTTTCTAACAATTTCATAAGATGATAAACTTCTCTTGTATGGAATATTAACCTTAAGATTAAATAAAGTAAAAATTCTCTCAATCGTATTATAATAGTCCTTATTCACATTAGTTAACTTAATCTTGCTAATATCTACTCCTTGACTAATCAAATTACCAACCTCATGAGCAACATATTCCACTTCTTCTTCCATTGTATTATAAACATATACATTATGTTCATAGTTGTTATATACTCTTTCCTTTACCTGATAACTTACACCATCAAGTAGTCTTTTTATAAAATTATTAATTCTAACATTATAAAATATTACTGGAGTTTTTCTTACATATTCCAAAAAACCATTATTATATTTAAGTAGTTTCTTATCCCTAAGTTCTTTTTTTATTTTAACTAAAAAATCTAACTTTTCATTATTATAATTTTTATCTTCTACATAACATAAATTATCTAAATACATCTTTGCAACTTCATATTTAAATCCATAAGTCTTTATTAGTTCAATTATTGCTTCTTCATCATAACTAAAAGTAATCTTTCGAGTAAACTCATCAATATCCATCATTTTAATAGGTATTAATTTATGCATTCCTAAGATCTTTTCTTTAACACCACTATCACATATCATTAATGTTTCTTTATTTAAATCATCTATAAAATCTAGCATAATCATAAACCACCTACTCATAAAATAACTATATCATTCTTTTTATTATCTGTCAATAGAAAACAAACATATATTCGTATATCGTTTGAAATATAATATTCTATCTATAACAAATAAAAATATTAATAATAATGTATTATAAAAAATAATATACCTATATATAATCTAAATTAGACATATAAAAACCTCATCTCTTTTTATATTCAAGAAATGAGATTTATAACAAAACTCTACTTATCTTGAGAATTATTCTTATCCTCTATATCATTCTCGTTACTTTTAGAAACAATATTATCATTATCATTTTTCTCTTTATCTTCAAGTTTACTCGTAGAATTCACTATATCTTTAGTCTTATTAACCTCTTCTATATTTTTATTCTTTTTAACTTTCTTTTTCTTATTTTTCTTTTTCTCTTCCTTAAGTTTCTTTTTTGCTAATAATTCTTCTTCAATTTTTTGTTGGAATTTAATTAATTCTTGTTCTTCACGTCTAGATACATTAATAGCCATACCAAATACAAATATATATGACAAGAAATATACCCATACCATCAAAATAATCATTGAAGACAAATTACCATATAAAATATCATATCTAGCAAAATAAGTTAAATAAAATTTAAATACTAAAGTAGCCATAGCCCACATCATAGTAGTAAATATTGCTCCATAAGTCGTCTCACTACTAATAATATTTTTAGAAGGAGCTATCGTATATATTAACTTAATATTGATATATATAATAAATAATGTTAATGGCCATTTAATAAAACTAAATACTATTCTAAAGTCATCTATATAATTTTCTAATATTTTAGCCTTACTCATTAAATATAATATATTATCACCAAATATTGGTACCACTATCAAAAATACAAATAAGATAATAATCAAAATTAATAAAACAAATGAACTTATTCGATCTTTTAACCAATCTCTATTCTTAATTTTATATAAAGCATTAGAAGTAGTAATTATAGCGTAAGTTCCATTTGAAGCAAGTACAAAAGCCATAATATTAAATAATCCTACCTTATTATCAAATCCCTTACCAGAAATAACATCTATTACTACACCACTTACCTGGCTAGGCATAAGTCCCTTAATAAAATCTGCTACAAAATTAATTGATATACCAAAAGAATTAGCTAAAAGAACTATAACTGTTAGAAGTGGAATTATTGCTAATATTAAGTAGAAGGCAATATTTCCAGGTAATATTGCCATCTCCGGTTTCCTTAATATTTTAAATAGTTTTCTAAAATACCCCTTAATTTTTTCACCCATAATTATTCTCCATAAATTATAATTTTTCTTTTGCTTGTCTCATAGATAAAGTAGCTTCATTAATTGCATCATCTATTGTTTTAATATCATCAGTTATCATACTATAACCAAAACTTGCACCAAATTCATGAGGTAAATTTTTCATTTCCTTACTTAATTTACGAATATATTCTTGAATTTTCTTCTCATCATATCCTACCATATATATCAAAAATTCATTACCATCTGTCCTAACAATATCCGTATTTTCCTCTTGATTATTTATTAAAATACTAGCAGCCTTCTTAATAACTTCATCTCCCTCTGCATGTCCATAATTATCATTAATATATTTAATATTATTAAGATCTAATATCACAATACTTTGAGGATATATCACATTATCTTCCCAAGTTTTAATATTATAATTAAGATAATTTCTATTCTTTAAAGAAGTCATTACATCAATAAATTTTAATTTATCATCCTTAGTAATATTTTCTTTCTTCTTACCTTTTCTAAGTATCAAATATAAAACTACTAGTCCCATTATAGTAATACCAAGAATAATAGCAATATACTTAACCATCACAGATAATTCATTCTTAGAATTAACCATATAATCAGTATTATATTCATATCTAATATTCTTATAATTAATACTACTAATATAATAACTAAATAATTTAATAAATGTTTGATTCTTATTTACATCTCTAATTGCAAAAGAATAATCATTATCAAGTACTCCTTCATATAAAACCTTATAATTCTTAAACTTTCTATCTTTATAGTATTCATAAGTATCAAAATTTAACATTACTATACTTTTATTACTAACATTTCTAAGAAGTTCATCAGTATTAATAAATCCTTTCGGAGTAATTCCATTAACACTTAAATAATCATATAAATAAGTACCACTAACCGTATATACTTCTTGTCCATTTAAACTTCTAATTGAATTCATCGGATAATTATCTTTACTCAAAATAACATACTTCTCCTCAAAAGGACTAATCGTATTAACTACATCTACATTTACTCCTGTTGTATTAAAATTAGCAAACAATACATCAACTTCTCCTCTAGAAAAAGCCTGCTTTAATTCATTAACGTTATTGTATCCAACTAATTTAAAATCAACATCTGCCGTATCTTCAAATCCACTTAAATAATTAGCCAAAGTTCCTACAAATTCCTTATTAATCATATTCTCATAAGGCATATTAGCTACATAACCATATACATAATTACTAGCATTATAATTCATTCTTTCAGCTTCACTAATCTTACTAAACTTAAAAAATGCATCCAAGAAATAAGTCTTATATTTCTCTTCTTCAAAATCTTTCTGATAAATCATTGTGAACTTATTCATAATACTCTTTAAAGTCTTATCATTATTTACCGTTAAAACATACTTTTTATATAATTCATCAAGATGAAATACCACACTCAAATCATTTTCAATAATATCATCTAAATATAAATTATTAGGAACCACTCCATAAGATATTTCTCCTTGATTAAGTAAATCAATCATCTCTTGAGTATCCTTACAAGAGGTATACTTAACTCCAACTGCCTCATTCAAATAATATCTTACATTACTAGTGTCTTCTTCCAGTACACCAATTGCCTTATCACGAAGAGAAGAAATACCATTAATATTATCATTATTTTTTCCAATCAAAACATATTTATCGGTATATAATAAAATATCGTTCTCACCAAGTTCTTCATTATAATTAAGAATTCTAAAAGATACATCTCTCATATTAGTAGATCCCCCTACCAAGTATGATACCTTATTAAATTCTATTCCATAAGAATTAGTAAACTCTTCTAAGTATGAAAATATCATGCCTTCTCCATCTTGTCCATATACTGGTACATCATTATATACTGATACATCTATCACATTACTCTTATGATTATTTATCCAGTTCTTCTCTAACAAAGAAAAACTAGAAGAATCCTTCGTATAATTAAGAATAAATATAACTACACATACCAGTAAAAGTAATCCAATTATTGATAAAATAACTATTTTATTTGTTTTATTATTCTTCTTCATAACTAACTCCTAACTTTTAGTCCAACTAATATAATCATTATTTGGATGTTTTGTACCTACTATTACAAAAGACGTATCCTCTTCCCCCTCAGCTACTTCTTTCTGTTGACGTAAAAAATATTCAAAATCATAATATTTTACTACCTTTTCATTATAATAACCATAAGTCTTATTAGCAATCTCTTTTGCCTTATCTTTACTAACATCATCTTCAAAAGTAATCGTCATATATATAATCTTCCCTTGAGTTCTAACGCTAACTTCCCTTACTTCATCCATATCTTTTATTTCACTAATAAGTTTATCCGTCTCACTCTTATCAATACTAACTAATCCATTAAGTCTATCTCCATATTCACCTTTACCTGAAGAAAATAGCATTCTAGCAAATATTGCAAATATTACTATCAGTAGTATTAATGCTAACCCTCCAACAATTGCTAACCCCTTATGTCTTTTTATTAAATTCATTTTATCTTCCTCCATATATATATCTAAATTATACAATAAAATATCTTTTTTTTCAATTACTAATATATAATATGTTATATTTTTCTTATTAAAACAAAAGAATAGTATTCCTATTCCTTGTTAAATAACCAATCAAATGCCTCTTGATAATCCATCTTCATCTGTGTCTCACCATGCCCATATCTATTATAAGTAATCTTTCTAGCTACTCCCCCAGCCGCCAGTATCATATCAACATTTGCCTGCATACAGTTAATATAACCAGCATCTTGACCAGTAGATCCAGATATTGCTAAAACTCTTGTACTCTTAAAATTATTAGCATTAATATTACCACAACAACTAACAGGCATTGCTCCCTTAAAATATCCAGGATAAGTATTAACTAAATTCCAAGTACCAATAGCTCCCCTACTAAAACCAGTTATATATATTTCATCCTTATTAACCTTATACTCATCTGCCACCTTATCAAGTATTGCCTTTAATGTCACTACTCTAGAAGAACTATTCCAATCCGATGCCGTAGTAATTGGAGCTACTAATATATACTTATCTCCTTGATACTTCTCTGGAAATTGCACCTGAGGTAGCCCCTTAACCTTACTACTACTACCTACTTCACTATCCCCATGCAAGAACATTACAAGCCTACCATTACTATGAGAGCCTTCTGGTACATTTAACCAGTATTCCATCTTCACGCCACCACTCGGAGAAATACTATATAATTCAAATTTAGAACTATATTTAACAATATCTTCTTTCATTGAACAATTAATATTCTTACTATTTAGGGCCTTATCATATATTACTACTGATACACTACTATAATCCTTATCTAAAGTAATATTATTACTACTATAATCTCGTCCATTTACTACATACTTACTAATTCCCGTATTGTCTACTGCCTTAATATTAATCGAAGTCTTACCATTACCATATAACCCAGTGCATGATCCATTAGGAGCTTCCTTATCAATATTACTAACTAAAATACTCTTCTCCTGACTCTTACCTAACTTATCATATATAGAAAACTTATATTCCCCATTCTCATTTACCTGATAAGTATATTTCTTCTCACTTACCCTCTCTCCATTAGGCACCACCATATAATCAAAATAATTATCTACTACATATATATTTATTCCTACACTTCCATTAGTAATCTTCTCATTATCAAGATTAATAGATATATTACTACCCATAACTATTACAGTTCTAGATACTTGTGTACTAACTCCCGTAGAATTAGTAACCATATAAATAATTCTATATATTCCTTCCTTACTCGTATCTACTTCATTCTTAACAATAACCTTATCCGTTAAATTACTATCAATAGAGTCTATTACTGTATATCCTGGTTCTTTATACTCATCTCCAACGCGCAAATACATAGTCACTTCACCACTTAAGTATATTGAAGTAGCTCCAATAGGTTTCTCTATTACTGATACATATCTAACTACCTTTGTATCTCCTAAAGTATATATCACCTTATAGTCTCCCACTACTGAAGTATTAACATCATCACTAACCACTACCTTATCAGTAAAATCTACTCCCTTATCATTTCTAGCAGAGTATCCCGGATCAACATATTCACTATCCTTATAGATCATAATTAAATCTTCACCATCTAAATCAATAAAATAATTATCTTTCTTATCCCTAGTAAGTAAAATAATTCCTATAATTACTAGTACAATAACTCCACTAAAAATAATTATCTTCTTATAGTCAATATTATTAAAATCTATTTTCTTAATACTAAATTTCTTTTTCTTACCAAATTCTTTATCTATATTAGTATTTATCTTATCCTTAAAATACATCACCATCACTCCACATCTTTTTTCTTCCAATTAGCCTTAAGAGTAATATTATCATTAATTACCATATCTTGATTAAATACTCTTCCATTATATATCCAACCAATAAACATGTATCCATCCTTCTTAGGAGACACTATTTCTCCTAGTTTTTCTCCCTTAACTAACTGTATACTCTCTATCTCATTACCCCCATCAGTATCAAATGCTACCTCTACATATTGAATATTCTCCCATTTAGCTCTAATTTCTATATCTTCATATACTTTTCTACTAAAATCATATTCTGCATCATCCTTATACCAGCCAATAAATGTGTATCCATTTTTTGTCTGTTCACTTGGTCTATCTAACTTACCACCATAATTAACAGTCACAACTATGTCGTCGTCCCCATTATCCAACAAAAATTTAACACATACCTTTTCTTTCTGATATTTTGCTACTAATGTTATATCTTCTAAAATATCCATATCAAAATCAAACAACTCATCCCCATAATACCAACCTAAGAATATATAACCACTCTTCTTAGGAGGATCAGGTCTAACTGCTTTATCTCCAATTTGAACTGTCTGTTCTTTTTTATAATCAATAAAATCATATGTTATTGTAGCCTTATCCTTATTAACTTCTGGTTTTGCTGTATAACTAGCTAAAATATCCATATCCCTATACACCGGATCATCTTCATCAATATACTCACCATCACTCATCCAAGATACAAATATATATCCTTCTTTCTCTGGTACTAAAATATGTTTACTACCAATAGTATCTCCCTCATTAATAATAACTGATGACATTACTTCTCCAGTATCATTAATAATTCTAACAGTATACGTCCTATCCTTACAACCAGTCAATAAAATAATAACTAAGCTTATTCCTAAAAACCACTTCTTATTCATCTATTACTACCTCTTTATCTCTATATGTTTAATATCATCATCTTAGATACCACTAATTGATACTTATCAAGTCTCTTTTCTACTCTCCCACTTACTCTAACTATATCATGTTCTTCTATCTCTCTATTTTCTTTATATATTAAAGGGAATAATACCAAGTCAACACTCCCATACTCATCAATCCCATTAATAAAAGCCATTACATCATTATTCTTAGTAATTACTTCTCTAATTCTACCTACTTCTAAAATAAGTTCTATATACTTATTAACCATCTTATCAATAAGTAGCGTACTATAATTATTATTTTCTCTATACTTACTAACTGGATGCTCTGATATATAAAAGCCAAATAATTCAAACTCATGACGTATCTTCTCATCATTAGAGTATTCTTCTACCCTCTCTATAACAGGCTCTGGTATTTCTACTAAACTATTATTCCCAAGTAATTCTATATAATTAATTATATTATCCATATTATATATAAGAGTCTTTTTATTATAACCAAAACAATCAAAAGATCCTGCTTTAACTAAACACTCAATTACTTTTCTATTAACCGTCTGATTATACATTCTCTTAATAAAATCAATAAAACTAGTAAATCTTCCCTCTTCTCTTTCTTTAAGTATTAACCTAGTAACACTATTTCCTACATTCCTAATAATAGATAAAGGACATATTATCTTACCATCACTTATCATATATTTATCTATTGATTCATTAATATCAGGCTTAACTACTTGAATATTCCTACTACGAATCATTGCAATGTATTTACTAGTCTTATCTATATTATTAATCGTATTATTAAGAAGAGATTCCATAAAATAACTATAAAAATGTGTCTTTAAAAAAGCCATCCTATATGATATTAAAGAATAAGCTACAGCATGAGACTTATTAAATCCATAATTAGCAAATTTAAGTATCAAGTCATATACCCTAGTAGCCACTTCCTTATCATATCCTCTATTTATACTATTAACAATAAACTTATCTCTCTCTTCTAACATTACTTCTGTCTTCTTCTTACTCATCGCTCTTCTTAATATATCTGCTTCTCCTAAAGAATATCCTGCCATTACTGAAGCTATCTGCATAATCTGCTCTTGATAAATAATTATTCCATAAGTCTCCTTTAAAATACTCTCCAAATCTTTATGTAAATAATCTATCTGATGCTTACCTTCTCTTCTACTTAAATATTCTGGAATACTTTCCATTGGTCCCGGCCTATATAAAGCAATAGCAGCTACTATATCACGAAAAGCATTAACCCTTAACTTCTTCAAGAAACTAATCATTCCTGCTGACTCAAATTGAAATATCCCATCAGTATCTCCCTTACTAAATAATTCTAGTGTCTTCTTATCTTCTTCCGGTATATTATTAAAAGTAATATTTAACCCAGTATCCCTTCTAATACTCTCAATAACTTCATTAATCATCGTTAAATTACTTATTCCTAAAAAGTCCATCTTAAGTAACCCTAAAGATTCTAAATAATCCTTAGAGTATCCTGATACATACATTCCCATTTGATTCTTATATAAAGGTATCACCTCATCTATATCATACTTACTCATTACAATACCAGCAGCATGCACAGATACATGACGTGGTAACCCCTCTAAATGACTTCCTATCTTAAATATCTTCTTAACTTCCAAAGAATTATCAATCAATTTCTTTAACTTATCATTATTCTTATATGATTCAATTAAAGATCCCGTAGTCATCCTAGCAACCGTATCAATTAAACTATTCTTACATCCCAGTACTCTTCCCAAATCTCTAATAACCTGTTTAGCTCCTAAAGTATTAAAAGTAATAATACCTACTACCCTTTTCTCTCCATATCTTCCTATTACATAATCAATAACTTCTCCACGTCTCTCTGCATCAAAATCTATATCAATATCAGGCATTGTAATTCTCTCAACATTTAAAAATCTTTCAAATAATAAATTATATTTAATTGGATCTATCTCTGTTATTCCTAAAGTATAACTAACTAAAGAACCAGCGGCCGATCCTCTACCAGGACCTACCAATATATTATTCTTCTTAGCATATAACACATAATCATACACTATCAAAAAATAGTCATTAAATCCCATCTTATTAATTACTTCTAATTCATAATTAAGTCTCTCTTCATATTCACGTCTAATTACCCCATTAAGTCTCTTATTAAGCCCCTTATGACTTAACACATTTAAATATTCTCTACTATCAATATTACTATCATATATTGGTAATAATCCATCTATATATGAAAATTCAACATTACACTTATCTCTAATCTCTATAGTATTATCAATATCATTCTGATAACTATTCTCTCTTACTTCTTCAATAGTAAGTAAATGCTTACCCATATAATTACCAAAAGCATATTCTCCAAGTACCTTACCTTCTCCAATCATCTTTAAATAATCCAAGTATTCATAATCATCCTTATCAATATAACTAACATCATTTATATATACTGCACCGTCTTCTATCTTATCACGAATATCCTTATCGTCATACCCAATATATCTGTCTACGTATATTTCATATATCTCTTGATTAAAATACTTGTATGGCATAACTAATATAAGATTATCCTTATATTCTTCTAGATCACTAATTAATAAATTCCTATCAGATACTATCGTCGTTAACTTAATTAAATTCTTATATCCTTCTATATTTTTAGCATACAACAAAACTACATATTCAAAAATATGCAGTTCTACTCCAATAATTGCTTTAATATTATATTTCTTGCATTCTTGGTAAAATTCCATTACCCCAAACATATTAGATTCGTCTGTTATAGCTAAAGCCTTATACCCATAATTATACGCCTTATTAACAAGTTTCTTAATATCATTTAAACTATCAAGTATTGAATAACTAGTTTTAACTTGTAATGCCGTATAATCATTCATCGTATTATCCTTCTTTCTCTAAAATCTCCACATAAAATACATTATAAGTAATACTCCAACTGCAATAACTGAAGCTAAGATTGCTACATTAGTAAATCCACCACTCTTAAAACCAATATCTGCTCCAAGTATTGAACCCTTAAATTTCTTAGCAAGCTTACTTTCTTTCTTTAAATTATGATTAGCTAACTTATATCCACTACCTAATTTAACCTCATAATCATCATCTGAATTAATCATTAAAGTTTCTTCAGTTCCATCTTCATTCTTATAACTCTTACTAATATTATTCATAATTTCTCCTCACTTTCTATACTTTCTATTTTCTTTTATTTTCACTAATCATTACCTTGTTTTCACATAACTGCTTAATTCTCTCAATTATTCTTCTAGCCTTAACATGATCAACATCCTTATTAGATACTGCCAAATGTTCTTCTAACTCTTCTATCGTTAAATTAGAAGTAAAGAATGTTGCTAATCTATTATCCATCCTATATTGTAAAATAGTACCAAGCACCTCATCCCTAGACCATTCCGTGACACTATCAGCACCAATATCATCAAGAAGTAAATATTCAGCATTCTTTATCATCTTAAACTTCTTCTTATATTCTTCAGCATCATAAAATGATTCCTTCAAACTCCTTAAAAATTCCGGATAATATACTACAGCTACTCTCTTACCACTCTTAGCTATCTCATTTAACATTGCACTAACTAAATAAGTCTTTCCACATCCAAAATTACCAGATAAATATAACCCCTTATGATATTCCCCCTTCTTAAAACTAGTTAAGTATTCTTTTATCCATTTAATAACTTCAAATCTATTCTTATCTTTAGTATCAATATCTCTCATCGTTGCTTTAATTATATCACTATTAATATTATAATAATATACATTATCTAATTTTTTATTTTCTTTATCAAGTTCTCTCTTATATTTACAAGGAACATAAGCAAATTCTATAGAACCATCTATCTTATTAGGATAATAAACATATCCCTCTACTTCATTCTTACATTCAAGTATATTCTTACAACCCTTACAGTTTCTAATCTCACAAGCACTCTTCTCAATCTTAGTAGTATATTTCATTAAAGTATCATTATCTAATTCCAACTTATTACAGATCTTTCTAAATACCATATCATTATCATAGTCATTCTGAAAATCTCTTTCTAACTTATAATCACTTTTTCCAAACTTACTATCTTTAATAACTTCTTTTAAGTTCTCCATTATCTATACTCCTTAAGCATCTCTTCAATAGCCTCTCTCTCTTCATCAGTAGCTACTTCCTTATTAATATCTTTATCAAACCATACAGGTACTGTATTACTATTCTTATTATTAACATTCTTCTTAATACTTTGACTACGAATATTCATCTGATGATTCTTCCTAGCAATCTCCATAGCATCCTCTACAGTCTCAATCTTCTTTCTTATCCATTGTCCAGCAATCGTCTCCACTAAAGACTTAGTAAGCTTATTATCATTAGTCTTAAGAACATAATCAATAAGAACATTAACTACCCCTGGCTTTAACTTATAATCAATTATTAAGTCTTCAAGTAATTTTAAATCTCTCTTAACCGGTTCAGCATCTCCACACTTACTTCTTAAAAAATCATAAGGACTAACCGTCTCAAAAGTATATATCATCTTAGCCATTCTAGAAGTATCTCCAATAGGTTTTCTTAAATATTCCGGCTGTGTCTGTTCAATAACCGTAGGTAATAACCCACTATGATCAAACTGATAATGATCCCTTGCTACCTTCCTAACCTCATCCCTATTAACAGTACCCCTCTCATTAATACATGACTTAATAATATTAGCCATATGAGATACATCTATATCATATAGAAATGCTAAAGAAATAATTAATTCCTGCATATCTTTAGTAAATATCTTCTTATCTACTTGCTTAGGCATACTCTCTATCAAAAAATTTATATCAAAATTACTATCTATATTTAGCTTTAACTTATTATATTTCCTAATATTATCTTTATATATATCAAAAGAAGTACAAGGAATACTCTCAAATACCTGACTAAACTTCTTAGTCACTTCAACATATCCCTCTTTATTAACCCTAGGATTCTTAAAATAATTAACTAATCTTTCATATTCCATCTTTCCAACATTATTATATAAAACTATATTAAATATTGGATGAGTAAAAAATTCATGACTAGATACTGGTGAATATAATTCATATATATAACTATTAACACTATCTTGCTTCATATAACTCTTTAATAATCCAATTGCTTCCAATACCCCTCTAACCTCAAAAAGCTCCTTATTAGATATATGTAAATTAGCAAGTATATGTGCATGTGTTAAATTATCACTAATAACCTTCATACTATTAAGATCATTATACAGTAGATTATATAAAGATACAGCCATAGGCCCTATAATAGGTAAATATAACTTATTAATAACTTCCATATCTAAATCAGTAATAACACTCTTATTAATAACCACATATTCATCTGCTGGTAATAAAGCCATATCCATATAAACCACCTATACATAAATTATATCATCATTTCCAAATAAAATCTATAATTATTTCATATATTTTTAACTTAAATAAATACTAAAATAAAACCTCCCTCAATCATCTGTATAAACCACAGTTAACTGAAAAAGGTTATATTATTTAAAATCTTATACGTGTCGCTTCGCTCCACTCATCACCAGGTTCATTTTTGCAAAAAGAGAGGCAAAAATGAACCATCCTTCCCTGTTCATTACTACTTTCATGAGGGTTAGTCGCTTACGCTCCAACGAACGAAAGTACAGAACGGAACCCGCTAGTGCTGACGGCACCACCATCGTAGTTGTTGAAGCCGAACGCCCCCGCAACGGCACCAAATCTGTAGGAACCACCACGCCCAAACCACGGATGACTGGCAGCGATAAAGTTCGCAGAATCATCATACCAATTATTAACTTCAGATAATCCATGACCATAACATATTTCACCATCACATGCTGTTAATGCATTTGTTGTTGTGTATTCATCCCAATATTTACTATCTAGGGCACTGGTAAATTCTGCAAAGTTACTAGATGATGTTGAACCAAAAGTATCACTTGCTCCACTATACCATCCCATGACATATTCCTGTGCTCCACCTGACATATCGTATACTCCAGTCATATTTCCTGTGGTACTTGCTACTTTACTTAAGTCCCTTGTACTACTTTTCATATTCATATTATAATTTAACAAGTATCCATCCCAAGTATAAAAACCATAACTATTATATTGTGTTGTCGATGTTTGGTCTAGATATGTTTTATTTATTGCGGTACTTCCTCCGACATTTCCACCGCTTCTTCCAGTATAATAACTAGATGAATTATTAATATATATTTCTCTATTTGCTCCGTATTTTGAGTGTGATAGATATGCTACCGCTCCCCATTCACTATTCTTCATCATATGGGAGTCACTACTCGAAGAAACTCCATATGTCGTTCCTCCTAATTTTTGTGCCGTAGCAAATTGGAGTGATACTCTTTGAAGTCTTAGAGATACTACATCAGGTAATATTGTAGGACTATCAGCGGTACCGGTTGTTTCAAATTTGCCTACCCATATACCATTCAATTCTGTAGTACCAAAAGTAAATGCTGGATGAGTTCGGTATTCTCCAACTGCTGTTCCTAAAGACTTACTGGTTGTTTTATCTTCAAAAACTATCTCTATTTCTTGTTCCTGACCTTTAGCACTAGTACCGGTTGTCCATATTTTATATTTATATCTAGGTATCCAGACATAATAAGCAAGAATATCTGATTCTGATACTGTTACTCCTGTTGTATTTAGATATTTACTTCTTGATGTTTCATTTACAAGTACAACATTTGCCCATTCTTTATTATTATAACTATACCAAGAAGAGTCTGTATTAGACACTGTTTTAATAACTGTACCATTCGTCGTATCAAACACTACTGGTATCATACCATCATCTAATCGAGGATATCCTCCATTAAGTATATCTTCACTATATGGTAGTGGTTTGTCAGTACAACTACCATTTAAAGATAGTGAAAACTCTTGTTCCATCATACCAGTCTCTGCAGGATCTACCCATATCCATAAATAATATGTATTAGTCTTAGTAGTAGTATATACTTCTCCATTTAATAACATCACTTTATTATTTACTATTCCATCTTTAAATGTACCACTTACTACTACACCCTCTGTATTACTAGTACTACTTGTAGTAAGAGCATATTTAAAATTATCTGAGTTAGCAAGTTGTGTACTAATAGATTTTACATCTAACCATAAATCCATATAAGCAGTTATATTCTCTTTAGTAATCGTAGCAGTAGCCTTTATTTCTTGTTTAATATAATTATTAATAGATTCAGCATTAACATAAGTAGGTATTAATTTCTTGTCTCCAACATCAATATTACCTCCTCCATCTGCAGAACAAGTAAATCCTGCTTCAGCAGCAAAAGTAATAGTTGTTTTTTGTGCATCAGTACTTCTCCATTTGAATACTGCATATGTTCCACCAATTATTGATAAAATTAATACTATTATTCCCACAATTAACACTATTCTTTTATTCTTATCCATAATTCACTTCCTTATGTCTACTATAAATTAATTATATCAAAAATTATTATATCTGTAAATTAATTATTTATATTTTATCCTATTATTTTTTAACTATAAATCCTGTAGCAATCTTTCTTGTTTGTTCTCTTTGGTACCAATCTATTGGCCTATTAACAATCTTATCATTTATTACCAATACTGAAGAATTTCCTCCATCTAAATTAGCTGCATTATATGCTCCATACTTATCCATAATATCCATAACATCACGAATAGAAGCTCCCATAGAATCTACTCTTCTACCATCTATTACTAAAAATAATACTATTCCGTCCTTTCTTTGACCTATAGCACTCCTAGGATGTATTCCATATCCTCCATTACCCCTAATATCAGCTTTCTTTCCATTAACTATCAAAAAAGGTCCAAACTCTATAGCATCTCTAATACCCATATTTATTGCTTCACTTGCTGTTATATATCCTAAATATAATTTATTATCATAAGTTAATCCTATTACACCACTACCATTACTACCACCTTGTATAATTTTACCATCTTCTATTACTATACCAGCAGGCTCACCACCATTACCTTCACCATCTAGATCAATAAAACCTCCCCCATTAATAGCAACAATACCCCCTTCTCTCTTAGCCATATCTACTAAATATTCTCCATCATATCCTAAATATTTAGTATGTACTACATGTATATTCTCAGGTTTATATATAACAGCCATATAAGCATCAAAATTATACCCTTCTACCTTAAAATATTTATATATATCCCCCTCATTATGTTCTAATACCTGTCTATCATATTCATCTTTATATATATTATTATTAGCCTTATCAGATACTATATCTATAAGATCAGTATCACTTCCTTCATCTACCTCTATAACCCTATTATTATTAAGTACTTCTTCTATTAACTTATCACTATATAAAATAGTAGCTAAATACTGATGACTCTTAGTAGTCATAGCAGTAGTAATCCAAAAATCTCTAAATCCATGCCAAGGGCCATAAAATAACCCTAATAATATTACTAAAATACTACTAAATATAATTATAATAATCTTAATTATCTTCTTCATTACTATCTATTCCTTCATATTTATTATCATTATTATAGTCAATATAATCCTTATACTTTATATTATGTAATTCTATACTATCATTCTTATAACTATTATATCCTTCTACTCTCTTATTATAATTATTCCCATCCATTACATATAAATTAATAATCTTCTCATATAATTTCTTATAACTATTACATATCTTATTAGTATTATCATCCTTATATACTATATTACACTTCTTATCTATCTCTAATATACTATTATCTATCTTATCAATAACTTTATCATATCTATCTAATAAACTAGTATATTCCTGATATTTATCCATAAAAGTCTCATAATAAAAATCATTAGTAAGATCTAAATATTCACTCCTAATATTATTATATTCCAGTACATTATCACGAATCTTATCATATTCTTTCTGAATAACTATCATATTATCATTCATAATCTTAATCTTATTATTAATATTAATCCCTATCACTAAACCAACTAATAATACTAAAAATACTATAACACTAATTATAATTACTACTTTTTTCTTCATAACACACTTCCTTATACTAATAATAATTCTATCAAATTAATACTTATTTGTCTAGAATAAAATACTATGTTACGATAAAATATTACTAAGTAATTATTATAAAAAAAGCAAAAAGAAACTAACTTCAAAGAAAAGACAATAGAAGTGATTGTTGATGAAGAATCAGTCTAACTTAGTCAAAAATTGATGGCCGAACTTTTCGGAACAACAAGAAATAATACAACAATGCATCTTTCTAATGTTTTTGAAAAAAAATTAAGTGAAAATTCAGTATGTAAGGAATTCTTACATAATTTATTATTTACTAAGTCGCTTTTTTTGCAACCAATAATAGCAGACAGGTTATTTATATCATCAGAACTTTTATTTTTGTTGAAAATATAAGTGCATATTTTATTGGAAAAATCTATTGGATTAGATGGTTTAGCTTTACCATATCTAATTCTTGAAATATGTGAGACATCAAATACAATATATTTTGACATTTCATGAGTATTTATACTAATTTCTTTGGCAATATTAATAAGAGCAGTTGTTAACTTTTTAAGTCGTTCCTATTTTTTATAAGAGTTCTTTCACCACTTTTATATCTACATATAACTGATCCAGTTAATCCTGATTTTATTGACAACTTTTTTTGCAGTGCAGTCTAATTCTTTTAAATATCTGTTTAAAACTTCATAAAATTTCATGAGTTATCATTTTCTTAAAGATTATTATACTATATTTTTTAATAATAAAAATAAGTTTCCACTAAAAACATTGGCTTTTAAGGCAACTCTATTGTCTTGCTTGATTTTTTTACTTATAATAATAAACAAGAAGGAGGAGTGCAATTCTATGAAGATTGGAAAACTAAATATTTCCAAAAAAAATCTTATTGTAATTGGTATCGTTGTTCTTGCTGTTATTGGAGGAACTATTTTACTTACTAAGGGTGGTAGTAAAGGTAAAGGAATACTATACAATCCAGATAAAAATATTAAAATAGTTAAATCAGAGGCAAGTCAAATAGAATTTGAAGATT